>Ga0222419_100183_pt1 | contig 102937 bp, 114 predicted proteins | sample 1B20Ametagenome_FD_182474 | JGI IMG/M metagenome (GOLD analysis project Ga0222419, IMG submission 182474) | Enriched microbial communities from leaf-cutter ant dump, University of Wisconsin, Madison, United States - 1B20A (version 2) | ecosystem: Environmental > Terrestrial > Nest > Insects... | reverse complement strand
ATTTTTACTATATCGAAATATTCAACCAAATATTCCGGCAATAGAGATTTTAGTATGTCTGCTGCTTTCATTTCGAAGACAAAAATAAAAACTTATTCCCTTTCTCCTCAACTTTTGGGATTGATCCTTAACTTTTCTCTTCTTTCTGACCCATTAGCATCAGAAAAGCTTTTAAAAATTCGTCGATCTCGCCGTCCATCACAGACTGTACATCACTGGTTTCATAGCCTGTTCTGACATCTTTGACCAGCTGATAGGGCTGCATCACATAATTTCTGATCTGTGAACCCCATTCGATCTTCATTTTGTTTGCTTCAATCTCGCTTCTCGCCGCCATCCTTTTCTCAAGTTCAATCTTGTACAATTCTGATTTCAGCATCTGCATTGCCCGTTCGCGGTTGCCGAGCTGTGAACGCTCGATCTGACAAACCACCACGATTCCGGTCGGTTTGTGGGTCAGCTGAACCTTGGTTTCCACCTTGTTCACATTCTGACCGCCGGCACCGCCCGATCGCGAAGTCTGCATTTCAATATCATTCGGATTAATCTCGATTTCTATGGTATCATCGACCAGCGGATACACATAAACCGAAACAAAACTGGTATGTCTTTTTGCATTCGAATCAAAGGGTGAAATTCTGACCAGACGATGAACTCCGTTTTCGCCTTTCAGATAGCCGAACGCATAATCGCCGTCTATTTCCATGGTGACGGTTTTTACACCTGCCACATCACCTGACTGAAAGTTCAGTTCGTGAATCTTGTAACCGTTGTGTTCTGCCCACATCTGATACATCCGCATCAGCATGCTCGCCCAGTCGCAACTTTCGGTACCGCCAGCACCTGCAGTGATTTGAAGAACGGCACTCAGACTGTCTCCTTCTTCAGAAAGCATATTTCTGAATTCCAAATCTTCAAGCAGTTTGAGCGTCTGATCGTATTGTTTCTGCAATTCTTCATCGCTTGCTTCACCTGCTTCGGCAAATTCAACCAAAACTTCAAGATCGTTGAATGAATTTCGGACAAGATGATAATCTTCGACCCATTTCTTTTTGGAACGAAGATTTTTCATAAAAGCTTCTGCCTCCTTCGAATTGTCCCAAAAACCGGGCGAAGCAGCCTTTTCTTCATCATTTGTAATTTCTATTTCCTTTTTCTCTATCTCGAGATAGGTGTAAAGATCGTCGATCCGATGACTCAGATCCTTAATCAGCTCGCTGTTTAACATGGCGGCAAAGATACGATTTATGACAAAAAATCAAGCAGAATCAAAATCTGACTTTGTATTTCCACTCAATATATTTAAAAAAATTGTAGAGTTTGTATTCAAAATGAACACCATATTCGACTGAAGGATTGTAATCGATATAGGTCGAATAGAAGTTTGGATCATAAGTCTGCGGCTGAGAATTCCTGATGTTCCATTCGTTTACATAAAAGCTGTTTCTGGTTTTGTAATAATCTTCGGAATGAAAACTTTCGGGCTGTGCAATTGTCCTTAAAAACAAATCATAACCTGTGTCGAGCACGATGATGTCATATTCGTCCTGATCATTTTTTTCAAACGACAAACCTTCACTGTTTTCGGTTGCTGTTGGTATATTTGTTGAACAGCCAAACAGCAGCGGAAGTAAAATAAATATGTAAATTAAATTTTTCAATGCTGATTTAATTTATTTCTATAAATTTAAGAAAAAAACCAGAATCATGATCAAAATTTATCATAATCCGAGATGCAGTACCAGTAGAAAAGGCTGTGCAATCGTTACCGGAATTGATGAACCTTATGAGATTATCAATTATATGAAAGAACCGCTTTCGACGGATGAAATCAAAGATCTGATTAATAAACTCGGCATCAAACCGGTCGAATTGGTTCGGATCAAAGAAGAAATCTGGAAAGAAAATTATAAAGACAAAAAATTAACCGACAGTCAGATCATCGAGGCGATGCATCTGCACCCGAATCTGATTCAGCGACCGATCATTGTCAAAGGAGACAAAGCAGTAATCGGACGACCGCCCGAACTGATCAGTGAGCTGTTGGAGAAATGATAGAAATTTGCTAACTTTATTTCTGCTATGACCGAAAAAACCGAAAAAAAAGTATTGGACCCCGCTGAACTGGAAAATCAGGAGATTTCCAGACGATATAAGGATATGTTGAAACACACCTATCAGACTTTGACCAAAGAGGACAAAAAGCTGATCAGGAGAGCATTTGACCTTGCCGCAGAGGCACACAAAGACCAAAGAAGAAAAACAGGCGAACCCTATATTTTCCATCCGATTGCAGTTGCAAAAATCGTTGCAAACGAAATCGGTCTGGGTGCAACCAGCATTGCCGCAGCACTGCTGCATGATGTGGTTGAAGATACCAATTATACGCTGGACGACATCAAAGAACTGTTTGGTGAAAAAATTGCAAAAATCATAGACGGACTGACTAAAATTTCGATACTGAACCGTCAGGATGTGTCGATCCAGTCTGAAAATTATAAAAAACTGCTGCTGACACTGTCAGAAGATGTGCGGGTGATTTTGATCAAAATTGCCGACAGACTGCACAATATGAGGACACTGGAGTCAATGTCAGAAGACAAACAGCTCAAAATTGCATCTGAGACCATCTTTATTTATGCGCCGCTGGCACACCGGATGGGGCTTTACAACATCAAATCCGAATTGGAAGATCTGAGTTTGAAATACACCAAACCCGAAGAATATTTCAATATTGAGCGAAGATTGCACGAAACCAAAGAAGAAAGAGATACCTATATCAATAATTTCTCTCAGACCATCAAAGAAAAATTGGATGAGGAAGGTTTGGAATTTGAAATCAAAGGAAGATCAAAATCTATTTTTTCGATCCATAAGAAAATGACTTCTCAAAGGGTGAATTTTGATGAAGTCTATGACAAATTTGCGGTGAGAATCATATACAGATCAGATTCAAAAAATGAGAAATTCATTGCCTGGAAAATCTATTCGATTGTTACAGATATTTTCAAACCGAATCCCAACCGACTGAGAGACTGGATTTCACAGCCGAAATCAACAGGTTACGAATCGCTGCATATCACTGTGATGGGCCCGATGGCGAGATGGGTGGAAGTTCAGATTCGTTCGGAAAGAATGGATGAAATTGCTGAAAGGGGAGTGGCTGCACATTACAAATACAAGGAAAATTACAAGATTGAAGATTCAAAAGTCGATCAGTGGATCAGTCAGGTGCGAGAGATGCTTGAAAACAATGAAGGCCAGGATGCATCTGAGTTTATCGACAATTTCAAATTCAATCTGTACACCAAAGAGATCTTTGTTTTTTCACCAAAAGGAGAATTGTTTTCGCTTCCAAAAGGAGCCACTTCGCTCGATTTTGCGTATGCAATCCACAGTAAACTGGGCGACACCTGTCTGGGTGCAAAAGTGAACGGGAAACTCTATCCGCTGAGTCACGAACTGAAAAGCGGCGATCAGGTTGAAATTCTGACTTCACCCAACCAGAAACCAAAAGCGGATTGGCTTGAATTTGTAATCACCAGCCGTGCACGGGCAAAAATCAAAGCTTCGCTCAACGCCGAAAAACGTGCAATTTCTGAAGACGGAAAAGAAATTCTGATTAGAAAACTCAGACATCTGAAAATTGATTTCAACGAATCGGTTTTGAATGATCTTCAAAATTTCTTCAAATCAAAAAACAGTCAGGATGTCTTTTTCAAAATCGGTAACGGTGAGATTGACAACCGCGGACTGAGAAAATTTGCAGAAAGCAAAACCGGATTTACCGGATTTATCAATCGTTTCAGACCCAAACCAAAGCCAAATAATGTTAAGGAAGAAGAACCGAAACAGAAATACGATTCTTTGGTTTTTGGTCCGGATGAAGAAAAACTGGATTATGAACTCGCATCCTGCTGCAACCCAATTCCGGGTGATAAGGTTTTTGGATTTGTAACAGTTTCGAAAGGAATCAGGGTTCACAAAAAGGACTGTCCGAATGCGGTCGCTTTGCAGGCAAATCAGGCGTATCGGATCATTCGTGCCAAATGGATCGATTCGGCTTCGCAGCTGTATCGTGCGATTATCAATATTCAGGGGCTTGACCGGATTGGTCTGATCAATGACATCACAAAGATCATTTCTTCAAACCTGCATGTCCACATCAGAAGCATCAATATCACTGAGGAAGACGGCGTGTTTGAAGGAAAAATTTCGGTTTCGGTCAAAAACAAATCACAGCTCGACAAGATTATGGATCAGCTCAAACACATTGACGGCATCCAGAAAGTCAGCCGGACATTTGCGAATTAATTTTTGATGATTTTGAAAAACCCGTTAAAATATTTTCTGATTCTGCTGTTTTTTACGACCGCAATTTCGGCTCAGAATTTTGACATTGATCTGCTCAGAAAAGTGAATGTTGAGAATCCGGCAGAAGATCATTTTTGGATGGGTGTGAGCAATTCGATCAAATGGGCGCCTGCCGTATATGTGGGCGGAAATCTGGCTTATGGTTTGATTGAAAATGACAAAACGGCATTTAGATACAGTCTGGAATCATCGATGAGTATGGGCGTGAGCATGCTGATTTCGTCTGTGCTCAAAAAGGCAGTTGGCAGACCGAGACCATCGATTACTTATCCCGAAATCAACACTTACAAAGAACCGAATTATCAGTCCTTTCCATCGAGTCATTCGGCTTTGACCTTTGCAATGACGACCACAATGGCTTATCACGCAAACGGCAGGGCATATATTTCAATCCCGATTTTCAGTTGGCCGATTGGAGTGGGTTATTCCAGAATGCGGCTTGGCAGACATTATCCGACCGATGTGTTCGGCGGTGCGATCATCGGTATCGGCAGCGGGATTTTCAGTCACTGGCTGACCGGCAGAATCATCAAATGATTTTGAAACATCGATAAATTAGCCGATTTTTGCCGGTTCAAATCAAAAAAACAATTCAGCTATGAAATTGGAAGAAATCCTGAAACAAAGAAGCGGCGGTGTCTGCGAATTGAGCGGTGAAACCGGAAATCTGAATCTTTATGAGGTGGAACCCACTGACGGCAATCAGCCCGAAAGAGCAATTCTGATTTCGGACAAAGCGCTTGCACAGATTGAAAAAAGAGAAGAGCCGGACAGTGCATATTGGGAAAAATTCCTGCCGACTACGATGTGGAGTGAGGTGCCCGGTGTGCAGGTGGTTTCATGGCGAATACTCAACCGTTTCAGAAACGAATCCTGGGCTGCAGATGCGTTGGACATGATGTATCTGGACGATGAAACCCTGGAATGGGCAAAGGCTTCGGGCGATCATACCGGTGACGGAACTGTTGAGCTTCACAAAGATTCAAACGGAAATATTCTTCAAAACGGTGACACGGTCACCCTGATCAAAGATCTGGATGTTAAGGGAAGTTCGCTGGTTGCAAAGATCGGAACAGCGGTCAGAAACATCAGACTGGTCAGAGACAATCACGAACAGATCGAAGGAAAAATTGACGGTCAGTCGATTGTTATTTTGACAAAGTTTGTAAAGAAATAAGTATGTGATTCTGAGCCTTGGAAAGGTCTCAAACCTTGCCAAGGCTGAATTCTAAAAACCGATTTTGGAAACGGATTCAGTGGTCCATTTTTCATCTTTGCAATAATTCATTACACCGTCAAAGCCGGGTGAAACATTGTTCAGCACTTCATCCACCAGGATTTTTCGTGCGATGTTTTCCATTTCGCCTCCTGAAAAGTCAAATTTTGAAGATAATTCAAAAGCTTCTTCGTCCGAAAGGAATGGCAGTTTACTTTTCCAGATTTTTGAAGCGACCTGAGATGAAGGCTTTTCAAAATGAACCTTATAGAAAAAACGCCTTTCAAACGCAGCATCCAGATTTTCTACCAGATTAGTGGTGGCGAAGAGGATCCCGTTGAAATTTTCAAGTTCTTCCAGCAGTATATTCTGAATTGCATTTTCGGTATCTGAAACATTTGAACTTCCGGCTTCTTTTCGCTTTCCGATGATGGCGTCGGCCTCATTGAAAAGCAGAATCGGACACTTTTTTTCAGTTTCTTTGAATTCCTGATAATCTGTAAAAATCTTCTTCACCAGTTTCTGGCTTTCACCAAACCACATGCTTTTGGTTTGGGAAATATCGACTTTAAAAATATTTCTTCCTGATTCTTTGGCGAGCTGATAAACACTTTCGGTTTTTCCGGTTCCGGGTTTACCGTGCAGCAGTATCGTGATTCCCAGCGGCATTGCTTTTTTGTCCAGTCGTTTTTGCAACTGTCTGAATTTGGTTTCGACCAACGTATTTTTCAAAGTTTCAATTGCACGAATCTCAGCTTCGTTGTAAAAAAGTTCTTTCTTTTTGATCGATTTTGACTGAATCAAACGTTTGTTTTCTTCTTCAAAAAAATCGATTTCCAGATTTTCGGTTTCTTTGAGCAGATTCACCAGAGACTTTGACAAACGCGCTTTGATCCGATTCCGATAATTGTTTTTTAATACATCAATCAGATTGTATTTGATCAAATTTGAATTTCCTTCAACGAGCCGGCTAATCACAGAAATACTTGCGGTCCGTGACAGGAAATAGTCATCCAAAGTCTTTTGAACCATGGTGTTGTAGTTGTTGTCACCGCATGAAATCGCATCCCAAATGGCATCAAGCAAAAAGAATTTCTCATAAGGTGGCAGATTCCACTGATCCAATTTCTTAAAAAATTCAATGTTCGGATATTCTTCAGCCAGTGTATATAAATACCTGTCCAGTTCCGGTTTGGTGACTGATTCGTTGTCATACATTTCCGAATATTTGTCAAATTCTTCAAGCACCTGTGAAAGATCTGTCAATTCGGTTTTTACCAAATCCGGATTCAGATTTTTTGTGATGGCATGTGAAATTTTCTTGTCGATCAGATAATCCATCCGCTGTGCATCAAAATGACGTTCTTTCAGCAGCAGTTTCTTTTTGAACAGCACTTCTATATCCTGAAGATAAAAGACCATTTTGTAATCGGGGAAGCCGAAATGACTGAATACATTGGACATACGGGAATGTCCAAATGACACGATAAAAGCATTTGCAAACAGTACCGTCTGGATTTCGGTCAGCTGAAAATAACGGCTGAGGTGTTTCAAATCATCACCAAGCGTTTCAAAAAGAGCAGGACGAAGCTGTGAATCTTCAGAGAATTTGTACACATTTTCAATCGATTCCAGTACATTGAATCGAACTTTTGCTTCCATAAAATTGGGTTTTTCACAACAAAGATGGTGGCTCAATGTGACGAAATATGTCGTTTAGAAAAAGATAAATAAATATTTTCAAACGACACGTTCCGTCTGCCCCGGTTGCCAATATTGCAGTAAATAATCTTTATGAATATAGCTGTTGTTGGCAGCCGAAATTTTAACGATTATGAATTGTTAAAATCCTCGGTTGAAGAATTTGTTGTGGAAAAAACTCCGGAACATATTACTGTTATTTCGGGCGGTGCAAAAGGTGCCGATAGTCTTGCCGAAAGGCTTGCATCTGAAAAAAACTATGATACCCTTATTTTTTATCCCGATTACAAAAAATACGGCCGCAGTGCGCCGCTGATAAGAAATACGCTGATCATAGAAAATGCAGATGTGGTTTTTGCCTTTTGGGACGGCATTTCGCGCGGAACCAAAGATTCCATTTCAAAAGCGGAAAAATTAAATAAGGAAGTTCGAATCCATCGGTTTTAGGCTTATTTGTTTTTTGAATCTATATATTTTTCAATTTCCGGCAGATATTCTTTAAACTTTGGAAGTCTGTGTGTATCATTGATTTTTAGGATTTGAGTATTCGGAAATTGATTTTCAATGACAAAGGAATGATCAATAATTTCATCTTCGGTCGGAGCGATAATCATCATTCCGGCGGGATGGTCTATTTTTTTCATAAAAGGTTTTAAAGTTTCCGGAAATTCAAAATCAGAAATTCTTTTTGACAGATCCAGCAGCGGACTGGAAACGATCAGAATTGAATTCTGACCGTTTGCTTTTCGTTTTTCACGAAGCTGCCAGGCAAAATTTGCTCCTGTGGAATCACCAAACAGTATTACATTTTCAAACTGTGACAAATCTTTTTCTGCCAGATTCAGCATTTCTTCAATATTGTCATCATTTTTCCATTCTAAACAGCTGAAATCAAACTGATCAGCAAAATATTCTTTCAGATTGAGATATTTTCTTGATTGAGCATCCGAGCCCAAACCGTGGATGTAGAGGAATTTCATTATAAAGCCTGAATAATTTGTTTAATAGCTTCTGTAACTTCATTATGTTGTTGAGCAAGCGTTTCAGGGTTTATTTCTGCATTTTGAATATACCAATAACGTTTCGTTTTATTCTCGATCTCTTCTACATTTTTTTCAGAAAAGCCAGTTAATATATTTTTCACAGAGTTAATTCCCTCTACGTGGTAAACGGAAAACCTATGATTTTTAATCCTATATCGAATGGTTATGTTTTCCCTCTTTAATTCGATTGCTTTTGTAGATTTATAGTCGGTTATTTTAACCATCCAATTTCTCGAATTTTGTTCAAAAGTGTTTTTTAAATTGATTAAAAAATCATTCTCAATTTGTGTTAATACTTTTTCAAAATTGGAATAAATTTCAGAAGATGCTTCGAAGTTCTTTTTAATGATTTCAATAATTTTGTCACTCATTTCTGTACTAGTTGTTTGATTCGTTAATTTTTTAATTAAGAAAAGATATTGTTTAAGGGTTTCTCTTATCACAGGTTTATCATATGCAAGTTTTGAACACGCTGTAACCCATTCGGTAATATGTTGTTTATATGAAATCTGCTGATATTTAATATCTTTTGATGTTATTTGTTGGCTTTCATTTCCTTCTAAAGTTAAATACAAAATTTTTGCTTTCGGATATCTGTTGCTGTAGCGTGATAATTGATTGATTTGTTCTCCTGCATAAATTTTATTTTCGATAACCAATCCATTTTCATTACCATCTTTTACCACTATATCCAAACGTCCTCCTTCCGTTTTATCTTCCGAAATAAAGCCAACGTGTTCTTCTTTTACACAATTAATCGTATCTAAATTAAGTTCACATTGTTCATCTAATACAATTTTGTAAAATAATTTTAATGGTTCAATTCCCAAACTATGTGAACCTTTTGGATTTAGCAATTCTGTAATCAATGCAGAATGTGTTCTTACTTCATCAGATTCCATATTCATAATTGAAAAGATATTGAAATTTTCTCCTGATAGCTCACGTTGTTTTTTGTGCATTTCAACAAGTTGTTGAATTTGATTTAAAAATTGATAATTATGATTCATTTATTTTAAAGTTTCAGTTTAAAAACCAAACAGATAGATTTAAAGAAATATAATTCAAAAAAGAAATTACCTGCCATCCAAAAATATCATTGGCTAAGCTTTTTTAAAATTCTCGTGAATCCCAAAAGGCATCTATATTTTTCATATTTTTTTAGAATCAAATAATTGCAATCAATGTACTTAACTGGATATCTGTTAAATCTCCATTGATATAATATTAAATAGAGCCAAATTTGGATTTTTCCCGAATTTCTTTTCCGTTTACAAAATATTTTATAGTTCCGTAACGCTTTTTTTCTCTGACTTCATTTCCGTCAAAATAATATTTGAGACTTCCGTATCTGCTTCCTTCTTTGATTTCATTACCGTCAATATAGAATTTTATAAGACCATGCCTGCTTTTTTCTCTCACTTCATTTCCATTTATGTAAAACAAAACAGTTCCGAACCTGCTTTTTTCTCTGATTTCATTTCCGCCAATATAAAACTTGGAAGTTCCGTATCTGCTTTTCTCTCTGATTTCACACATAATTTAAAGTTTTAATATTTAAACAAAATAAAGTTAAATTTTCCGTATTTGCCTGCGGAAAATCGTAATTGATTGAATTTCCCCCAAATTTAAATTTCACAAAAGTCAATAGATGTCGTTCAAAAAATAAAAATCCTATCATTTGTATTTATTGAAGTTATTCAATAGGTATAGAATATTTTCTTTCCCGACCGGGTTTTGGCTGTGCAAATCATATTCTGGTAATGAGAGGTTATTTTCCAAACAGTATTCAACTAACCATTTGGCACAATCATAACCGGTTTTTCCTTCACCCAAATCGTGATCATAGGAAATGAAATCAGGCAATCCATTTTCCATAATGAATTTCACAAACTCTTCGTAAGAATAAACCCTTTCAAATCCGGCAGGAGTCGGACGGAGGTCGTCCAAATAAAGTTTTTTTATGTCAAAATCCTATTGAAACCCTGTTTTTCTTGTTTTCAAAAACCTTTTCGTGTTGATTGTAAATATCAGTCAAAGTCATAGGAGATGTGATGGTCGTTTTGAAGCCTAATTTGTCCGACAATTTCTGCGCTTTTTCGGTTTCCAATTCTTTGAATTCGTATTGTGCAATCAATCTTCCCTTTCTCAGAAGCGCGGAATCTACTTTTGACAAATCGGTATTGAATGAACAGACAATCTGGATGTTCAGGCAATCAGAAAGCAGCCCGTCAGAAATATTCAGTAAAGTCGAAACCGGAGAATACCCGTTTTCTTCCCGGTCAATGATTATATTTTCCGCATCTTCAATGACAAAAATCGAATCAGGGTTGTTGATGAGCAATTTCATCAAATCGGGATTTGTAATCGCCGATGCCATATTCGGTGGAAGGAAAATAACTTTTTTTCTGAGCGATGTAATCAAATAACGGATGTAGGAAGTCTTTCCGGTTCCGGGTTTTCCGTGTAAAAGCACCAATCCTTTGTCTTTCTTTTGAGATAACCTTTTGTGAATCATCTGATGGATTTCAGAAAAATCATAGTTGTAATTATCCTCTACATTCAATAAAGGTTTTTGAATTTCAAATTCTTCTAAATCCAATCCGTAGGATTCTTTGATAATCAAATGAATTTCCGGTTTTAATTTTCCTGGTCTGTAACGGAATTTAATCAGTGATTTTCTGATGGTTTCGATAAAGTGAATGTTTGTTTTTCTGAATAAGAATCGGACTTCTAATTGATTGGTATCAAAGGCAATCAGCAAATCATCATTGAGAAAAAAAAACAAATCATCGTATTTCGGTGCCTGATTTTTTCTTATCCTGAATTGAATTTTGCTGTAATGTATATCTTTAATTTCTTTCCCGTAATTCTCCAGAAACCACTCTGCCGCTTTTTTGCAGTTGATGTTTCCTTCTTCTATAATATTTGGAACGGCATTAAAATTTGACATAAATAACCGAAACTCATTCAAATAGCTTCGGCGTATTTCACCAAAAACCAATTGTTTATGGATTTGTTGCTGGCTTTCTGAGAATGGATTTAGGCTGAATTTTTCAGCATTTTCCCGGATAAATTTTTCAATTTGCATATTGGGTCGGTTTTTAATGTTAAGCAAATTTGAACAATTAGAACGGCAAGACATGTCGTTTAAAAAAAGAAATAAAAAAATCCCGAAATTTTTTAGGTTTCGGGAATGGTTGGATTTTATTCAATATAATTTGGAGTTGTTCTTTTTATCAAATTAATGTATTCAGTTTCATTGATAGTTGTATCAAAAATAATTTTACCTAAACGTATCATATTCCGAATTTGTCTTCCATTGAGATTGAGTTGTGATAATTTTTCTACTGAATCAATTGTCATTCCTGCTTCTTTTAATTTTGTATTCCAGATTGTACCCCGTGTTTTATTATCCAAATCGGGATAGGCAATATTAACCGTAATTCTCGAAAGAACGGCATTGTCAATAACATCACTTCTGTTCGTGGTTAAAAACATAATGCCCCGAAAATAATCCATCAAACGCAGGAATACACCAACTACCGCAGATTTTTCGATATTGTCATTTCTTTTTGAGAGGAAAACATCTATTTCGTCAAATAAAATAATGGCGTTCCATCTTTCTACCCGCCTGAAAATGGTTTCCAAATTTTTCTCGATAGAATTTATTTCGGTTCCGATTTCGCTTACCTGAACAACATACAATGGTTTTTGGTTGAGTTCGGAATATACTTCTGCTGTGGATGTTTTTCCAACGCCAGGATTTCCTTCTGCCATTACAATCAATCCGCCGTGTTTGTAACTGAGAATGTCACCGATTAAGTTTTGCAAGGAATAGGAAAAAACTTTCTCAATCATTTTCTTCATATCTGCCGGAAGAATCAATTTTTCAAATGCTTTGCTATCATACACATAATCAGAAATATCATCAATATGTATGTAGAAATATTGTTTGTAGAATAACGAAAATACCCGAATAAAAGGTAAGGTTGTTTTGTATCTGAACTCGTTATTTGTGTAACGGCTATCTTTTTTTATTTCCCATTCATTTTCGATTATTGCCGAACTTTTTTGTTCTAAGGTATTCCAAAAAATTGGTGTGAATTTATCATCTATTCCTAAACCGCCACAAAGAATTTGTCTGCCGTTTTCTTGTTGTATTTTTTCTGTTTCGGATAACTTTTGCAAATAATCGCTAATGCTTTCTTTTTGCTCATAAAAGTTAAAAATTTTCATTAATTTTCTGAATGTAAGGTTTTCAATTTCTTTTCTAAGAGTAACAATCTGGTCATTAAACAGATTAAAATTAATTGAATCTTCTTTTTGATGAGCCTTTAAGTTGATTTGAATAGTAATGTGTTTTGCAGTGTAGCGAGAAGCATTGACCCAAGACATTACTAGTTTTACAGGATATCTTCTTTCCAAGAATTCATAATCTGCATTAAGTCTAATTCCTTTAATCTTTTCATAAACCTCATAAACACCGGAAATACTTTTTATGCGAGTATCCCAGATATTATCTTCTGATTGATTAGAATTTTGTTTACCTTTTTCAATCAATCTCAGAGATAATTCTGTTTTGGTTTCGTTGTCTATGAGTGTGTCATTCAATACGATGTGTTTGATTAAACTTTTCGAAATTTCTTCCGGATCAATCTCAATAGTATCTGATGGTGAAGTAGCAATATCTATAATCAGATTTTTGTCTTCATCTTCTACATTATTGGTTTTTAAAAATTCTTCGATTGTCTTTTTTTGAACTACTGTCTTTTTCATATTTTTTATTTTTTATAATTAATTTCCCAGGTTACGCCTAATTCTTTTGCTTTTTTCTGCCATACTATATTGTGCCCACAATCATTACCTACTAAAGCGTGTGCGATTTCGTGTAGAATGGTGTTTTTAACATCTGCTATCTCGCCATTTAGGCAATAATGTAACAATAAGGTTATTTTTTCTCCATTTTCATAACACATTCCATAAGCTTCAAAATGATTTCTAAATTCAATTTTTGTATCTGCTAAGTCGTGTTTTTTCAATAATTCTTCTGCAAGGAAAAGAACCCTGAGTAGGTTTTCATTATCTGTTTTATCATAAGAATATTTGTTTGACAAAACGTTGTTTAGTTCTTCTGTTATCATCTTTTTGTTTTTTATGGAACAAATATGAGGGTTGGAAGAGACAGAGCGTGTCGCTTTGAAAATGAAATAAAAAAATCCCGAAATTTTTTAGGTTTCGGGAATATGCTTTACCTAAAAAAGGGTATCACTAAATTTCCAAAGCTTCTAATATTCGCTTACTTTCTTTTTCAATAATTAAACCAAGGCTTGATAACTTCTTGTCCGACTTACAAGTATTCCAACAGAACCGGACGGTTTGTTAATTCATAATTTTCGTTTAGCACAGAAGCATTTACAAAGATTGTATTGCCTGATCTTTCGGTTCCGTAAGAAGCGTGAATATGCCCAAAAAGATGAAATCTGGCTTGGATTTCAACTGCTTTTTCCAATAAGAATTTATCGCCATAATGCGTTTTTCCGTCCAAATCCAATATTCCCAAAGGCGGTTGGTGGCTAATGAGTACATCGGTATCCGCAGGGATTTTCTGAATATTTTTATCGTAGTTCCTTGAAGTGATGTCTTCCATAAAAAGCGGAAGCCCGTAAAATCTCACATTTTCAATCTCAATGCCCGAATTGCAGAGATAATGACAACCATCGGGCAATCCCTCTATGTTGGCTTCGTGCAGGCAGTTGTCGTGGTTGCCGGCTATGAAAATTTTGTACCGGAAAGGCAAAGCGAAAAACCATTTCATAAAATCCATAACCTCACGCTCAGTTCCCGAAAAACAAACATCCCCGGAATGGATGATAACATCGGCTTCGGGCAGATTTTTTAGCAGCTTGTGTTTGCCGTGGGTATCGGAGAGGTGGAGGAGGAGCATTTTTTTTTTTTTAGGTTTTTGGGGTAAGGTTTGTATGATGTTCAATTAGTGCTAAAATTTCTTTTTCATGTTCTTGAATTTGAATGGTGTTCCAACTATCATAGGAATAAATAATAGCTTGTTTTAAACTTTCCGTTGTATTTTTCTTTTCATACTGTTCTTTCTTTGCCTGAAAATTATAATCATTATATTTAGAATTAGCACTACGACTTATCAAACAAAGATTGCCAATATTGTTTAGGATATTATTTTTGTGTTTTCTTTCTTTTTCATCTACTTCTAGTAACTCATAAATTTTAGATTGTGGATGAATATGCTCTATTGACGAACGCTGTGTAAAACGAAAACTCTCAAAATATTTTCTTTGTTCAGAGATTTTGCCAATAAGTGTTTCTTCATTGATAGGATTGTTTCCCTTTACTTTTTCATCATATTTTTTCCAAAGTATGAAATCTATGTAATTAAAAATATAATGATTTATATTAACTCCTTTATAAATCCAATCTTTATCAGAACTTCTTTCCTTGAGGTATTTGTGGGATTTTTCAAAACAGAATTCAAAATATTTATCTTCATTTTCGTCAATTACAGATTCATTTTCAATTATCCATTCCAATTGTTCTAGTAACCAATTTTTATATGAATTGGTAGGAAAAGAAACCTGAAACATAGATTGAATCATTAAAACTTTATTAGAAGAATAAGTGTTTATCAAATAATCATTTTCCTGATTTTCACTTGGTTTTAGGGTTCTCCATTTAATCTCGCCGCTTTCGTCTATTTCTCTTTTGATAAAATATTTGTCAAATAAGGTTCGGACTTTTAGTAAAAAGTTGATAAATTCAATAGCATCTGGCATTGTTTTGTCTTTATATCCAAAAGATTCCAAAAGGTTTTTGTCATCTAAAGAAATAGAATCATCGTTTTTAAATAACCTTAATGTTTGCAATAAAAAGTTTGGAAAATCAATTATTGAAGCGTATTTGGCTCCTCTATCTTCTTCTATTTTTTGTTTATCTGTCGAAATTCCACCATTAAGAATATTCAATAAAGTTCTTTTTGGCAATACATCTTTTTCTTGTTGATTCGATTCTGAATTTACTTCTTTCTGTAATTCGATTAAAGTTTTCTTATATATATAAGTATCCATAAAAGAACAAGCGTCCCATATTTTTGCAAATTCTTTGGATAGTTTTTCATCATTTTTTATTTGTTCAATAAATGCAGATTTTAATATTTGGTGCTTTTCTAATTGAATACCTCTTGTATTCATTATCTCAAAATAATGGTTGATGTCCGTATCTTTTGGTACTCCAACTCGTATAATTATAACATTATTCAAAAAATATTTTTTAAAATTATCTTCTATAATTGCATTGTCTCTCAAATCTTTCCCTGAAGAAAAGAAACTATCAATAATCTCAATACCACTAATAATATTTTTCACAGAATCGTCAACAATGGAAGATTTTTTAGCTTCATTATAAGACTTATATAAAGTCTCAATTTGTTTTCGTACCAAAGGTCGAGCATCAAAAAAGAGATTAGATTTTTTTTCATTATTATCTCTATTTAAATAGGCATTAATAAGTGTCAATGTAGTATGTCGTTGTTGTCCGTCAATAATTTCAAAAGACACTTCACTGTTTTTTACTTTTTCATCAACAATAAGAGAGCCTAAATAATAATAACTATTTAAATCAACTATTTGCTTATCTATTATATCTTGAATCAATTGTTTGATTTCGGTTTCTCCCCAAGCATAATTTCTTTGGTAAATGGGAATTATGTACTTATTGTTAATGTCTAATAATTCTGATATAGACAATGTTTGAATAATGTTTTCTTGATTTGACATTGCTAATTAAAATACGTTTAACACTTCTTTTATTGCTCTAACCGTGTTTTCAGGTTTATTAATTGAATTTTTTATTACTTCGTGATGATAATAACTATCTCTAATTGTTATAAATGTAGAGTCATTTTCTTTGATATACTTATCAATAGAGTTGTATCTCACAGAATTTTGTTTTAATCTTAATGTATAAACCCATTTATATAAATGTTTATATACTTTTTCAAAATCCGACTCTCCGAATTTATCATAATAAGACAGGATTACAGCCTGAAACAACTCTTTAACATATTTGTCTCCTTGTCTCCAACTTCCGTCATAATTTGCGTGATTTTCATAGAATAAATAAAAATCAGAACTATTTTTTTCAAATAATCTATCAAATAATTCGGCATAATAATAAACATACTTAAAGAAGTATTTCCCATTGATAATCATTTGATTTATTTGAAAAGGGAATTCTATCTGATTGTCTAACATTTTTAAAATAGAGTTACTTTCGATGTTTTCAACAAGACCTATATTCATTAAGTAAGGTTTTAAATAGGGGTAATTTTTATACTTAGCTATATTAATTCCTTTAAATTCGTCAATATTGTCTTTGGTAAAGTAATGACCGTATTCATTTTTAGTCCACTTTCTGATTCTAAATAAATTGACACCTAATATTTGGTTGATTTTTTTGTTATCGACATACTTTTCCCATTTAGTAACACAATCTAATTGTTCCTGTTCGGAGTCATTTTCCATTTCTCTTAAATGAAATGCTTTTAGCAAATCATACGCCTCTAATGATTTTCCACGAGCATTTTGTGAATCAAATAACTGAAAAGCTTCACTCAAATCATTTAATTCTATATAAACAAATTCACAAACGTCTAAAATGAAATTCATCAAATTGCTTTTGAATTCGATAGATTTGTTTTTTAAAATCTCCTCAATAATCTTTTTGTTTTCGAGAATGGTTTGTACTGATATATCAGATTCATATTCAGATGAAAGTAATTGGTTGGTTTCTTTATACTCTAATATAAACAACACAATACTCAATGTTGTTAGACGTTGTTGCCCATCAACTATGTTTAACTTGTTTTTTTCTCTATCCTTATGAATAATCAGATTTCCTAACCGGTATTCTCTTTTCGATTGTTCCATAGCAAAAACCAAATCGTATAGGAGTTGTTTAATGCTTTTTTCATTCCAACAATAAGGTCTTTGATATGTAGGAATTGAAACGTTCTCTTTATTGAGAATATCTCTCAATTTTTCAATTTTAGGTTGATTTATTTCTTTACGTTTAATTTCTCCCAAATATACCAAAACTCAAAACACCCTCATCGCAATATACGCACAAGCCTCTGCATCTGCCAAAGCGTTGTGATGGTTTTCGAGCGTAAATCCCAAATTCCCAGAAACAGTAGTCAGTCTATGGTTTGGCAGTTGGGGAAATAGATTTTTGGCTTTTCGATAGGTGCAGAAAAACGGGTTTTGATGTACGGGAAGCCCATAAGCCGATAAAACGGCTTTCAAACAACCCTCATCAAAAGCACTGTTGTGTGCCACCAAAGGTAATCCTTGAATTTGGTGGGTTATCTGTTTCCAAATTTCAGGGAATTCCAGAGCGTTGAGCGTATCCCAATAATTGATTCCGTGAATTTCAGTATTCCAATGCGAATAGAAATTAGGCATTGGTTTTATCAGCTTGTAAAAACGGCTTGTGATTTCAGAATTTTCCACGAATACCAAACCCACATTGCAAACACTGCTGCGGTGTTGGTTGGCGGTTTCAAAATCTAAAGCTACAAAGTTTTTCATTTCTCTTTTATTTCTTGTTTTGCTTCGTTAACGATACTCAAAACCTTACCTCCACAAATCTGTAAAATTTAAAAAATAATGAAATACGTTTTTCTATAATTTGAGTTTTTTTTTTGAAACCGCTAAGTTTAATCTGCTTATATTGTTCGGTGTTTGATGTGATTTCCTTCAAATCCCGGAATAACAGTCTCACCCCCGTTTCGACCAATTCTTTCCGCCGTTTTTGGAAACATACAACCCTCTGGTTGTATTGGCCAAAATCTCCTTTCCGTTTTCTGTCAGGTCCTGAAACTCTCCGATAGAAGTACTTACTCCGCAATGGTGTGACCAATTGCGTCCGTCATTTTTTGAAATCTCCAATTTGTAGGAATCTTTCGGGTTAATACGAATAAGATTTCCGTCATAAACAATCATTTGTGCCATAATTCTAAATTTTTAAACAGTTAATATCCTCAAAGATAAGCAGACAACAAGTCAAACCGTGTCGTTGAAAAAATTAAAATATTTTTCTCTGTAAATCCAACCAAACTTTAGTATTCACAGACAGTTTATGGCTTCAGTTTTTCATATCGCTTATCTAAGCCCTATACATGACTGATAATCGACTGTCACATTAAAATCAAATTCATCCATTGCAATCAGATCCTCTGTTGTCAGATCGGTATGGAAAAGCAACCGGTGAGCGGTATAACAAAAATGTAAGTCTTTCAATGGTGATTCATCAACCCAGCTCAATTCATTCCAGTTTGTATTCATGAATTCTTCGTCATCCCACAAAAAAGTAGCATATTCTTCATCATAATAGGGAAAGCCTTCTCCTATATTGTGTTTTTTGCAGAAATCATCATCAAAACTGTAAATGCCAAATGAAAATCGAAATTCAAAACCATTGATTTCTTTTTTGGCAACCATTTCATTGAGCTGTTTTTCCAATTTTTGACAAAGCTTTTGCGCCCAGAGTTCTTCTGCCCGGATTTTGTCCAAGAACTGACTTAGTTTTGAAATGATTTCAGCTGTGTATTCCATCTTGATTTTTTTTGTTGGTGTTAACCGAAATCCGAACAGGATTATTGGTCAATTTTCCAAATCTACACCTTGAAGAAGCCAAAAGGTGTCGCTTGAAAAATTAAATTATTTTTAAAATCCTGATTCTCATTGGTTTTCTTTTTTTATGAAATATTACTCATCATATAATTCGGTTTCGTCCCGGTTTTTATCGGCCGGACAGAATATGTAGGATAGTTAATTGTCCAAAAACACGCGCCGAAACCTTTTTTGGGTGTGCTGTTTTCCCCGAGTTTCGCTTCGCTCACTCGGGGCTACTAAGGGTTCAACCCTTTCAGGGTTGGTTTTTTAAATTAATCCCTTGTCTGTAGTTTCGCCTACGATTATTAATGGTTCAATCCGTCGTGATGGGTTGACTTGGTTCCCGGTTTCGTCACGGTTTTTATCGGCCGGCCGGAATGAATAAGATGTTTGATCATCCAAAAACACGCGCCGAAACCTTTTTTGGGTGTGCTGTTTTCCTCGAGTTTCGCTTCGCTCACTCGGGGCTACTAAGGGTTCAACCCTTTCAGGGTTGATTTAAAGGTTTGCACTTTTATTCTCGAATTTCATCCGGGGTTTCCGGAATGATTCAATCCGCCGCGGCGGATATTATTGATTGCGAATTAAAAAATTGAATTAAATTTTATTTGACAAGAACCACGAAGTGGTTCAACTGTCGGTAGCCCCCAATGAAATTGGGGGAAATAACACGAGTCCCAGACCAACCCCGGAGGGGTTGAACAATTCAATCCGTTTTAGGCTAAAAAATCCTTAACCCTCCACCATCCTCAAAAATTCCTCTTCTGTCAGAATCTGAACCGTTCCAAGCGATTCTGCTTTTTTGAGTTTGCTGCCTGCTTTTTCGCCGGCGACAAGATAATCCAAATTTTTGCTGACTGCCGAAATGTTTTTTCCGCCGTGGTCTTCCACCATTTTCTGTGCCTGCTCACGGGTGAAGTGCGAGAGTGAGCCTGTAAACAGAAAGGTTTTTCCGTTGAGTACATTTGAAACCGGCTGTTCGGCTTCGCCCATTTCCATTTGAACGCCGGCAGCTTTGAGGCGTTGGACCAGCTCGATGTTTTTTGGTTTTGAAAAGAATTCTTTGATGCTCAATGCAATTTTTTCACCGATGTCTTCCAGATTGGTCAGTTCTTCGGGGCTTGCATTTTGAATATTTTCAATCGATTTGAAATGTCGTGCTAATTTTTTTGCAACGGTTTCGCCCACATGACGGATGCCGATGGCATACAGCACTTTTTCAAACAGAATCTGTTTTGAAAGTTCAATAGCATCTATAATATTTTGTGCAGATTTTTCGGCCATTCTTTCTAAGGGCAATAAATCCACCTTTTTTAATTGATAAAAATCAGCGGCATCTTTGACTAAATGATTTTCAAACAGCAGCTCGATGGTTTCGCTTCCGATGCTTGCCATATCCATCGCCTTTCTCGAAACATAATGTTCCATTCTGCCGATGATCTGAGGTTTGCAGCCGTCTTCGTTCGGACAGAAATGCTGTGCCTCGCCTTCGTTTCTGATCAGCTCGGTATGACATTCGGGACAATGAGTGATGAATTCAATTTTTTGAGCATCCGGCTGACGGACATCTAAATTGACTTCAACGATTTTTGGAATGATCTCGCCTCCTTTTTCAACATAGACCATATCGCCAATCCTGACATCCAGTTTTTCGATGATGTCCGCATTGTGCAGCGATGCTCTTTTGACCACAGTTCCGGCAAGATTCACAGGTTTCAGATTGGCAACCGGTGTGATCGCACCTGTTCTTCCGACCTGATAGGATATGCTCAGCAGTTCGGTTTCTGCCTGCTCTGCTTTGAATTTATAGGCCATTGCCCATCGCGGAGATTTGGCGGTATAACCCAATTCTTCCTGGAGCGCAAATGAATTGACTTTTACAACGATTCCATCGATCGGGAAAGCCAGATTTTTTCTTTCGGTGTCCCAATGGTCGATGAATTCGAGCACTTCTTCCAAAGTATGACAGAGTCTCGCAGTATCCGGAATTTTAAAACCGTAACTGTGTGCCGCTTTCAGCATTTTCCACTGACTGTCAAACGGCAGATTTAAGCCGACGATGGTGTAAAGATAACAGTCCAATTTCCTTTTTGCAATCTCCGAGCTGTCCTGAAGTTTCAGACTTCCGCTGGCTGTATTTCTCGGATTGGCATAGAGTTCCAGACCGTCATTTCTTCTTTGTGCATTGATCCGGTCAAATTCTTTGAAAGGCATCAGTATCTCGCCTCTGATGTGGAATCTTTGCGGATAATCTCCTTTGAGTTTCAGCGGAATCGAACGGATGGTTCTGATGTTTGGCGTGATTTCATCGCCCTGAAAACCGTCGCCGCGGGTAACTGCCTGTTTGATTTTCCCGTTTTCGTACAGAATTGAAATTGAAGCCCCGTCATATTTGAGTTCGCAGACAAATTCTGTTTTTGAACCGAGCGCTTTTTCGATTCGGTTTTCCCAATCCTGAAGATCTTCGATCGAGTAGGAGTTGTCGAGCGAATACATACGGTATTCGTGGCTGATGGTCGGAAAATCTTTGGTGATCGTCCCGCCGACGCGCTGGCTGGGTGAATTTTCATCATAAAATTCGGAATGTGCTTTTTCGAGTTCGATCAGTTCTTTGAGCAATTGGTCAAATTCATAATCGCTGATGGTCGGCTGGTCGAGTATATAATAATTGTAATTGTGCTGAGCGAGTTCTTCCCTCAGTTTTATGATTTTCTGATGAATGTCCATTCAAATAAATGTTTGAACAAAGATAGAATTTTTTGGCCGGAGGACGGTTTATCGGTTCTGCATTCTTTTGTTGTGAAATTGAATTTTAAAAATCAAAAATTCATCAAAAAGACAATTATAAATTTTGAATTACATTATTAAGGTGTGTTTTGATTCAATTTTCTATAAATTTGTAATCCTTTAAATCATAAGCACAAATGGCTTCAAAAAGGCGGTAAACTGCCGAAAATTATTGAACTAAAATTTGCTGCATAAAATTAAATCCTTACATTTGCACCCTAATTTTAAGGAGCAGGTATGCCTAAATCAAAAATAGATATTACTAAGCCCTTAAAAATAAGATAATTAGAATTAAAAGTTTAATATGTCTGGTATCATTGGTAAAAAGATTGCGATGACCTCACTGTTTGATGAAAACGGAAAGAATATTCCGTGCACCATTATTCAGGCGGGTCCTTGCATCGTAACGCAGGTCAGAACCGAAGAGAAGGACGGTTACAAATCCGTTCAATTAGGTTTCGATGACGCAAAAGAGAAGAACACCTCTGCCGCCTTGAAAGGACATTTCAAGAAAGCGGGGACTACGCCAAAACACAAATTGGTGGAATTTTACGGAGAATTTGCAGATTCTTTGAACTTGGGTGATGAAATTAAGGTAGATGTATTTCACGAAGGTGAGTATGTTGACATCACAGGAGTTTCAAAAGGAAAAGGATTTCAGGGTGTTGTGAAACGCCACGGATTTGCGGGTGTGGGTCAGAGTACTCACGGTCAGCACAACCGACTGAGAGCACCGGGTTCGATCGGAGCCGGTTCAGACCCGTCAAGAGTATTCAAAGGAATGCGAATGGCAGGCCGTATGGGCGGTAAGAATGTTACTGTTCAGAATCTGAATGTACTTAAGATAGATGCGGAACAGAATCTTTTGATAGTAAAAGGTGCGATTCCAGGTCCTAAAAACTCATATGTAATCGTAAGAAAATGGAATTAAAAGTATTAAACATACAGGGAAAAGAAACCGGAAAGAAAGTTTCTTTGGATGATTCAATTTTTGGAATCGAGCCCAATGAGCACGTGGTTTATCTTGAAGTGAAGCAGTATCTGGCAGCACAAAGACAGGGAACTCACAAGGCGAAAGAAAGAGCTGAAGTATCTAAAAGCACCCGTAAAATCAAAAAACAAAAAGGAACCGGAGGAGCCAGAGCAGGTTCACTCAAGTCTCCTGTTTTTGTTGGCGGTGGTACCATCTTCGGTCCAAGACCGAGAGACTACAGTTTCAAACTGAACAAAGCAACCAAAAAATTGGCGAAGCGTTCGGTATTGAGTCAGAAAATGAAAGACAATGAGATCAAAGTTTTGGAAAACTTCAATTTTGAAGCACCAAAAACCAAAGATTTCATCGAAGTATTGAAAGCGTTGGGTCTGGACACCAAGAAATCTCTTTTTGTTCTTGGCGAACCGAACAACAATGTATATATGTCATCAAGAAATCTGAAAGGAACCAAGGTGGTAAACAACACAGAGTTGAATGTTTACGATCTTATCAATGCAACCGAGGTTGTATTCCTTGAAGGTTCTTTGGATAGAGTTCAGGAAAATTTAAGAAAATAAAACGAAATAGATATGTCAGTTATTATTAGAGCCGTTATCTCGGAAAAAGCGACAGATTCAAGCGAATTGCTGGGTCAGTATTCGTTTTATGTTGATCCCAAAGCAAACAAACTGCAGATCAAAGAAGCAGTTGAGAAAGCTTACGGAGTTAATGTGGTGAGTGTGAAAACATCGATCTCTGCGCCCAAAATCAGAAGCCGTTATACAAAAAACGGTCTTCAGGTGGGTAAGACAAGCAAGAGAAAGAAAGCGATCATTCACGTAGCAGAAGGACAAGAAATAGATTTGTTTAGTTAAAATAATTTTTTAAATGTCAGTAAGAAAATTAAAACCTATCACTCCCGGTCAGCGCTTCAGAATCGTCAATGATTTTGCAGGTGTTGATGCTGTGAAACCTGAGAAATCTCTCACGGTAGGAAAGAAAAAGAGCGGCGGTCGTAACCATTCCGGTAAGATGACCATGCGCTACATAGGGGGTGGACACAAGCAAAGCTATCGTATCATCGATTTCAAAAGAGAGCGCGAAGGATCTGCGGTTATCGAGTCAATTCAGTATGACCCGAACAGAACTGCATTCATCGCACTGATTGTTTATGAAGATGGTGAAAAGCGATATGTGATTGCTCAAAATGGATTGAAAAAGGGTCAGACCATCGTGTGCGGCGAACATGCTACACCCGATGTCGGCAACACGATGAAACTGAAAGACATTCCGCTGGGAACTGTTGTTTCATGCATCGAACTGAGACCCGGACAGGGAGCTTTGATGGCGAGAAGCGCAGGTTCTTATGCACAATTGGTTGCAAGAGACGGCAAATATGCGATCATCAAACTGCCAAGTGGAGAAAGCCGTATGATTTTAACGGAATGTAAAGCGACTATCGGTGTGGTATCTAACTCTGACCATCAGTTGGAGGTTTCAGGTAAAGCCGGCAGAAACAGATGGAAAGGCCGCAGACCAAGAACAAGACCGATGGTGATGAACCCGGTTGATCACCCGATGGGTGGTGGTGAAGGCCGTGCAACCGGAGGTATTCCCCGTTCAAGAAACGGTATTCCTGCAAAAGGATACAAAACGAGAACACCGAAGAAAGCGTCTAACAAGTATATCGTTGAAAAAAGAAAGAAATAATCCATGGCACGATCATTAAAGAAAGGACCTTACATCCATTATAAATTAGACAGGAAAGTTCAGGCGAATGTTGAATCTGGAAGAAAAGACGTGATCAAAACCTGGTCAAGAGCTTCGATGATTTCACCTGACTTTGTAGGACAGACATTTGCGGTTCACAACGGAAAAACATTTGTTCCGGTTTATGTGACTGAAAATATGGTAGGACACAAACTGGGTGAGTTCTCACCGACCAGAACGTTTAGAGGGCATGCAGGTGCCAAAAATAAAGGCAAAAGATAATAGGTAATGGGATCAAGAAAAAGAATCAGTAATGAAATGCGCAGAGAGGCAACCAAAGATATTGCTTCAGCGAAATTGAATAATTGCCCCAGTTCACCTAGAAAAATGCGACTGGTAGCAGACATCATCCGTGGTGTGGAAGTACAGAAAGCACTTGCGATTTTGAAATATTCAAAACAGCATGCATCTGAGAAGTTGGAAAAACTTTTGTTGAGTGCGATTGCCAACTGGCAGGAGAAAAATCAGGATGCCGACATTGAAGCGGCAGGTCTTTTTGTAAAGACGATCACTGTTGACAGTGCACGTCAGCTGAAAAGAATCCGTACAGCTCCGCAGGGCAGGGCGCACAGAATCAGAAAGCGTTCTAACCATGTCAGCCTTGTGTTGGGAACCAAAGAAGAATTAAAATCAGAAGATAAATAATAATATGGGACAGAAGACAAATCCAATCGGAAATCGCCTGGGGATCATCAGAGGATGGGACTCAAACTGGTTTGGCGGAAACGATTACGGTGACAAAATTGAAGAAGATGCAAAAATCAGAGAATATCTGAAAGCGCGTCTCTCAAAAGCAGGCATCTCAAGAATCTACATCGAGAGAACCCTGAAACTGATCACTGTTACCGTTACCACAGCCCGTCCCGGTATTATTATCGGTAAAGGAGGACAGGAAGTTGACAAACTGAAAGAAGAGTTGAAAAAACTGACCGGCAAGGAAGTGCAGATCAACATCTTTGAGATCAAAAGACCTGAACTCGACTCAGTATTGGTTGCAGACAGCATCGCACGTCAGATTGAAAACCGTATTTCATACAGGAGAGCAATCAAAATGGCGATCGCAGCAGCAATGAGAATGAATGCAGAAGGAATCAAGATCATGATTTCGGGCCGTTTGAACGGAGCTGAGATGGCACGTTCAGAAACATACAAGGACGGACGAATTCCATTGTCAACCTTCAGAGCAGACATAGATTATCATATCGGTGAAGCACATACGACTTATGGCCGTATGGGGATCAAAGTATGGATCATGAAAGGAGAAGTTTACGGTAAACGTGAATTGTCACCATTGACCGGATTGCAGAAAAAACAATCCAAAGAGCGAAAAGGAGGCGGCGGCAGAAAAAGACAGCAAGCCCGTTAATTAAGTCTAATTGTTTTTAAAGATTTCTAAAAATGTTATCACCAAAAAGAACGAAATTCAGAAAGATGCAGAAAGGCAAGATGAAGGGCAACACCAAGAGAGGTGCTGAACTTGCCTACGGTACCTTTGGGATCAAGTCGCTTGACGAACGCTTTGTTACTGCCCGTCAAATCGAAGCTGCCCGTATCGCTGCAACCCGATATATGAAAAGGGAAGGTCAGTTGTGGATCAAAATTTTCCCCGACAAACCGATTACCAAGAAACCTGCAGAGGTTCGTATGGGTAAAGGAAAAGGTGCACCCGAATACTGGGTGGCAAGAGTACAGCCCGGAAGAATCCTGTTTGAAGTGGGAGGTGTTCCCGCAGATATTGCTACAGAAGCTTTGAGATTGGCGGCACAGAAACTGCCTGTAAGAACCAAATTAATAATTGCAAGAGATTATTCTGCTTAAAAAATTGACGATTATGAAAGTATCAGATATCAGAGAACTTAGTTTGGAAGACCTGAAAGGCAAGCTCGAAGAAGAGCAGGCCAATTACCGAAAGCTGAAAATGAGCCACAAGGTCTCACATTTGGAAGACCCGCTGGTTATTCGCAAATCTCGTAAAACCGTTGCGAGATTGTTAACTGTGTTGAATCAAAAATTAACTCAACAGTAAAAACATCTCGAAATGGATAGAAATGTGAGAAAAGAAAGAGTAGGTGTCGTATCGAGCAACAAGATGGAAAAAACCATCGTTGTCTCTGAAACCTACAAGCAAAAACACCCTTTGTACGGGAAATTTGTGAAAAGAACCAAGAAATACGTTGCGCACGACGAAAAGAACGAATGCAACGAAGGCGATAAAGTCCGAATTATGGAAACGCGCCCGATGAGTAAGAACAAACGATGGAGAGTAATTGAAATCATAGAAAGAGCCAAGTAATATGTTACAGCAGGAATCAAGATTAAAAGTTGCAGATAACACAGGTGCTCGTGAAGCATTGGTTATCCGTGTTTTGGGTGGTACCAAAAGACGATATGCATCGGTTGGAGACAAGATCGTTGTTTCGATCAAAGAAGCTACACCGACCGCTAACGCCAAGAAAGGAACGGTTTCAAAAGCAATCGTTGTTCGTACCAAGAAAGAAGTCAGAAGAAAAGACGGATCATACATTCGTTTTGACGATAACGCATGTGTGCTGCTCAATGCACAGGGCGAAATGAGAGGAACCCGTGTTTTCGGACCGGTTGCCAGAGAACTTCGTGACAAAAACCACATGAAAATTGTTTCACTTGCCCCTGAGGTGCTTTAAAATTTTATGACAATGACAAAATTGAAAATCAAAAAAGGAGACAAAGTCGTAGTATTGTCAGGCGCTTCAAAAGGGACCAAGGGTTCTGTACTGAAGGTTTTGCCAAGCGAAGGAAAAGCAATTGTGGAAGGTGTGAATGTCATTAAAAAACACACCAAACCGAATGCTGAGAATCCGCAGGGAGGAATTGTAGAAACCGAAGCACCGATCTATGTCAGCAAACTGGCACTGGTTGACACCAAAGGAAATCCTACCCGTGTCGGATATGAGATCAAAGACGGAAAGAAAGTAAGAATTGCAAAGAAAACCGGTAAAGAGATTTAATGATGAGTACAACTACATTTATACCACGTCCTCAGGTTAAATACAAAGAGGAAATCGTCCCGGCATTGAAAGAAGAATTTTCATACACTTCAGTAATGCAGGTGCCAAAACTTCAGAAAATCGTTTTGAGCCAGGGATTGGGTGCTGCAACTGCAGACAAAAAGATCGTTGATTATGCGGTTGAAGAAATGACCCTGATCACCGGCCAGAAAGCGGTTGGAACCATTTCCAAAAAAGACGAAGCAGCATTCAAACTTCGTAAAGGAATGCCGGTTGGTGCAAAAGTTACTTTGAGAGGAACCAAAATGTACGAATTCCTGGACAGACTGATTTCTTCAGCTCTGCCGCGCGTTCGTGACTTCAACGGTATCAGCTCCAAAGGATTTGACGGAAGAGGAAACTATAACCTGGGTATCAAAGAACAGATTATTTTCCCCGAAATCAATATTGACCGTGTAAAGAAAATCCAGGGAATGGATATTACTTTTGTAACCAGTGCAAACACCGACAAAGAGGCAAAAGCACTGCTTGAGAAATTTGGTTTACCTTTCAAAAAAGATAACAAATAGGATTATGGCAAAAGAATCAATGAAAGCGCGTGAGCGCAAGAGACGCAAAATGTCAGCACAGTATGCCGAGAAGAGAAAAGCCTTGCTTGAAGCCGGAGATTACGAAGGTCTTCAAAAGCTTCCAAAAAATGCTTCTCCCGTACGTCTGCACAATCGTTGCAAATTGACCGGAAGGCCAAAAGGATATATGAGAATCTTCGGAATCTCACGTGTCAGCTTCCGCGAAATGGCCAACAACGGGCTGATCCCCGGCGTCAGAAAGGCAAGCTGGTAAATTCATCGGCCACTCGGCTGAGATTTATAGATAAATATAAATCCGACTCTTTTTGGGTCGGATTTTTTTTCGGATTAATTTTAATTTGAGGGAATCAATCATAAAAAAGCCTTCGTTTTAAGAAGGCTTCCATTTTTTAATTTTCAATTTTTCTGTTCTTCACATATTTCTCAAGCCACTGATCCTGCTCCCAGATCACATGCAGTATGCTTTCCCTTGCAGCATATCCGTGTGATTCCTTTGGCAGTATCACCAGTCGGGTAGGTGCACCAAAACCTTTGAGCGCATTGAAATATCTTTCGCTCTGCATCGTATAAGTCCCTGAATTGTTGTCGTCATTTCCGTGAATCAGAAGCAAAGGCGTCTTCATTTTGTCGGCATGCATAAATGGCGACATGGTATTGTAAATATCGGGCGCTTCCCAATAATTTCTTTCTTCGCTCTGAAAGCCAAAAGGAGTCAGCGTACGGTTATAGGCACCGCTTCTTGCAATCCCGGCAGCAAACAGATCTGAATGAGAAAGCAGATTGGCAGTCATAAATGCTCCATAAGAATGTCCGCCGACCGCCACTCTGTTCCTGTCAATATAACCCAATTGATCAACTGCATCAATCGCAGCCTTTGCATTGGCAACCAGCTGTTCGACAAAAGTATCATTCGGTTCTTCGTCTCCTTCACCCACAATCGGAAATGCAGCATCGTCAAGCACCACATAACCTCTGGTTACCCAATAAATCGGCGAACCGTAGTAAGGAAAAGTGAATTCATTTGGATTGCTCGTAGTCTGTCCCGCGCTGCTTTTGTCCTTGTATTCTGCCGGATAAGCCCACATGATCATCGGCAGTTTTTCCTTTTTCTTCATATCATAACCCACCGGCAAATAAAGTGTTCCCGACAGCTCCAAACCGTCTTCTCTTTTGTATTTGATCACTTCTTTGTGCACATTTTCAATCTTTTTGAACGGATTTTCGAAATATGTAATCTGAACCGGAGCAGTCTTTTTCTTTAAATTTCTGACATAATAATTCGGATATTCATTTTTTGATTCCATCCTTACCAGAATCTCACCTTTTTTAATGTCGAGAATTGAATTGATGTCTTCCTTTTTATTGGTCAGATTTGACTGATACAAACGATTGGTCTTCAGTGTTTTCAAATTCAGTTCGTCCACAAACGGAAATTGTCCTTTTTCAGTAAATCCGTCTCCGAGCAAAAAGATATGGTCATCCTGAATATCCAGCACATAGCGGCCGTACTCGTTTCTTTTGGTTTCGGGCGTTCCGGGATCGCTGTACTGATCCTGATAATTTCTGTCCTCAATGATTTTTGGTTTTTGCGAAAAATCGGACGGATTGATTAGATAGGTTTTTGTATTTCTCGTATTCCACCAGTAATCATTCATCAAAGCATAATTTTTATTTCCCCAGGTGATCCCCGAATATCTGCCGATGGTTTTTGCGATGGATTCCGGATTTCCGCTAAATGGCGCATCGATCTGAAAAACTTCATCTCTGAATTCAACTTCGTTGGCAGGATCTCCACCGTCCAAAGCTTCTGCAAAAATCAAAGTCGCCGGTTTGTCGGCACGCCAGCTGATCGAACGTTTTCCGGTTTGCACCGCCATAAAACCTTTGGGCATATCTTCAATCAGCGGTTTTTGATTGAATTCCGAAATCAATTTCCCGTTTTGGTCATAAATATTTGTAACCAGCGGAAATCTGCCAAGCGGAACGATGTACGAATAAGGTCTTTCTATGGTCGAAATCATGATATAATTTCCGTCCGGCGAAAAAGACTCACCGTTATAAATAGCTCTTTCTTTCCAAAGTTTTGAATTTCCGTTCAGGTCAATTTTGTATAATTCAGAGGTGGTCAGTATATCAAAATTTTCTTCGTCTGCTCTGTTTTTCAGCAAATCCTGATAAGTTCTGTTTTGCGCAAGACTTCCGTCGCTCATTGTAACGATCGGACCGGTCGGAAGTGCGGTTTTGGTGTCGATCAGTTCCTTTTTGTCTTTTGGCAGCATTCTGACCAAAATCGAATTTTCATTTTTGAACCAGGTGATCGGATTCCCCAAATTTGCATTGACTCTCGCATCTGTCAGCTTTTTCGCAGTCAGCGTTTTGAAATCGGCAAACCACAGTTCCACACCGTTTTGCGCAGTATGTGTAAAAGCCATTTTGGTTTCGTCCGGACTCCATGCAAAATTTGCCAGTCTCGGATTTTCAGGCAGACCTTTGATTTGAACCGGATTTTTGTCTTTAAATTTTTTGTATTGGATGTTGTTCACATAAGTAACCGTACTCGAAATATTGGTTTTCGGATTGATTCTGAGACCCGCCAGACGCATTTCGTCTTCTGAGATTTCGGCCAGCGTTTTATAGGTGTTTCTATACATAAACACGATCTGTTCCTTTTTGCTGTCCATCGAAATGGTCGGTGCACGCTGAAAGTCCACCAGCTCAAGTATTTCGGGCGGCGGAATCTGATAATTGATGTCCTCCTGTGCAAAACCGATTGCAGCAAGCGCAATTAAGATTATTGAAGTCAGTTTTTTCATTTCTGTAAATTTTGATTAAGGGTAAAAATAGGAATTATTTCAAAGAAAGAAAATGAAGTGAATTGACCGATTCATTTCTTTGAATTACAGAAGGAATTTATCCAAAAAAAGATTCCGATCAAACGACCGGAATCTGAATTTATCAATGAAAAAAATTGTTATGACCGATTTGTCAGATGAGAAACCGGTTTTTCATTGTTCTCTTTGAAAAGCAGCTTCTTTGATCTACCCTTTTTGTAGATATTGTTTTTGATCAGTTTTCCTTTTCTCAATTTTCGCTGTTCCTCCTCGGGCAGATGATACACATCCGTACATTCTTCTGAACAGCAGCCGTCGTATTTCTCACGGCATTCGTCACATTGTATAAACAGTATATGACAGGCTTCGTTGTTGCAGTTGGTATGACTGTCGCAGGGTTTTCCGCACTGATGACAGTGTGCGATCACATCATCTGAAATCTTTTCACCCATACGCTGGTCAAAAACGAAATTCTTGCCAATGAATTTATTTTCCAAACCTCTGTCCTCGCAGTCGTTTGTATATTTGATGATGCCGCCTTCCAGCTGATGTACATGGGTATAACCGTTGTGTTTGAACCAGGCCGAAGCTTTCTCACAACGGATTCCTCCGGTACAGTACATCACTATATTTTTGTCTTTGTTTCCTTTCAGAATTTCATCCTCGATGATCGGCAGTGACTCTCTGAAAGTATCCACATCGGGCGTGATCGCACCTTTGAAATGACCGACTTCTGATTCGTAATGATTCCTCATATCGATCAGTATGGTTTCGGAATCTGCAGTCAGTTCGTTGAATTCCTCGGCCGAAAGATGTTTTCCGCGATCGGTCACATCAAATGTATCGTCGTTCAAACCGTCTGCAAGGATTTTATTTCTGACTTTGATTTTCAGTTTCAAAAACGGAAATTCAACATCCGCTTCGTCCACCGCAATGTTCAGACGGACGCCTTCCAAAAATGAAATTTCGTCCAGCGTTTTTCTGAATTCTTCAAACCGATCAGCCGGAATTCCGATCTGCGCATTGATTCCTTCGTGCGCGACATAGGTTCGTCCGACTATGCCGAGTTCAAACCATTTTTGATAAAGATAATTTCTGAAAATCTGAGGATTGCCGATATGTGCGTATTGATAGAAAGAAACCGTCACAAAATGAACATTTTCTTCTCTTAATTGATTCAGCAATTCCTCTTTATTCAATTTGTTCCACAGTTGCATGCTATGTATTTTATTGATTAAAGATGTGCAAAGATAACTGAAAATCGGCTGATTTGGGATGAATAAAAGATGGTTTTTGCGATTTTTCGCAGAAAGAATCCTAATGATTATTCACTGACAGGGATGAATACAATTTGATGATTAATGAAAATTAATAGAATATTCGTGAAATCAATATAAATGTCAATGAAAATTAATTTTACAATCAATCTCATTGTACTTCACTTTTTTTTAACAATTTTAACATTTACATTTGGAAAACTAAAACAGATAAAACTATGAAGTTATTTTTCACTCTATTCGCATTATTATTTATTTCATTTAATGGATTTGGACAGACTGCTAAGATTGATAGTTTGAAAAAGGTTTTAACAAAAACAAATGGAGCTGAACGTATAGAAATTCTGAAAACTCTATGTCTTGATTTAATACAGAATTCTTCTTTTAAACAATCAAAAGTTTTTCTTGATGAATTTGTTGAACTTTCTGAATTAATGAGAAACTATCCTTACCAAATAGAAGCTTACAAAATATATTCTGGTTTTTTAATTAATGAAGGAGAGGTTGAAAAAGGCATTCAATATGCAGAAAAGGCAAAAGAGACGAGTCTAAAGACTAATGATTATGATCTCATAATTCCTGCATATGCTAATTTAGGAGCATTATATTCTTATAAGGATTTTAGTAAGTCAATTGAAATATACGAAGAAGCTATTAAAATGGTTGAAAAGAAAAATTTAAAAAATTCTAATGTCGCACTACTATATCGTGGAATTGGAAATATTTTGTATCAAAATTATGAAGAAGAAGAGGCTATTGTTAATTTATTGAAAGCATTATCTATTTCGGAACAGTTTCAAGATTATGAAATACAGGCAAGTACACTACAAAGTTTAGGATTTATTTTTACAGAAAGGAAGAATCCTATAGCTATTAAATATTTAAAACAAGCCTTAGATGTATGTAAAAGATATAATCTACCATATACTGAGGCCTTGACATGCAGAGCTATAGGAAGATATTATACTAATTCTAGTGATTTTGAAAAAGCAATAATATATCAAAAAAGGGCCTTAACTTATTTTGAACAAATCCACTCTTTAATTAATGTATTTGAACTCAATAACAATATTGCATTCTCTTATCTTAAATCCAAAAATTATAGATTGGGATTAGAATATAGCGAAAGAGCGATAGAGGCTTCAATAAAATTAGAAAACCAATCCTATCTAAATAGTGCGAAAATCACAAAAGCGGATATATATATAAATAAGGGGCAATATTTTGCCGCAGAAAAATTACTTATGGCGGTTGTTCAGGATACTATAAATAAAAAGAATTGGCCTTTATATATAAAAGAAGATCTTTATAAATCAATGTTTGGTTTATATGAAAAAAAAGATGAAAGCAAGAAAGCTATATTTTGGTTAAAAAAAATGAAGTATATAAAGGATTCGTTAAATGAAGTCAGATATAATGATAAGGTAGAAGAATTTAACCAGAAATACCAAACCGAAAAGAAAGAAAAGCAAATCGCCGAACAACAACTCCAGCTTACCAAAGAGAACCGAAACAAATGGTTTTTATCTGGCGGCCTAATCGGTTCACTGGCTGTTTTGGGAGTTGTAGGCTTTTCTTATCAACGGAACAGAAAACAGAAAAAGCAGATCGAGAATCTGCAAAAGGAACTTCATCACAGAGTAAAGAATAACCTTTCCATTATTGACACCTTTATAGAAGTTGTAAAAAAGGAATTGCCCGATGCAAAAGCGCAGGGTAAACTTAACGAGTTGCAAAACCGTATAATCAGCATCAATGAAGTACACCGGCAGCTTTATAACAGTAAGAATATTACAAGCCTGTATCTTAAGAAATACATTGATACACTGGCAGAAAATGTCAGTCATTCGTTTGACAAGCCTGAAATTGAATTAAAAACAGAAATTCCCGAGACCGTTGTACTTAGCGCTGAACGTTCTTTTCCGGTTGGTTTGATTGTAAATGAATTCCTTACAAATTCTTATAAATATGCTTTTGAGAATAACGGTACCGGGAAAATATGGGTGTCTCTGAAAGAAAAGGGAAACAATTACCTGTTGAGCTTGTCGGACAATGGAAAAGGGCTTCCTGCAGGATTTGATGTGAAAGAAACCAATTCATTTGGTTTGAGGATTATCAAATTATTGACGGAGCAGTTAAACGGTAATTTTTCAATGAAAGGGGATGATGGTGTATCGCTTGAAATTGAATTTCCAAAAACTTAAAATAGTAAACGAATGAAAGCACATATTTTGATTGTTGAGGATGAAGCTATTCTTTATGAAAGATTAAGAATGACGCTGGTTCAGGAGCATTATTCGGTGGATGAATATTCTCCGAGTGTAAACCAGGCGATTAAACAAATCAATAACAAGCGGCCGGATTTGGTTTTGCTGGATATAGATTTAAAAGGAAAAGAAACGGGTTTGGATTTGGGTGAACGTCTGCACAGTGAATTTAAGATTCCTTTTATTTATGTTACGCAATATGATGACGATGAAACTTTTTACAAAGGATTGAACACTCAACATGAAGATTTTGTGGTAAAAACAAAACCGCACATGGACAGCAGGGAGCTGTTGCGTAAGATTCAAACCGTACTGAATCGATATCGTGAAAAAGCACCCGGAACAAAGGAAGGTGTAATGGGGCTTACAAAATATAAGGAAGATATCAGATCAGTAAGTCACACAAAGGAAATTACTAAAGTTCCCGTTGCCTTTGAGGATATATTGTATTTTTCGACTTTCCGACTGAAAATTGAGGGTACAAGTGTGGAAAATGTCCGCACAAATTATATCGTATTCAAGACCAGACAGGGAAAAGAATATTTTATGAATACTTCACTTACCAATCTGCTGGGCAGTTTACCTCATCATTTTTGCCGGATTAATGACAAAACCATTGTCAATCTGTCAGAAGAAACTTTCAACGGTCGAATCAATGGTGCACGTTTGGTAATAGGAAATGAAGAATTTATAATAACTCCAACCTACAAAAATGAGGTGAAAAAGAGAATTGATTTCCTGTATGAATCATAAGTAATCCCTAGAATATCAGTAGGCAAGGACTCTTACCCTATTCAGAGCTGTAAATTTCTACAATCCCTTTCTTCTGAATTTCATAAAAAAACGATGGAATTGCATTGAAAAACCCCAAATTTTCATTGAGGTATGGAAATGCTGTTTTTAGTTGTGAGATTTGGGGTATTAACATTAAACTTAATTAACATGAAAAAAATTCTAAAAACACTTATCTTTTCAGGTATCATTCTGACAGGTTGCAGCGACGACGACACTATTGCTGTAGAAAATAATCCGGTAGTGGAAAGTACAACGACAGAGCAAAACGTAGATACCACATTTACATCAATGAAAATTTCAGGAAAAGTGACCGAATCGGGCAGCAATGAAATTACCTCACGTGGAGTATGCTGGAGCGAATCGCCCAACCCCACTGTGGATGATAACAAAACGACGGAAAGCAATAATATTTTTACAAGCGATATCCAGAATCTGATTGCCGGGACAACTTACCATTTCAGGGTTTATGCCGTAACACCGACAGGAACATTTTACAGTGATGAATTTAACTATAAGACATCTGAATTTGCTGGTACAAAATGGGATTTTCTTCTGATTTACGACGATAACATTTCATGGCATGCCGATGTGATTTTTAATGAAGATGGAACCACCGTTTATGACGAACCGGATGCTCCCGGCCAATTTACATCTTACGGGATATGGTCATTGAACGGAAATGAGCTATATTATGAAATGGTTGAGGGAATGACAAGTGGCTATGTTTTTACAGGTGAAATAGTCGAAAATAATATGTCGGGAACCTGGAACTTTGGTGCTTTAATCAAACAATGGACAGCCGTCTTAATAGAGTAATTTATAACTGAAAGAAACATAATTTCATTCTAAAACTACAGATTTTCCTTTGCTATTCATGAATTTTCATTGAGGTATGGAAATGCTGTTTTTAGTTGTGAGATTTGGGGTATTAACATTAAACTTAATTAATATGAAAAAAATTATTTATTTATTCGCAGTTATTGGATTTATTAGTTTAAATTCTTGTAAAACGTCTTCAATTGTTCAAACATCAAATGAAAAGTACGAACAAACTAATCCGAATTCTATAGAAATCTTTTTAAGTAAAAAACCGGATAGAGATTATGACGAGATTGGGAAAGTGAGCTCTGACAAATATAAAGGCATCCCAACAGGAAAAAGATCAGAAGAAAAAATTCAAGAAGATTTGAAAAAAAAGGCAGCATCTATCGGAGGAAATGCTATAATTAATGTCACTGAAGATTTTGCAAGTATTTCTGGAATTGTAATTAGATACAAATAAGAAATTAATAAAGTGGCAATTTGTGCCGATAAAATGATTCTGTACAATGTAAAATTTCTATCGGACAATATTATTATAAATACTAAAAACTAATAAATTATGGGATTATTCAGTAAAATACTAAAAGAGAATGGTAGCTCATCTTCATTTTCAAATGAGGAGGCATTTGTAGGCCTTATAATTTCAATTACCTCTTTAGATGGTAATATTTCAAGTGATGAAATGAATTAATTAAAATCAATTATCATATGAACAAACATTATTTACTTTCACAAATGAAGTCAACAGGTACAGCTTATGTATGTTGGTTCTTTTTAGGATGCCATTATGCTTACTTAGGAAAATGGGGCATGCAATTACTATATTGGTTCACGCTAGGAGGATTAGGATTTTGGGCATTAATAGACCTATTTCATATTCCTTCAAAGGTCAATAATTATAATTTAAAAATATCAATGCAAATTGATGAATTAGATAAAAAGGAAAAGGAAGAAGCTCAGGCTCAAAATTTGGCAATGATAATGGCAGCAAAAGGGGAAAAGAACTGAATAAATGGTAATTAACTCCAATAATTTAAAAGTCAACAAACAAGGATATGGTTACAAAAATCGTTGAAATTATAAATATTATAGCTGTTTTGAGGCTATGTCTCTAATAATTTAAAAACGTTTAGCTGTTCAACAGCGAACGCCAAAACAACTCTATTAATTAACTGAATTTTAAATCACAACTATGAAAAAGCAAATCATTATCATTTCACTCTTTTTGTTATCAGCCTTAACTTTACAAAATTGTTCTAATGATAAAACCCCATCAGAATCAGAAGCAAGACAAGCACTAGGAGATGTTATTTTCGAAAAATCAGAAGGACGTTTAAGATTAACGGAATTCAACAAAACTAACGGATTAACTTATAATATTTTTGGACGTGAAATATACACATTAGAGTACTCTGCAACTGTCGAGCTTTTGGAAAGCGGGTATAATAGTCGAGTTTTTAATAGCGAAAGTAGAGTTATAAATCGAGACAATGATTTTTCAACTTTTAAGGGATATTATACCTATGGCGTATATTTAGAGGCAGGCATACAAGCATTTATAACCGGGAAGATATGCTTTGAAAAGACGGAAAACGGATGGAGGAAAACCAGTTGTCCATAATCAATTAAATTTCAAAAAGACGTTATGCACTTCAACTTTACAAACAGAAGACTATATGTTTTTTTTCTTGCTTTGAGTTTTTTAACAGCTTGTAACAATATATCAAAGAAAAATATCAAAACAATAACCGAAACATATTATAAAAAGGATAATAATTTATTGACTCCAACAGAATCATCAACTAAGGAACTAGTATTTATCAGACCATACTACCAACTTTTTATGCCTGACGATTATTCCTTTCCATTTTTTAATAGAAGTGGAGCAAAAATAATTTACTATTTTCAAGATAATAAATTGATTTCTTGTGACATCTATAACAGTTCAGGGAAGGATTACAATCTTCAGTACAGATACCTTGATAACGGTAAGCTCTCAGCTATTCTAGAAAATGATGCTGTAATATACCAATTTGAATATTTGAAAGATAAAATTATTTTTAAAAACCTAGAAAAAGGAGAAATGCTCAATGCAGAAATATTTCTGAAAGATAAAATCGTTACAAGAATGGTAGATATGAAAAATGGAGAGCATATATACAGTTTTGATAAAAAGAACAATACTATAAAAGAAGCTGCGATTGCGAAAAAAGCTGAGTTGTTTTATATATATAATGACAACGATGAACTACTTTCCTTAACAGCTTTTGACTACTTGGGAAAAGAAGTAGGGGCAGCAACTATTTCGTACGAATATGACGAATACGGCAATTGGATTGAAAAAACAGTGTCGATGACTGATAAGTATAATACAGAATATCCAGAATATGTAATCAAAAGAGAAATCATATATGAATAAAATTATTTTTACCTTGATTATGCTTTTTTCAACAATTGTTAGTGCACAATTGAACCAAATTGAAACCGAGAAGATCATTTCTTTTTTTCAATCAATTGATTATGTGAATATTCCAATATCTGATAAAATTGTGATAGAAAGGAATATCAATCAAAAATGGACGCTTTTTAAATTCGACTACAGTTCAATGAGTTCAGATGAACTGATGAGAAAATACGGAGTTTCAAATTCTAATCAGATTAATTGTGAGTTTACTATTGAAAATGGAAATAACTTAATTTTCGCCAATTACTTCATACATGCATCACAAGATTATAATGTTGATGGTGCACTAAGAAATACCGTTGGGGAGCTTGTTGTAAACGAAATTATCAGTGATAATATAATTTCGTTGGGTACTTCTTATAAAGAAGGAAAAAAGACAGGAAAAGTGGAATTCCAAAGTCTGGATCGAGAAGGGAGAGAAAAATTTATTGAGAGTGTAAACGAAGTTACAATTGATGAATTCAAATCCTTTTATCATCTTCTCAAACTAACAAATCGGATGAAGGTCCCAGATGATATAGCAATAAATTATTTGGCAAAGAAATACCCGGAACTATACAGAAATATTAAAAATAACGAGTTTGAGTTGAGAAAAGAATTACCTAAAATGAAATCTGAAATCAACAAAATAGCTTCAAATCTTTATATTAGGGGTACCTATTTTGCTGAATCCAGTACACCCACACAAAAATATTCCTTTGAACGACAAGGATTTCCGATTTTTATTGGAATTGATTACAATATTGGTAGAGTGGTTAACAACAAAGCACTGGATGACGGCTTTTCAAGATTTAAGTTTGGGAGATCTTCGCTAAAAGACATCTTTGGTGATGACGCCACAAAACTTTATTTTATAAATGCTCCTGATTTTGAATTTCTGCCCATGTCAGAAGATAAAGCCGAAAGATTGACACCCTATCTTCAGAAAACGGGTGTAAACGGCGGTTACAAGGTTTACTATAAGGTTGAGTTTGAAATTTTGCCTATTCATCTTTTTGTCAAAAACAGCAATAAAATTATTGGAATGATTGCATTCGTCAAAAAAGCTGACTTTTTCATTGATAAAAGTCTTACCAAACCAATAATAACCCTTCATGCAAAAGAAAACAGCTTTAAATATCATCAATTTTCACAAGCGATTTATAGCAAAAACCCTTATACAAACAAAGAAACTTTTGAATTTAGATAGATAATTTATGAAAGCAATTATTTTAGTTTTAGCAATCTTGTTTTCCATTGATGGATGGGGGCAAGAATATATTCCAAATGGTTGGCGAACAGCCACATCCAAAGATTATGAAAGTTTGCCTGAATGGAAATATTATAAAAATGATTTCCCTATTCCTTACTACGTAAGTGGTGATTTTGATGGAGATGGGACTGCAGATGACCACGCTTGGATTTTAATAAATACTTCTGACAACACCCAACGTGGCATATTTATTTTCTTAAATAATAATGGCAATTACGAACAATATTTCCTTGGAGAGGCAAGTGATTATTTAACATTACTACAAAGAGGTGCTGAAATCTGTTCTTTCAATGAGCAGGATGAATGTACAGAAAAGATAATCACAAAATATGATGGAATTTATACAGGGGGCTTTGAGTATGAAGGTGTGATTTTTTATTTGAATCAAAGAAAAAATAAATATATAGAATTTGGAGATTGCGCATATTGCGAATAAAATAATCATTATGAGAAAGATACTTTTAAACATTTTTGCTTGTTTTTTACTTTTAGCTTGTAAAGAAAACCGTGAAACCAATGAGAGAATTCAGGAATTGGAGACCAAAATTGCACAACAAGAAGAATTGTTAAATAATGGGGAGCATGACAGTTATAAAATTCGAGAAACAAATGAAAATATTGAACAACAAAAAATTACACCGATAAAAAATACAAAAGAAAACGTAATTGCTGAACTGGGAAAGCTACAGACATTAGAAAATATCAAGATTGATACTGAAATGGAAAACATGATTTTTATTGGTGATGTAAATAATGATGGTTTTGAAGATGCTGTTATTACCTACTTTGTAAAAGATTCTGAAATGGGGCTCGAATTTGGAAAGGCATCCGGTAACAATTTATGGAGGATTGCTTTGTTCATAAATGATTTGAATAATCTCAATTTGAGCGATAATATCCCTTTTTCGAATTTGGTTCCTGTCAATGCCTTTGGTTTTGATGAATATAAGATTAAAAGCCTTGGTGACAGTAAACTCAAGATAAACTATATGCGAGATAAAAGCTATGATGTGGGCTATGATGCTGCAATGGGACAATTTGAATTAATCCCAATTGAAATTTCAATTAAGAGCGGGAAATTTATAATTCCAAAATAATAAATATTTTATGAAGAATCTATAAGGAAAATGGGAGGATTTTTGACATTTATCATAGCATAGCCAATCAGAATGGAAGCATATGGAGTAAACTCGAATTAGAAAAAAATTAACAAAATAAATCAGTAAACTATGAGAAAAATTATTTTTTGTACTATACTGTGCTTTGCCCTTTTCGCCTGTGGACAAAGTGAAGCAAAGGCACAAGAGAAAATTCAAGAATCAGAACAAAAAGCAGTCGAAACTAAAACAGAAATTGCGCCGATAGAAATTACGGAAGAAACCGTAAAAGCACAAACAATAAGTGATTTTTTAGATTTAGAAGGAAGTGCAGAATATGGAGTATTGGGCTCAAAACCGATAAAGTTTGTTTTCACTAAGGTAAAAGATAATAAGATTGAAGGATATAATGTACTTCTCAATAGAAAAGGATTTATTTGCGAAGATGTTTTTGGTAATGACAATTTATTTGCAAATGGTAATACAACCCAAAGACCTTTTACAGGAACTTATAAAGCTGTCGAAAAATATGATAATCAGGAGGGCTTTTACTATTGGGAAATAGAAATGAGTGTCAAAGAACCAGGTACAGATGAATGGGATGGGGAATTTGAGTTTACTCTTATAATTAGTTACTTATACGGAAAGGGAACAGGTACTTGGAAATCTTTTAACGGCAAACTAACTAGAGAGCTTGAAATTTGTGGACCAGAAGATTAGCATTTCACAATTAAACAAAATTTTTGAGACTTTGTTTGGGATTTGTTTAGGGTTAGTAAATACCGTGAAAGAAAAAATTAGAAATGAAATTATAAACGATCGATATATAGATAAAGAGAATAAAATATGAAAACTTTAATTTTCTTAACATTTTCACTTCTATTCTGCACAATTAGTTGGGGGCAAAAAATAGTTATACAAACCAATATGAATGTTCGTTCAGGAGAAAGTACTGATTCAAAAATTGTAACCAAATTAAAACAATTTGACGAGCTTGATTTTATAAGTCGGGGAAAACAGGATTTAATTGAAAATCATAAAGATTATTGGTATAAAGTTAGAACTGAAAATGGAAAAGAAGGCTATGTGTTTGGACATTATACTTCTTTAAAGCAAGAAGGGCAAAAGCGAATAAGTAGGAAGTTTACAGATTGCTATTTTGGTGATTTCTATCATTTGGAATTTGAAGATATGGATTTTGGATACGGAATTAACCAAATGGGCGGTTATGAACTTTGTATAGATGACTCTCCAAACCCCAAGTACTTGGAGAAATTGTTTGAAATTACATATAATTCATTGGTGGCAAAGACTTATTGTGACGAATCAATGAGTGAGATTTGTGTGAGAAATGTTCCCACAATTATTTCTATTAAATTAAATTAAACACTAGACACAATAATGAAAAAAATAATTTTTTATACAATACTGGGTTTCACTTTTTTTGCCTGCGGTAAGAAGGATAACAGTGAGTTGGAAAAAAAACTTAAAGAGATGGAATATGAGTTAGCGAGACAAAGATCCCTTTTGGAACAAACAGATACCTTAAAACAGCATTCGGAAATAGAAAAAAACAACCACACTGAGAACTCAAAGTTCGAATCAATCTCCGTTCAGGAACAAAGCCAAGGAGAAATCATATCAGAAAACGAATTAACAAAAAATAACGTTCGACTAAAATTTATTGGGTTATGGAAAAATACAGCTGATTACAGTAATTGTATTCTTTCAATAGATATTTCATCAAATAACAGAGTTGAAATTAGCCCGAAAAATAATGCAGATTGTGACCCAAATGGTTTAGGTATTAAAATTTCAAAAGCTTATTACGAAAATGGTGAAATCACTTTTTTAGAAGAACAAAAGTATATGGATGGAGGGTATTATCCAGCTGTTGAAATGAAAATTACTTTAAAATCAGATGATAAAATTCAAATATCAGATGTAGATGGCGATTCACAACTTGAAATTTATCAGAGATTAAATTGATAACTGCCTTGTCCCTTAGATTTGCTTTATCGTAAATTCAATAAAGATTTGTGACTAATAATAAAGGAAAGCTTCTTTTTTAGGCTTCATCTTTCTGTGCTATTTATCTGAAATTTTTTGCTTTGGACAAAAGAAAACAAATTTTGGTTTTAATACAGGAATAAGCAAAGCAAATATCAATGGGAATACAAAAAGCGAATAGAATGTAAATATCAAGAGCAAATTTAGCTTTCATGCAGGATTTATAATGGATTAAAGCTTTTTCTAAAGTTTTTCTATAAATTCTGTAAACAATTCCTTCAAATTCAGAAAACCTTCCAGATTCAAAGTATCTGCGGCATCCAGCGGATCGTGATAATAACCCGGACCGCCCAAAGTGTAAGTGAAAAACGAAGGAACACCCATCAGAAAGAAAGGGCAGTGGTCGGAGTTGCAGGCTTCACCTCTTTTTTTGATTTGGGGAATTAATTTTTTCTCTGAATTGATCCGATTCAGCAGTTCAAATTCTTTGGTGAAAATGCTGCTGTTCACGATCTGAACCCCGTTTTCGCCTGCGCCCATGATATCAAAAATCCAAATGTACATTTAACCTCCGCAAACATTGGATTTCTGATTATGAGAGTTCCGGTAATTTTTGTAGTGTTATAATGACCACGACACCTTATGGTGAAGAAACGGAACTAATTAATTTGTTTACCCAAAATAATTTGATTGAATTAGAAAGAGAAATAATTTATAAAGACTGCGCACAATGGACGGTTAACAGAGTTAAAATTTCAGCAGAAAATAAAATTTATGTTGCTGATGAAACTGATGATTATTTCACACTGATTTCAACGGAATATGATGTAGATAAGGTTACTGGAATTATTCGCGAAAAAGACGCTTCTCAGGCTTTGGTTGAATATAAGATTAAAAATCTGAATGTTTCGCCCTTTGGAGAGCTTTTCGAACGAGATTGTCTGAATATCGAACAAGATTATCATGCCAATTTTATGAAATATGATGATGGATGGAGGTTAAAAAATTAAGCATGAATTATATGCAAAGTATTCTAAAAAACATCTGTTTTTGCATGTTTAATTCGAGAATAACACTGGAATAAATATTTTCAGTGATGAATTTTACTTCAAATTATTAGTACACTGACTCAGAATATGTTTTTTCCGGATTCACATCAATACTTATTTATTGGGGTACTGATGTGATTTTTATTGAAGTCGGAACCGCAGTTTACGATGAACCGGACTGTCCGGGTTGTTTTACTTCCTATGGAATATGGGAACTAAACGGAAATGAGCTGTATTATGAAAAGGATGAGGGATCGACAAATGGCTATGTTTTTACAGGTGAAATAGTCGAAAATAATATGTCGGGAACCTAGAACTTTGGTGCTTTAACCAAACAATGGACAGCCGTCTTAATAGAGTAATTTATAACTGAAAGAAACATAATTTCATTCTAAAACTACAGATTTTCCTTTGCTATTCATGAATTTTCATTGGGCTTAGGATGTCTGAATTGAATTATAGAATTTTGACACAACAACAATAAAATATTAAAATTATGAAAAAACTTTTATTCATTTTGACGGTTTTCGTTCTTACATTTTCTCAGTCTGCAAAAGCACAGTACGAAAATGGGGATGTACTTGTAAATGTTGGCTTGGGGCTTGGATCATATTATGCTACAGGCTCAGGCTTCTCAACCACTTTGCCGGCCATTGAAGTTGGACCTGAATTTTTTGTGGCTGAGGAATTTTCTGTTGGTGGTTTTATCGGTGTTTATTTAGCTAAATACAAATTTGGCTATTTTGAGAGTAAATATAATTATATGAATATAGGGGCTCTTGGTAATTACCACCTTGTAAATACAAGTCAATGGAATGTTTATGCTGGAGCAAGATTGGGATATGTTAATGAAAAAGTTAGTAATGTAACTGAGGACGATCCTGAGAATGGAAATTTTAATTCTTCAGTTGATGGAAGAGGTTCTGGAGTTTTATTTGGAATACAGTTGGGTGCAAGATATTTTTTGATAGAATCAATAGCCATAAATGCTGAACTGGGTTATGGTATTAGTATTTTAAAGGTGGGTGTCACTGTTAGCCTATAACAATATGAATAACATATTAATGGAGTTCACTTCATTTGAAAGTTTAGAAATTTGGCTACAAAAGAGAAATAAATATTAATTATTATTTTGATTATCAAAAAAATGAAACTGCGGTATCTATTAGAGATAAAGGTTAAAACTTTATAATAAAATAGAAAACTATATCATTTAATGTGGCGTATAAATTTCTGTGAACCTTAAAAGCAAATTATTTAAATAATTTTAAGTTTTTTATAAAGGAACCCCAATTTGGATGCCTTTCTGTTTATGGATTATAAATTTCACAGTATTTTATAAAAAAGTCACAACCGCTCAATAAACTCAACAAACAATTCTTTTAAATTCAGAAAACCTTCCAGATTCAAAGTGTCTGCAGCATCCAGCGGATCGTGATAATATCCCGGGCCGCCCAAAGTGTAAGTAAAAAACGAGGGAACACCCATCAGAAAGAAAGGGCAATGATCGGAATTGCAGGCTTCACCTCTTTTTTTGATTTGTGGAATTAATTTTTTCTCCGAATTGATCCGATTCAGCAGTTCAAATTCTTTGGTAAAAATGCTGCTGTTTACGATCTGAATCCCGTTTTCGCCTGCGCCCATGATATCAAAATTCAAAAGAAATTTAATCTCCGATAGCGGAAAAACCGGATGTTCTACAAACCATGATGATCCGACCAGACCGGCTTCCTCGGCTGCAAAAGCAATAAAAACCAGACTGTATTTGGGTTTGTGATTTGAAAAATATTGGGCAAGTTCGATCAGAAAGGCGGTTCCGCTTGCGTTGTCGCTTGCGCCCCGAAAAATCGTATTGCCGACCTTTCCGAGATGATCATAATGTGCGGTAATCACAATCAGCGAATCCGGATTTTCACCTTCGATTTTCCCGATAACGTTTCTTGCTTTGAAATCTGTGACAAAATTAGCTTTGATGCTGTAATTGTCTATTTTCAGATCATTTGAATAAAATTTGTCAGAAACGATAAACTCAGCAATGCTGTCCTGTTCAAGTGAAAGAGAAGCGGTCAGTTTGTCTTTTGTAAAAAAGAAGATTGCACGGTCACGGTTTTCACCCGGCCGATAAAAATTTGGCCAGTCTTTGTAATAGCTGCCGATCGAATCGATTTCAAACTGATAAGGCGGAAAGACAATATTTTTCTGTTGCTGAGTTTTCATGTCCTCGGCGATAAATTCAGCCAGTTTCTGTTTTGAAGTCAGCGCTTCTGAAAATTTGACCGGATCAAACAGATACAGATCGCGTTTGAAATATTTTTGTGATTTTGAATTGGGTTTGACCAGAAAATCAATTCCGTATTTCAGTTCCTTCCCGTTGATTTTTAATTCTGCATCTTCAATGATGTTGATCGGCATAGTAAATTCCTGAAAATAGGAATCTCCGATCTTTTCCACACCGATTTCTTCAAATTGAGCTGCCACATAATCGGCTGCTTTTGACATTCCGCCGTTGACATAGCCGCGACCCGAAAATTCATCCGATGTCAGTTCCCGAATCACAGTTTTTGGGAAATCCAGTGCGGTTGCGGTCTGCTGCGCATTAATCATTTGAGACCGGATCAGCAGCAGAAAAACAAACACTGAAACAAAAGAAAAGGATTTCAAGATTTTAAATTTTGAATTACGAAGTTATAAAATCAAAATTGATTTCAGCGATCAAAGAATCCGAAATTAAACCGATCTTCTTTTTATATTTATCAAAAATTTAGACAAGAAATTAATCCAAACCAATATGGCACTGATCAGAGAATTGAACGGAAACACCCCTGAATTTGGAAACAATTGTTTTTTGGCGGAAACTGCCGTGATCATCGGTGATGTTATAGCCGGTAATGAATGCAGCATCTGGTACAATGCGGTTTTGAGAGGGGATGTCAATTCGATCCGTCTCGGGAACCGGGTGAACATTCAGGACAATGCGATGGTTCACTGTACTTATCAGAAAACAAAAACAATTCTGGGCAACAATATTTCGATCGGTCATAATGCGGTGGTTCACGGTTGCACGATTCACGACAATGTGCTGGTCGGCATGGGCGCGATCATTATGGACAATTGTGTGGTCGGTTCTTTTTCGATCATTGCAGCCGGCGCGGTTGTCACTCAAAATACGGAGATTGGTGAAGGTGAGATTTGGGCAGGAATTCCGGCCAAAAAAATCGGTCTGGTTTCAAAAGAACTCAAAGAAGGCGAAATCCAAAGAATTGCAGCCAATTATGTAAAATACAGCGACTGGTATAGCAGCGATCAGTAAAAAAAATGAAAAAAAACGATTTCGGGCTGAAAATTCCAAACTAATTTTGTACATTATTTCAGAGACCAAAAGGTGAATTTAACTACAAAGAAGGTTTCCATCGCCGGTCTGATCATAGCCCTGGGAATCGTTTACGGTGATATCGGAACTTCGCCGCTTTACACAATGAATGCGATCGTCAGAGGTCGTGTCGTGGATGAATTGCTTGTCGTAGGTGCTGTTTCTCTGGTCATATGGACACTGACGGTTCAGACTACCATCAAATACGTCTGGCTGACGCTGAAGGCGGACAACAAAGGTGAAGGGGGTATCTTTTCGCTTTATGCACTGGTAAGAAAATATTCAAAGAAAATCATGCTGATTGCAATGATCGGAGGCGCCGCATTGCTTGCTGACGGTCTGATCACGCCTGCGATCACCATCACTTCCGCAATCGAGGGAATCGGTCTGGACGAGTCTGCGACGGTCACTCTGGTACTGTTTATACTTGTGATCCTGTTTTTTCTGCAGCAGTTCGGCACCCGTTCCATCGGAAAACTTTTTGGCCCGGTCATGCTGATCTGGTTCCTGCTGATGGCAATAATCGGTCTGATCCATATTGCAGACGATTTTCATATTTTTAAAGCAATCAACCCTTATTACGGAATCAAACTGCTGATAGCCGAACCAAAAGGTTTTTGGATACTGGGAGCAGTATTTTTGTGTACCACCGGAGCAGAAGCGCTCTACTCGGATTTGGGACATTGCGGCAAAAAAAACATACATATCTCCTGGATATTTGTCAAAACCTGTCTGATACTGAATTATACGGGTCAGGGCGCATGGCTGCTCCATAATCATCTCGGCGAGGTGCTGCCCGCAGGTGTCAATCCGTTTTTTCAGATTATACCCGCAAATTTTAGGGGAATCGGAATACTGATCGCCGCCTTTGCAGCCATCATTGCATCTCAGGCACTGATTACAGGTGCGTTCTCTATCATCAGTGAAGCGATGAAACTGAATCTCTGGCCAAAATTCAAAGTTTCTTATCCGAGCCGCGAAATCGGACAATTGTATATTTCAACCATCAACTGGGCATTGTTTGCCGGCTGCTCGATGATCGTACTGTCGTTCAGAAGTTCGGAGGCAATGGAAGGTGCCTACGGTCTTTCGATCACCATTACGATGATCATGACATCGATACTGTTTTCTTATTATATGTATGTAAAACGCTATCCGAAATTCTGGATCGGTTTGTATCTGGTGGTCTATATGACGATAGAGCTCTCGTTCCTGGCCGCCAATCTTGAAAAATTCGGACATGGCGGCAATGTGACCATCTTTATCGGAAGCCTGCTGTTTGCGGTAATGTTTGTATGGAATCGTGCCAGAAAAATCAGAAACAGACATGTTGAATTTGTGCCGATTTCATCTTATGTGCCGATACTCAGAAAATTATCAAAAGACAAATCGGTACCCAAATATGCCACCCATCTGGTATATCTGACCAGTGCTGACAATCCGAAGGAGATCGAACACAAGATCATCTATTCAATCCTCTACAAAAGACCGAAACGGGCCGATATCTATTGGTTTGTACATGTCAATGTGGTCGATCATCCGCATACCACCGAATATAGTGTGGAGACGATAGTGCCAAACGAAATCATAAGGATAGAATTCAGACTCGGTTTCAAAGTTGAGCACAGGATACAGCTGATGCTGAGAAAGGTTTTTGAAGAAATGGAAGAAAAAAAGGAAGTGGTCATCAAAAGCAGATACGATTCGCTGGTTGATGAGGACATACCGGGTGATTTCAGATTTGTGGTCATTGAGAAATTTCTTTCAAAAGAAAATGAGCTTCCCATGTTTGACCGGATCGTAATGAAAGCTTATTTTCTGCTCAAACAGGTCAGCTTGTCTGAAGAGAAAGGATTCGGACTTGATCCATCCGATGTTACGCTCGAGAAATTTCCGCTGGTTCTTTCTTCTCCGTCAAACCTTCGGCTGAAAAGGGTTCGTTAAATTCAGTTTTGTAATTTGAAACTGAGATATGGAAATATAAAAAAATCCCGTTCGAAAATTTCCGAACGGGATTTTTTTATGGTTTTTATTTAAGATTAATTTTTAATCAGTTTTTTTGTGATTTTGCCTTCAGGGGTATTGATCACAATCACATAGATGCCGGTTGAGAGACTGCTTACATCGACAGTTGCTCTTTTGTTTTTCAGATCGATATCTGACTGATAAACCGTTTTTCCGGTCAGATCCTGAATGCTGACAAATGAATCCTGATAAGCCTTGTCGGTCAGTATATAGAATTCGCCTTTTGTCGGATTCGGATACAGACTGAGTTCGGAATTGATGAGTTCGCTTGTCGCCATATTGGTACAGTCCAGTACATTGGTCGGCGGCATATCGAATGCTTCGGTACCGTCAGAACGGCTGTTGCTGCTTCCCTGGCTTGCACTGTATCCCAGACCCCTTTTCGCAAAAGCTCTCCAAATATAACACTGGTTCACACCTTCGTTGTTGTTGATGTCTGCCTGCAGGATTGCGTTTCTTCCGTCCACAAATCCGGGTTTGCACGGCTGCAGTTTCAAACCGTCTGTTACCAGTTGCATTGCAACATTATTTCCACCGTTTCCAAAATAGAAATCAGGACTGAAACCGTACAGATCAACCATTTCCCAGGTCATTTCCCACAGCATGGTTGCCCATACATAGCCTACGCCGTGCGGAACGGCTGCGGTTTTGATACTATTGTAGGTAGAAGGATTGATCGACATATTGGTGGAATATCTTGTCGGTCTGATTCCCACACCGTTTGTCGGTTGAGAAACTACATAAGTTCCGATTCCTCTGCCGTCTGTTCCCTGATCGCCGGTATTCATGGTCATAACCAGTCCCGCATAGTCGGACCAGCCTTCGCCCATCTGTTCCTCGTTGTTCAGACAGCCTGAAGTATTTGGACCTCCGGTCAGTCTGTTTGAGATTCCGTGGGTATATTCGTGAGCCATCACACCGTTATCGAAAGTACCGTCTTTGTATCCGTCCCAGTGTCCGTCTTTTGGAACTGAAGCTTCAAGGTTTGTTCCGCTGAGTACGGCAGCCATAATTGGGTTACCGTCTGTATCTCTGATCATTACGGAAGGAATCGTGATGGTCGGATCGGTTCCGCCCATTGCAATCGGTGCACCGGCCACATTGTTGACCATTACCACAGCAAGCGCGCCTGCATTTTGTGCTTTTTTCACTTTGACAACAAAATCGCACTGACCTCTTTTGATCATAACGATTTTTCCGTTCAGTTCGGAAGCATTGGTCACAGCGCCGCAACCGTCATTCGGATCGGTACTGCCGCCGGTATTGTCATTTTTGATCACCGCCAGATTCTTTACAAGCGGAGGATTGGGAAGTGCGCCGCCAAAACCGGCCTGCACGCCGTCATAATCTCCCTGATGTGCGCCGGGTGTCAAAACAGAAAACAGATGACTGTCGCCCTGATTTGAAGTCCACATAAACATAATCATATACGGATTACCGCCGTCTGCAGGTGTACCAAACATAGCGTTGTTCATACTGCCCATTGCTTCGCCGGTCTGACCGAAAGCCCAAACCTGATCGGTCTGAAGACCTCCGTTTCCGTAATTGTTCACCTGGAAGTTTCCGGCAGGTTCTGTAAATCCGTACTGATACCACAAATCGTGCATGATGTTGTTGATAAAAAACAGATTGGTGGTCGATGCATCTGCACTTTCATACAGATTTCTTGTAAAATCAATCGGAAAATCAAATGTGAGTGAAGATCCGCCTTCGGCAAATCCGTGGAAAGTATAAGAACCTCCGTTGTACAGCCAGTTGAGCCCTTCACTGTGCTGGTCATTTACAGCTGTCACATTGTTTCCCTGGGTATTTGTGAACTCGGGCCCTGCAGCTCCGTTGGTATCGTGCCATCCGAATGGAGAAGCAGTCGGATCGGCAGGATTGCTTACCAAAGTCCGTTCTCCAAAAGTAGGTGCTTCGATTGGCGGATTATAAACACGATAAGAAGCTCCGTCTGCCATAGTGTTTGCGGTGAACTGCGAATTCAGCCATTTCACCTGCTCCGACTGTTTGAATTCGGTCATCGGATTGTCATATGAATCATCCTCAAATTCGCAGCTGAGCAGCTGGTTGAATTTTGAATAGATTTCACCGGTCTGCGCATTGGCAATCACTTCCATTATCTTCAGCTGATCGTCTTCCATAATTCTCAAATGGGTGACCCAGCTCAGATTCAGCTTGCCGTCTTCGGTCGGGAAATACATCAGTTTGCTTCCGAAATTCTCATCATAAAAAGCAGTCTGATTCAGTGTGTAACCCATCTTCTGTGCAATCACAGCCGAAATTGAATTCAAATCATTGTTTGCATTCTGATTTCCAATTCTTTGATGAATATTTGATTCAAATGTCTGGGTCATATAGACCACTTTACCGTCCCTGATTGCAAAATTTGCAATTGCATTGTAAATCGGATAACCTGCGAGATTCTGCTGAACATACGCATATTCGATATTTGTTTTCTGATCCGTATAATTGGTCTGAACCGTCAGATCGTTCAAATCGGATGTTTTCAGGTTCAAATCAGATGACTCAGCGGTCAAATAATTTTTGGTCATTGTCAGTATTTGCGACTCCTGCGCCCATACACTGAAGGACAAAAGAGTACACAAAACCGAAAAATAAATTTTGTTCATGTGTGATAATTTTTGGATGAATTCGTAAATGTAGAAAAAAATAATCATTCCGCATTTACTGTTTTCTTATTACTTACCAACCACAAACCGATAAATGTCAGCAAACCGTTCAAAACAATGAGCTCAACGCCAATTCTGTAGTCGGTGTAAACGATAAACAGTTCGTTGATCAGATAAGTAACCAATGGTGCAATCAATGCAACGCTAATAATGGTGTATTTGATTGATATGGTACGTTTTGTGAAAATACCGAATGCAAACAGACCCAACAGCGGACCGTAGGTGTATCCGGCTATGTTCATGATCAGATAGACGATTGATTTGTCATTGATCCATTTAAAAATCATAATCATCAGGAAGAAAATCAGTGTAAAAGTCAGATGGACGGAAATCCTGGTTTTCTTTTTTTGTTTTTCGGTTAATTTTTTATTGTCGTTCATTTTCAGCAGATCTACGCAAAAGGAGCTGGTCAGCGAAGTCAGTGCGCCGTCAGCCGATGGAAACAATGCTGAAATCAAACCGATGATAAAGATGATAGCAATAAATCCGGGGAAGATACCCTGAAGCGAAAGCGCCGGAAAGATATCGTCGCCCATGATATTGCTGATTTCACCCGCTTCATTTTTAAAACCAAAAACGCCCTCACCATAAACAGCACCGTTCTGCATCGCATACAGATAAAGGAGCCCGCCCAAAAACAGAAATGCGAAATTCACAATCAGCAGCGTTGAAGCAAAGGTCAGCATATTCTTTTTTGAATTCGCAAGATTGTCCACACTGATGTTTTTTTGCATCATTTCCTGATCCAGACCGGTCATACCGATGGTGATAAACATACCGCCAATCAGTGTTTTCAGAAAGAAAGTAGCAGAATTTGTATCAAAATTCATCAGATGGGTATAATTGTATTCAGCGATTTTGTTGTAACCTTCTGTAAATGACATATCCAGCTGGGTCAAAATATAAATGATACAGACCACAAGACTGAGCAGCATAAAGGTTGTCTGCAGCGTATCGGTCACTACGATGGTTTTGACGCCGCCTTCATAAGTATAAAGAACGATCATCAGCAGTATAATAAAGGTGGTCAGCCAAAACGGAATATTGATCTGGTCGAGCAGAAAAATCTGGAGTACGTTGATTACCAAAAACAGTCGTGCAGTGGCGCCAATGCTTCTTGAAATCAGAAAAAAGATAGAACCGGTTTTGTGTGCTTCCACATTGAAACGTCTTCCCAGATAGGTATAAATCGAAGTCAGATTCATTTTGTAATAAAGTGGCAGCAGCACAAAGGCGACAATGAAATAACCGAGAAAGAATCCGATCACCATCATATAATACTCAAATCCGCCGTACACATAATCGGTACCGGTGAGTTTTCCGACCGTGCCCGGAACCGAAATAAAGGTAACGCCGCTCAGGCTGGTTCCGATCATACCAAAAGCCACCAGCCACCATTTGCTCTTTCGGTTTCCGATAAAGAACGACTGGTTGTCTGAATTTTTACTGACTCGGTATGAGATGAATAATAAGGCGAAAAAATAGATGACTACAAACAGCAGGATGATATTGGAATTCATTTCTCATTTTAAATTTCGTTCAAAAATACTACTTTTGGACGAATGAATTATCCGAGTAAGATATTGGAAAAAGCAGTCGATGAAATGGCCAGTCTGCCGGGCATTGGCCGAAGAACTGCACTGAGGCTGGTTTTGCACATGCTGAGCCGTCCCGCATCACAAACCGAAAATTTGGCTGAATCTTTGGGGAAATTGGTTCACGAAATTAAATTTTGTGAAAAATGCCATATGATTTCAGATGAAATTGTCTGTCAAATCTGTTCAAATCCCCATCGCGATACTTCGGTGATCTGTGTGGTCGAAGATGTGAGAGATGTGATGGCGATTGAAAATACAGGTCAGTACCGGGGGCTTTTTCATGTGCTCGGCGGCAGAATTTCACCGATTGACGGAATCGGACCGGCACAATTGAATATAGAGTCGCTTTCAAAAAGGATTAAAGAAGAAGATATCAGTGAAGTGATTTTTGCACTGAGTTCGACCATGGAAGGAGATACAACTTCTTTTTATCTGTACAAAATTCTGAGAGACAGCGGTGTGAAATTGTCTGTGATTGCGCGCGGAATCGGAGTGGGAGACGAACTCGAATATGCTGACGAAGCCACTCTGGTGCGATCGATTCAAAATCGGATTCCTTATGCAGAATCGACTTTGAAAGGATAAAAACTTTCGAAATAAATCTTTGAATATGATTTCAGTGATAATACCGATGTACAATTCAGAAAACAGCATTGAAACTGCGCTGGATTCGGTATTGAATCAGAGCTGGAAAGGAAAATTTGAAATCATTGTCATCAACGACGGCTCGACTGACAGCAGCCTTGAAATTACCCAAAAATATATTGATGCGCATCCCGATTGGGATATACAGCTGATCGATCAGCAGAATCAGGGCGTTTCGGCTGCAAGAAACAATGGAATGAAACAGTCAAAGGGAGAATACATCGCATTGCTGGATTCGGATGATGTCTGGCTGCCCGAAAAGATTGAAAAACAAATGAAGTTTTTTGAAACCGGGCCCGAAATTGATTTTCTGGCAACCGCAAGAAACAATCAAAAACTCCTTTATCCCTATAATTCAAAATCCGATCTGGCCGAAGTTACTTTTAAAAAACTGTTGATCAGAAATGAAATCACGATTCCGTCTGTGATTTTCAAAAGAAAGATTTTGGACAATACCGGTTATTTTCAGGAAGCACAGAACCATGCAGAAGATGTTGATTTTTATCTTCGAATTTCGGAAAACAACAAAATGTACATACTCACCGAAAGTCTGATTACGGCAGGCGGCGGAAAAAGGACTTTTGGAGAATCCGGTCTTTCTGCCGATCTGAAAAAAATGGCGGAAGGTTATCGCAGCAATCTGAACCGACTGCACAAAGCAGGAAGAATCAACGGATTTCAATTGTTTGGATACAAAATTTATTATCGTTTAAAATATTTAGTTTTGCTTTTGAGAAATTCATTTTACAAATTTTTCAAAAAGCAATGAAATCCCATTTATGGACAATTCACAAAAAATACTGATCAGCGGAGGTGCCGGTTTTATCGGCAGCAGTCTTGCATTGCGGTTGATCGAATTGGGTCACAGCGTGAGGGTGCTCGACAATCTGTCTGTTCAGATTCATGGAAACGATGCCGAAAAATCTTCACCGCTTTATCTTTTGATCAAAGACAAGGTTGAATTTATCAAAGGAGATGTGACCCATCGCCCGGATTGGGAAAAAGCGATTGAAGGAATCGATGTGATTGTCCATTTGGCGGCTGAAACCGGAACCGGTCAGTCGATGTACCGGATTGAAAAATACAGTCATGTGAACAGCGACGGAACCGCTTTGATGTATGATGTGCTGGTTAATCAACCGAATGCTGTAAAAAAAGTGGTTCTGGCATCTTCAAGAGCGGTTTACGGCGAAGGAAAATATAAACATCCCGATTTGGGAATCGTTTATCCGAAATCCAGAAACCTAAAAGATATGGAAGCCGGAATCTTTGATCTGATCGGTGATGACCGGAAGATACTAAAACCGCTTCCGACCGATGAAGATTCAAAAATCAGTCCTGCATCTGTGTATGCGGTGACCAAATTCAATCAGGAACAGTTGACTGAAACCGTCTGTGATTCCATCGAGATTGATTATGTGATTCTCAGATATCAGAATGTGTACGGCGCCGGACAGTCGATGAAAAACCCGTACACCGGCATACTTTCGGTATTTTCGACCCAGATCATCAGCGGAAAGAAAATCAATGTATTTGAAGACGGACTGCCTTCTCGCGATTTTGTTGAAGTCAGCGATGTGGTGGAAGCGACCGTCAGAAGTATTTTTTCAGAAAAAGCAAACCGAAATATCATCAATGTGGGCACCGGAAAACCGACTACAGTTATCGATGTGGCAGAAGCGCTGATGAATGCTTTCGGAAAAAGAACCGAACTTGAAATCAGCGGCGATTTCAGAATCGGTGACATCAGATACAATGTGGCAGATCTGACAAAAATGAAACTACTGCTCGGATTTGAACCCAAAATTAATTTTGAAGAAGGAATCAAAAAATATGCGGATTGGGCGGTCAGACAGCAGCTGGGCGAAAATCTGTATGAACAGTCGCTGAAGGAAATGAACGAAAAAGGTCTTTTCAGAAAATTATGAAACTGAAAGAAAAAAATATACTTTTTATTTCTGCCAGTTTTTTCAATTATGAAAAAGCAGTCATCAGCCGTATGCAGGAAATGGGTGCAACGGTTGATTTTTTTGATGAACGTCCTTCAAATTCAGGTTTGACAAAAGGAATCATCAGGGTTTATCCAAAATTAATCCAAAAAAAGATTGATGATTGGTATGATTCGATTCTCAGACATACCGACAAAAAAAAGTATGATTATTTTCTGCTGATCAAAGGCGAAAGCATACCTTTTTCGTTTTTGGACGAATTTAAAAAAAGACATCCCGAAACCACGACGATTTTTTATTCGTACGACACGGTGAAGGAATATCCGAGGATGCTGAAACTGTTTCCGTATTTTGACCGTAAATTCAGTTTTGAACCGGCGGATGTGCTGAATTACGGTTTCAGACTGAGGCCGCTTTTTTATCTGAATGATTATCTGAAAACCGATCAAATAACCGATTTCAAATATGATCTGGTCTTTGTCGGCAGTGCGCATACCGACCGTTACCGGATAGGCGAGGAGGTGAGATCGATTCTGGACAATCGGAAAAGGAAAAGCTATTTTTTCTATTATTCACCCGGAAAACTGTTTTTTTATCTGAAAAGGATTTTTGACAAAAACATGAAGTCTTTTGATGTGTCAAAATTGAGTTTTGAAAAACTGAGCCATCATCAGATTGCTGAGATTTATGAAGAATCTTTTTCGGTGTTAGACATCAACAAACCCTTTCAGTTCGGTATCAGCATGCGGACTTTTGAAACTTTGGCAAGCGGACGAAAACTGATGACGACCAATCCCGAAATCAGTTTTTATCCGTTTTACAATCCGAACAATGTGCTGATCATCGATCGTGAAAAGATTGAAATTCCAAATCAATTTTTTGAAACCGGTTTTGAGTCAACCGATGCTGAATTCAAACAAAGACTTTCGGTTGACAATTGGATTGAGAGCCTGTTTTTGAATGAAAATGATGATTACTGGGATTCGGTAATGAAGAATTACAAAAAATCAAACCAATAAAAAAAAGCGGAACCATGTCCGCCAATATTTAAGGCCTGATTCAATTCCAAAACGGAATGAATCGGCTGTATCATTAAAAAATCAAAAGAAAATTATTCTTCGATTTCCACTTTTTCCTCTTCTTTCGGATCTGCAGACTGTTCGCTGTCGGTTGCTGTATCTTCGACAGTTGCTTCTGCCGGCTCTTCTGCTGCTGCAGCCGGTTCTTCAGTTGCTTTTGCATTCTGATCGACTTCTTCCATATTTCCGTCGTGGGTTACAGGCAATATGCCTTTGTTTCCGCCCGGCTTGAGATTACAGGCAGTCAGTAAAAATAAAACTGCAATTAAAAGTCCTAATTTTTTCATTATGATATTTTTTTTGTTTCTGTAAATTACTGCAAACTTAATTTAATTCCGCAATTTTTTGAAGTCCGCCAAGTGTTTTATCACCGATTTCAACCAAAGTTTTTGTTCCGAGCGGCAAAAACACATCCAATCTGGAGCCAAATTTAATAAATCCGTATTCATTTCCGGCATTTGCGGTGTCTCCTTCTTTTGAATAAAGCACGATTCGTCTTGCAACCGCACCCGCGATCTGTCTGAACAGTATATTTTTTCCGTTTTCTGCTTCTACAACTACTGTGGTTCGTTCATTTAAAACAGAAGATTTCGGATGAAAGGCAACCAGATATTTTCCGGGATGATATTTTGTATAAACCACTTTGCCCGAAACCGGATAGCGATTGACATGCACATTGAGCGGCGACATAAAGATCGACAGCTGTATGCATCTGGTTTTCAGGAATTCGGTTTCTTCAACTTCTTCGAGTACCACCACTTTTCCGTCAACCGGTGCCACGATGTCGTTTGGGCCAAAATTTCCGATCCGATCGGGGTTTCTGAAAAACCAGACGATAAAACCGTAAAGTAACCAGATCAGCACGATCAGAATGACTGACCAGGGCGACGGAATATAGGTAACGATCAAAAAACTGATGATTACAAACAAAAACGCAAAGCCGAAAAGTATGTTTCTGCCTTCTTTGTGAAGCTTCATAAAAACTGATTAATTAGCAGGTACAAATATACCATAGGAATCACAAATATAAAACTGTCGAGCCTGTCAAGAAATCCGCCGTGTCCGGGCATCAGTTTTCCGCTGTCTTTGACATCAAAATATCTTTTGAGTTTTGATTCGACCAAATCGCCCACAGGAGCGAAAACCGCAACGATAGCACCGATGATCAGCCAGTTCATTCTGCTTTCGGAAAACAGATATTTGTAAAAAATAAATCCGGTGAGCAGAGTAAATACAAATCCGCCGATTGCGCCTTCCCAGGTTTTTCCGCCCGAAATTTTTGCTGCCAATTTGTGTTTTCCCCACAGACTGCCGACCACATAAGCCATGATGTCGCTGATCCAGATTAGAATAAAAATAAACAGTATCTCGTTGCTGATAACGGTTTTGCCGAGATTAAATGAAGTCTGCGGCAGCGTCAGCGCCAGTGAAAACGGGACTGCGATATAAGCGACCGAGATGGTTGCTTTTCCAAAATCAATCCTGAGTTCGTCGGTCGAAAACATGATGGTGAAACACGCAAGAAGGAAAAGTACCGGTCCTGCAAAACTCAGCGAATCGGTGACAAATGCATTTTGCTGTTCAAACAGGAATTTTGAAAAATAATAGAAAATTCCGGCCGAAACCAGAAATACGATTGCGATATGCAGTTTTGAAAATTCTGTGATTTTTACAAATTCGATCAGACAAAGAATCAGGAACAGTGCCATCAGTCCGGCAAATAGCCAAGGACTGCCGGTGGTTCCCAAAACGATAAGTCCGATATAGACCAGGCCCGAAATGATGCGCGGCATTAAATCTTTCATTTGTTTTCTTCGGCTAAAATTAGATAGATATTTTTGTGGTTTGAAGAAACCTGCAGATCGTGCATGTTTTTTCCTCTGATCGATGAAATATTGGTTGGAATATCGTCCTTTTTTGCATATTTCAGTCTGGTAAGTGCTTCGCTTATATTAGCTACAAATTGCGCCGGAGTCGCATATACGATGATGTTTCCGGGCATTTCTTCGTGTTTTCTTCCGTTTGTCTTGTGTGACGAAAGCATGATGGATCCGTCAAAGGCAACCAAATATTCGCACTTGATAAAAGCAAAATCAGCCTGTTTGTTATAATGGTTGCTGTGTTTTACATTCAGACGGCTGAGCAGTGATTTCAACTCTTTGTCAAAACAGATAACCTCCTCTGCGTTTTCATTGATCACAATATCATTCAAATGCTGAAGCACGGTCTGTTCATTTTCAGAATAAAAAAACATACCTCCGCCTGAAATGAAGTTTTTTGTGAACTGGACATCGATGGGATCTTTCTTGGTAAAAGTAACAAATTCCAGCTCTTCATCCTCTTTCTCTGACGAATCGGGAGTTGCGCCTAAAATCTGTTTTATTTTCTTCCACATACTCATTTGCTGATGAGGTTATACGAAATTAGTTAAATAAAATCAATCTGTTTCAATGTCAGATTAATTTATCACAATGTTATTAACCGATTTCGCCTGTTGTTAAACTGATCAGGAGGTTGTCTGAGAAATGATATTGCCCGGAGGTTCAATATTGCTGTTCTCTTCAAACTCCCTCTCACCAAATATTTCCACTAAATCATCCCTAAAGATAACTTCTTTTTCAAGCAGTTTTTTTGCAAGCTGATCAAGTTGGTTTCTGTGGCTGGTTAGTATATTCTGTGCACGCTGGTACTGAGTTTCTATTATTTTTGAAATTTCTTCGTCAATGATTTTTGCGGTTTCCTCACTGTACGGTTTGCTGAATCCGTATTCGTTCTGGCCGCTTGAATCGTAATAAGAAATATTACCGATCTTATCGTTCAAGCCGTAGATGCTCACCATAGCGGTTGCCTGTTTGGTTACCCTTTCCAGGTCGCTGAGCGCACCGGTCGAGATATCGCCAAAGACTACTTTCTCGGCAGCTCTTCCGCCCATGGTGGCAGCGAGTTCGTCAAGCATCTGCTCGGTGGTGGTGATCTGTCTTTCTTCGGGCAGATACCAGGCTGCACCCAATGATTTTCCTCTCGGAACGATGGTGACTTTCACAAGCGGAGCAGCATGAGGCAGCAGCCAGCTGACAGTTGCGTGACCCGCTTCGTGATAAGCGATTCTCTGTTTTTCTTTTGGTTTGATCAGTTTTCCTTTCTTTTCGAGTCCGCCGATGATACGGTCAACCGCGTCAAGGAAATCCTGTCTTTCGACTTTGTCTTTATTTTTTCTTGCCGCAACCAGTGCAGCTTCATTACAAACATTTGCAATATCGGCACCGCTGAATCCGGGTGTCTGTTTGGCAAGGAATTCCGAATCCACATCTTCACCGAGTTTGAGCGGTTTCAGATGAACTTCAAATATCTGCTGTCTTTCTTTCAATTCGGGCAGATCCACATGGATCAGTCGGTCAAAACGGCCGGCACGCATCAATGCCTTGTCAAGTATATCCGCGCGGTTTGTCGCAGCCAGCACGATCACATTGGTGTTGGTTCCGAAACCGTCCATTTCGGTCAGCAGCTGATTCAGTGTATTTTCTCTTTCGTCATTTCCGCCGGTGAAATTATTTTTTCCTCTTGCACGACCAATTGCATCAATCTCATCGATAAAGATGATCGCAGGTGCCTTGTCCTTTGCATTTTTAAACAAATCCCTTACACGAGAAGCTCCCACGCCGACAAACATTTCGACAAAATCAGAACCCGAAAGCGAAAAGAACGGAACCTTTGCTTCGCCGGCAACCGCTTTTGCAAGCAGTGTCTTTCCGGTACCGGGAGGGCCAACCAGCAGTGCGCCTTTTGGAATCTTACCGCCGAGTTTTGTGAATTTCTCTGGATTTTTCAGGAATTCTACGATTTCCTCAACTTCTTCTTTTGCGCCTTCCAGTCCGGCTACGTCCTTGAATGAAACCTTGACCTTGTCATTTTCGTCAAAAAGTTTTGCCCTTGATTTTCCGATATTGAAAATCTGACCGCCCGGACCGCCGCCCGCAGCACCGATCCGTCTGAACATAAAGAACCAGAGCGCACCGAAAATCAGTATCCAGATCATAATCGACCAGAAGAAATTACCGAATTTATCGGGCGGGATATTGGTGTATTTTGTACTCAGATTTTTTTCTTTGATCGACTGTTCAATGTCTTTTTCAAAGTTTGCATTGTCTGCAACAATAAATGAATATTGAGGTGCTGCCTGTGAAAATGCAGAAAGATTGTTGTTGTTTTCTTTTTCAAACTCTTTGAATTTGTCGAGTTTCATCGCATCTTCAGTCAGAAAGACATCCACACGGTTTTCTTCAAGATTCAGACGTACATTTTTGACATATCCTTCGTCCAGATATTCAAAAAAAGTATTTCGGTCCAAACGCTGGGTTTCGTTGGCCATATTGCTTGAAAAGAACCAAAACGCAAGCAGCGACATACCGACGACCGCATAGATCCACATCGGATTGAAGGAACTGCCTGAAGGCTTCCTGTCGTTATTGTTTACGGGTTTGTTTTTATTTTTGTCGTATTTATCCAATTTCTTTTTTTTAATCTGTTATTGAAATCTGTCTGGCATCACCCCACAGGCTTTCCAAATCGTAAAACTCTCTGTATTCTCTCTGAAAAATGTGAACGATCACTGTTGTATAATCCATCAAAATCCACTGTGCATTTTCAACTCCTTCTGTGTGCCACGGCTTTTCGCCTGAATTTTCTCTTACTTTTCTTTCGACGGTTGCAGCAATCGAAGCGGCGTGCGTATTTGAATTACCGGTACACAAAATAAAATACTCGCAAAAAGTATTTTCAATTCCGGTCAGATCCAAAACTACAATGTCTTCACCCTTGATGCTTTGTATTGAATCGATGATATTATCTATCAGTGTTTTCGAGTCAGTCTTTTTTCTCATTCAAAACCTTATAATTTGTAAAAATAGTGAATAATCGGCTAATGTATTAACTTTTGAAATATCTTTGAAGCTGCCAATTGCAATTTTAAATCCGGTCGATGGATATTCATTATTACAAGTCAATTTCAAACACCAATTCCACTGTGCTTGAGTTATCCAAAAAAAGTGCCAAATCGTGGACTGCGATTTGGACCGACAATCAGACGCAGGGCAGGGGATATGCAGGAAACAGATGGACTGCCGAACCGGGTCAGAATATTGCGCTCAGCCTGCTGATAATCAACGAGCTGAACTACGATGAGCTGGTGTTTTTCAACCAATGGGTTTCAAACTGTGTGGCTTCGGTTTTGAAAAGACTGACAGCCGATGTTTTTGTGAAATGGCCGAATGACATCATAGCGGCTGACAAAAAGCTTTGCGGCATACTGATCGAGACCAGGCGGTCGGAAAATCAGATGTTTATCGTGACCGGCATTGGTTTGAATGTGAACCAGACCAATTTTGAAAACCATCCGAAAGCGGCTTCTTTGGGATTGATTTGCGGTCGTAAATTTGATTTGAAGGAAATTTTGTCAGGTCTGCTGACAGCTTTGGAAGAAAATTATCATCTGATCGAAAACCGTGATTGGAAAACGATTTCAAAAAACTATATTTCATCGCTTTACCGGAAAGATATCAAAAGTTTATTCCGTTCCGACGGAGGCGAATTTGAGGCGGTGATCCGTTCGGTCAGCGACAGGGGAGAACTGATCCTTGAATTGGCTGACGGCAGTTTCCGAAATTTTACACATAAGTCGATTGAGTTGGTTTATTGAGGTGATTTTTGAATTGTGAGATTTTTTTAATTCGCATAATGATAACTTTTAAGTTAACTTTGTAAAATGAAAACTCAAAGGCAGATCATTTTTTATGAAAGCTATTTCATAGAATTTTATTTGAAACAAACCGATAGAGTGCAGGAGAAAATTGAATACGTCTTTAAAGTGATACGTACTGTAGAGAATGTTCCGAAAAAATTTTTGGCTCATATGGAGGGAACAGAAGGACTTTATGAGATCAGAATAGAGTTTGAAAGAAATATTTACAGGATATTTTGCTGTTTTGATAAAGGAAATTTGGTTGTACTGTTTAATGCCTTTCAAAAGAAATCTCAAAAAGCACCAAGCAAGGAAATCGATTTGGCACTGAAATTAAAAAACGAATATTTTAACTCAAAAAAAGAAGGGAAATGAAAAAGGAGGAAATCAAAAATGCTAAGAACTTTGACGAGTTATTAGACATTAAATACGGAAAAATCGGATCAAAAGAAAGAGACAGTTTTGAAGAAAGGACACAATACTTTGTGATCAGTGAAATACTCAAGGAAGCCCGAAAAGAGGCAAATATGACTCAGGAACAACTTGCCGAAAAGGTTGGGACCAAAAAGAGTTACATATCCCGGCTTGAAAACGGAAAATGTGATATTCAGCTGTCAACGTTATACAGGATTTTTGAGTTTGGACTTGGGAAAAGGGTAAATATTATTTTTGAATAAATAAGTTTAGTATCGATCTGATTCAATCTGATGAAAATATCGAATCAGAAATTCAAAGAATTTATGCTAAATTAAGTTATGAAAAGATTCCTGACCATTATACTTTTTATTTTTTGTGCAATTTCACCACTATTTGGTCAGTCGGAAACTGATTCAACGCTGAATAAATCTGTAAAACCAATAAATCCCGATAAAAATATTTCGATTTTGACCGGGATTAACTTCTGGGAAAATTTTTACGGAGAATTGGGAGTCGGTGTTTATCGGAATCGACAGTCAGGGTATCATTTTGCAGGTTTGGCTTATTTTGTCTCGAATGAAATTAAAATAGACGATAAAATTCTGATCGGACCAAAAGCGGGTGTTTGGATTGGCGGCGGTTTGGCATTCGGATTGAATTTGATTTACTACACAGACTTTGACGAATCATCTTTAAGATTCAGACCTGAAATTGGAATGGGTTTGGGGAATGTGAAGATTGTTTACGGTTATAATATTCCTTTGACAAATAAGAATTTTGACAGGATCAATAAAAGCAATATTGGGATCGCTGTGATGTTTGGCATAAAGAAAATTAAGACAAATCCATAAGCTCTGATGAATTTGAGGAATATCTGAATAAATGAAAATCAGAATAATATAAAATGAAAAAACCGCTGATTATTATTTCTCTGATCCTGTTTCTGTCAATGAATCTGTTGCTTGCCTATTGGCAGCTTCTGAATAAAGAAGATTTAATAAAAGATCGACCTTTAAAAGTCAGCGAACTTGTTCCAACTGAAATTTCTAAAAATAATAAGATTTCATCCGATATGCTACGGGCAGAAGGAAAGTATGTTATTTTTCTGAGACCATCGGATGAAAAATTTAAATCTTTGGAAAATCAGCCCGGGATTTATGAGTCAGATTCTGATTTTGGTTTTGGAGTCAGTTTGACAATTGACAGTCTGGAAATAAACCCGATCTATTCAAATATTAAAAGCACAGTGACTGTTGACCGATATATAGAAATCCTTGATTGTGCTGACTGTCCGAAAGTTATTGACAGAGATTCCCTGCTTTACGGTTTGATTTTAACCGCGCCCAATCAAAAGACAAAAACGATTACAAGTATCCATTCAATACCTTATTTAAGTGAAATTGATGAATATTTTGGTTTAAACCGGTTTGAATAAACAGTCGTAGCGTTTATACCGGAACTTTAGTATTATAAATCCTGCGGTTGTATTTCAAAACCCCAATTCAATTCATTATGTACAAAAAAAGAAAACCTGAAACAGCTGATTTCGAAACACTCGAAAAAATGAACACAAAACAGCTTTTAGGCTATTTGAAAAAGCTTCATCAATGTGAAGAATCATTTGAGCTGTCCGATTTGGATGAAAATCCGGATTTAACCAATGGCTCGATTATCTATTTTAAGAATACCGATAAATGGAAAACAGCTTACAATCATGTGAAGTTAATACTGAAAGACAGAGAAAATATTGATTAAAATTCGAATTCATTTGGCTGTCTTTTAATTTCAGCAGGCTGTGTCAAATCTAATTTTCCTTAAATTTGATTTCAAATTAAGTCCAATGTGCTGCTGTTTTCGGCCAACGAACGACTGCAGAATTAATACAAATGGCGAAAGACAACATCATAGAGACTCAGATTGAGCCTCTGTTGGATTATTTAATAAGGTAATTCCATTAAACAGTGAAGAAAAAGCGTAACAGATTTTCAGCATTTATAAAAAGTGAAATGAATTGGAGGAAATTCATTTATGAACTTTTTCATTACTTTTGTATGTGTCTGACATTTTCGACTTTCCACCTGGCGGACAGCCAAAAGTCAGGCGGGCATTAGCATCTATTAATTTTATGACAAAACTTCAAATACTGACATTTATATTAATCCTTGGGCTTTTCTCATACAACGGGAAGACTGAAAATTTTATTTCAATAGATGAAAATGTTTTGAGTGAAGTACAGGAATCTGTTTCAATTTCTGATACAATTAAAAAATTTGTTGTTGACGATTATCCGGTAACAAACGAAATGTTTGGTAATGGGGCAGACAAAAATTCGCGATATGAAAAGCAAAGCAGCCAATTATTATCTTACGACAAAGTTTGGTTCGGCAACGACACTTTAAAACAGACTTTGGTTTTTGAACTGTACGCCGACTACCACAGATTGGTGACATATCATTTTTTGGACAATGACATTCCAACAGATTTAATCAACAGGATGGAACTGCATATAAGCGGTGGCGAACTTGCATCAGAGGAGGAAAAATTAAAGAATTTTGACGGTTTCCTAAAACATACAGAAAAGATTAATTCTTTGTATTTTGTTACAAACAAAGGTTTTAGACTTGGCAGTATAAAACATAAAGCAATTGAAGTTTACGGCAATCCGGACAAGCAAACAAATACTGTCGGATTAGAAAGACTTGAATGGAATTTTATCGGTGACGAATTTTATGACGACAAAATTGATTTAAAAGGAAAACCGCTTGCAGAAAATAGTTTTGGACATCAGATAATAATGTATTTTAAAAACGGAAAATTAGTTGGGCAAATTTTAGTTAATGAGATACCTTAACAGAAGGCCATAAGAGTACCGTCTTCCATCCAACCAATTTATTATAAAAGAAACACGCTGTGAAAAAAAATACTACTGACAACCCTTGGACTTGTCCTTTTAATTTCCTGCGATTGTTTGCGGAAGGTATCCGGAACGGTGATTGACAAAGAAACCGGAGAACCATTATACGGCGTATTGGTGTACAACAAAGACAATGACCGGGTGAAGATCATCACTGACTCAACAGGTTATTTTGATCTGTCTGATATTTCGGGCGGTTTCCGATGTCCGCCGATGAAAATTGTAATCGAAGATAAGGATTACAAAAGTCAAAAAGTTAAGATTCCTGCCGGCGGAATGAAGATCATCGAATTAATTAAATAAGACAGTTTTACATATCTTCAAACTAAATTGTACTGACTGGTATTGGCCAATATGGATAGAATTTCCAATAATCGATTTTCTTTGTTTCTATATAATGTTTGTTATTTCAATCATAAATATTACTCTTGTGTGAATTATAAAACATTTGCAATGAAAAAGCAGGCGGTTTTACCTCAATATCATTCGCTTTTGGAGCAAATGGGTGAAAATATCAAGCTCGCCCGAAAGCGAAGAAAACTGACGGCTGTTCAGGTAGCAGAACGGGCGGGTATCGCGCGTTCAACCTTGTATCTGATTGAAAAAGGTGAGGCAAGTGTGGCTATGGGTGCTTATTTCAATGTTTTGCGGGTTTTGGGTTTGCAGGACGATTTTTTGAAATTGGCAGCAGATGATATTTTTGGAAGAAAATTGCAGGATTTAGATTTATTGTAAATGGCTTATGGATTTACTTGTGATGAGTCCGACATTCAGAGTTGAATAATTTTATTTTACTTTTACATCAAACCAATAAATACCAACAGAAAAGACCCAACGCTAATGAAGACAGGATTTCTCAAATATTGCTTTTTATTTTTTGTTTTTCTGATAAGCTGTCAAACCGATGATTTTTCAGAAACCGAAAGGATTATTCTAACCGATAAAAACAGTTACAATATTGGAGACACCATGCATTTGACGCTCAAAATAATCCCGAAAAGAGAAAAGAGAAAAATAAGGATTTATAAAAATTATAAAAATCTTGAAGTTTCATATACACTTGTAAATCGAAAGACAGGAGTTTTCAATCAGGAATGGAGCGAAGATAGCGGTGAAAATCTGACTGAAACTTCGATAAAAACTGTTCTCATCTCAAAAGAGAAGCCGTTTGAAAAAACATTTCAGGTATTCATTACATCAAAAGGTGAAAAGGTAATTTTAAATATACCCGAACTTAAAATGAGGGCTGAATATGATTCTGAAAGATTAAAAAATGATACTTTGAGAATTCATGGATTTTGCCGTCCGATTCGTCCGATGATTTTGGATTCACTCGAGGATTATTTTGAAGTGAAGGATATTGTAATCAATGTGGATCAGGAGATTACAGATTGAGAGCATTTTTGACAGAACGGATAATTATTTTTAAATTAGATAATTAATTTTGAAAATGAAACTTAAGCTGTTATATATTATTTTTCTGATAATTTTAGTCAATCCGTCATTTGGACAGACCGGTATCCTTATTCCGCACAAAGGAATTGAGGGAATTCCGATAGTTATTGATTCAACCGAAATTTCAGAAGTCATTAAATTATACGGTAATGATTATCTGCTGACAGAAAAATCTTCTGCAAACAAATATCGGTACGAAAAACTCGGTTTGACTTTTGAAACAGATCCATACGATAAAAACCTGATTGTCAGATCTATTTCGATTGAATCTCCTTTCAAGGCAAAAACAAAAAACGGAATTACACTCAATGAAAGTTCGATGAAGGATGTATTGGATGCTTTCAATAGCAAAGGCTGTTTTACATCGGCATCAGAAGCCTGGAGTTCTCAAAACGGGATTTCGTTTTATATCAGAAAAGATCCGAATGAAAAGGGATATAACACGAATGAAAAGATTTACAAAATTGAATTGAGCAATAATGGGGAATTTGGAATACCTTCAATTGTCAATTTTGAATTCAACAATCAGCCGATTCAGAGTAAGTTAGACGACCTGATTGCAATTTTGGATTCCAAAAATTTTGATTTTGAAAAATTAAATGAATTCTGGGAAAAGGAAAAACTGACTGAAAATAAAACATACGGTTTTGAAAAAAGAACAGCTTTCAACAGACTGATTGAGAATGGTCTGATTCAGGAAAGCATTGAGATTACAATGTCCTCAGGCCATTATGAGTTGAATATCATTCGATCGGATGACCATCTGATCTATTTGAAATTAACTGAGAGTTTTGAACAAAAACCGCCGTTGGTTGAAAGGCTTGAAAATCAGGAGTTCAAAAACGCTGATTTTGAAATTTATACTTTTGGGACCTTTTGCGGATTTGCAGGCACACCGCCACTCACATGCATTGATATGCTTGAATATGTGAAATCAAAAAATCATAAAAAACTGACTGAATGGCTGTATTCAATTAATCCTGAATTATCAGTTTACGGATACATCGGATTGGATTTTTTGAAAAGAAGAGAAATTAAGATTCATAAAAACGAATTGGACCGTATGAATCAGTTGGAACAGTCCGAAATTCAGCTTAACACCTGTCAGGGATGCATTTATGGTGTAACCGAAAGAATTAAGGATGTGCTGGAAAAGGAGAATTTGGATGGGATGTACAAATCATTTAAAAAATTCAATTGGTTATAAAAATTGAGGAAGACATCAGTTCAAACCAATAGCGGATCGGTTTTTGACTAAATTTGCATCAGACTCAACCCAAACAATTCTTATGATCAACCATCCAATCCAAACTTTTTTTAATTTCTTACCAAAAAGTGAGGATTTTGTTAAACAATGCTAAATGGCTTTTGAAAAAGGATTGCTTTTGTAATTTTGAATTTGGCTGATGATGGTTGGAATGAAATACAGACAGTTTATACACTACACACTGATCCTGTGCACGCTGCTGATACAGACGGTAATTCTGATCTTTTTCTACAACGAATATTTTAACGAAAAAAAACTGGCCGCAATCGGAAAACAGCTTGAAGACATCCGTTCGATGAAACTGATGGCAGAGGATTCAAAAAATGAACTGAACCACGCCAGAGACTATCTTCAAAAATATCTGACACTTGAAAATCGTGAAAACCTGGATCTGTATTTTGAATCGCTTCAAAAACTGACCGCCAATATCGAGAAAATCAAAACCGGTGAAAAATATTTTCCGGAATTGAGCCAAAAACCCGCCAATGACAGCACCAAAACGCCTGGAATCAATGAACTCAAAGCGCTGATTGAAACCGCTTATGAAGAATCAAAAAAACCTTTGCCCAAACAGCAGTCGCCGGAAATCAAAAAAATTAATCTTGAAAAAAATATTGAGGAATTCGACATCGAAGTCAGCAAAGTGGAGGACAGTGTCAGGAAAAAGAAATTTATTCCGAGGGTGATCGATGCGATCAAAGGCGAAGTCAGTGTGAAAACCGATACCGTCTATATCAGTTCGAAATACGGAAGTACCGTCGATACCGCACAGATCAAACATGAGATCGAAAATACGGTTTCTGAAATCGACAAACACTATCAGTCCGAAATCCAAAAATACAAGACCCATCTGTCCAATGTGAATTCAAAAAACAATCGTTTTTATCTGATTTATGACAATCTGATTACGGTCAGCAGCGAACTGATGGATATTTATGACCGTTCGGTTCAGGAATTGAGCACAAAATTTGAAAACGATTATCGGGAACAGAATTCGATCAATACCAAAATCAGGAAATACACCATCATGGCGCTGATGGTACTGACTTTCATTGTTTTGATTCTTTTGATGTATTACACCAAACAGTCGTTTGTTTATGAAAAGGAACTCAAACTTGCGAATCAGCGGATCGGTAATCATCTGAATTTCAAAAACCGGATTTTGGGAATGCTCAGTCACGAAATCAGATCACCGCTCAAAATCATGAATATCTTTATCGACCGCATCGGACGAAAAACAGATGACAAAAGCATTTTGGAAAATCTGAAGTCGATTAAATTTACAAATGATTCGCTGCTGATCCAGGCCAATCAGATTTTGGAATATACAAAAGACCAGACCAAATATCTGGAAATGAATCCGGTGAGATTCAATCTGAAAAATGAAATCGATTCGATTTTGAATATTTTCAGACCTTATGTCGAATCTGCGCACAACAATTTCATAATCAGCAATCAACTTCCTGCCGATCTGGAAGTTCTTGCCGATCATGCAAAGATTCATCAGGTTTTTACAAATATTCTCGGAAATGCAACTAAATTTACTCAGAACGGCGAGATCAAAGTCACCGTCGGTTCTGAGCCGGTTGACGAAAGGACGGTGAAAATGAAGGTTTCGGTTGCTGACACTGGAATCGGGATTTCGGAATCTGATATTGAAAAGATTTTTGAACCTTATTACAAAGGTGTGATTTCTGATGAGGTTGAAAATATGGGTGCCGGTCTCGGATTGAATCTCTGCAGAGAAATCATTCAGCTTTTCGATGGAAACATCAGTGTGAAAAGCGTTTTGGGCAAAGGGACCGAAGTTGAATTTGAAATGAATTTAAAGAAAGCAGATGACTGAATCGGATCAAAATCAAATCAAAGTGCTGCTGGCAGACGATCACAATATCGTTCGTCAGGGCATTCAGTTTATCGTTGAAGACATCATTGAAAATCCGATGTTCTTTCATGCATCCAGTCTGCTTCAGATAAAAAAACATCTCGTCGAAAACCAAATCGACATCGCCATATTGGATGCACAGCTGCCCGACGGGAACTGTATCGAAATTCTGCCCGAAATCAGAAAGCAGCAACCCGATATCCGAATACTGATTTTCACCAGTTTTGACGAGGAAAATTATTCTGTTAAATTTATCAATGCGGGCGCTAACGGTTTTTTGAGTAAATTGAGCGAAGAAGCCGAAATCAGAAATGCAATTCAAAGTCTGATTGAAAAAGGGGAGTATTTTCCGCCGCTGACCCGAAGCCTGCTCAGGATCGCAGCCAACAACCCGAACATTTTGAATCCGCTTCATCAGCTGTCTGAAAGAGAATTTGAGATTGCCGGGCTCTATGCCAAGGGTCTTGGAAATCTTGAAATTGCAAATCGGCTGTCGATCCGTCAGAATACGGTCAGCACCTATAAGAAAAGGATATTTGAAAAACTGAATATCACAACCCTAATCGAACTGATCGAACTGATGAGAATTCACAACCGGATATAAGGCCTTCAGCTGTAGAAATATATCTACAAAACCTTCGACATAGATCGACTCAAAATTTTCGAAAAACAAAAACTTGCTTTGTTCCTTTGCTGTATGAATATAGCAGAGAATATCAGAATCATCGGAACGGAAGAAAGGTTGGCCGAAAGCAGAAAGATTCCGGGAAAGAGAATGCAGTTATTTGGTTTAAAACTGAAACGACTGCAAAAGCTGAGAAAGAAAGACTTCGGTGTTCTGATCGGTGCTCAGATTCTGATGTTCGCTGCCATATATGCATTGAATAATTTTCAGCCTTATTTTGAAGAACTGCATTCAAAAAGAATGGAAACATTTGGCGGGCGCTTTCTGATTATCTTTTTATTGTCGCTGCTGGTTTTTCAGATTTTGTTTCTGTTTTACATTGCGTGGCTGTTTGTCAAATACAAAGCGGTCAAATCGGTTTCGGACGAACTGCTTCCAAGCTGTACCGTGATCGTGCCTGCTTACAATGAAGGCGAACTGGTTTATCATACGCTGATGAGCATTGCAGACAGCAATTTCCCAAAAGACAAAATCGAAGTCATCGCGGTGGATGACGGCAGCAAAGACGACACCTGGGAATGGATCAAAAAAGCAAAGGATGAACTGGGCGAAAGTCTGACCATCCTTCAGCAGCCGAAGAACCGAGGCAAAAGACATGCGCTCTACAGAGGGTTTCACACCGGAAAGGGAGATGTATTTATTACGATAGACAGCGATTCTGTGGTCGAAAAAGACACGATCAGAAATCTGATCAGCCCGTTTGCTGTCGATGAAAACTGCGGTGCAGTTGCCGGAAATGTCAAGGTTCTGAACAACAACCAGGGAATGATTCCAAGAATGCTGAATGTGAGTTTTGTTTTCAGTTTTGAATTTATCAGAGCTGCACAGAGTTCGCTTGGTTTTGTGCTCTGTACACCGGGGGCCCTTTCTGCATATAAAAGAGAAGCCGTTTTCAATTGTCTCGACAATTGGATCGGACAAAAATTCCTTGGCAATTTCGCAACCATAGGCGAGGACCGCGCGATGACAAATTTTATACTCAAACAGGGTTATGACGTAAAATTTCAGAGAAATGCAAAGGTACTGACCAACACGCCGATTGCATTCAGAAATCTGCATAAAATGTTCACCAGATGGGGAAGGAGCAATGTGAGAGAAACGCTGATGATGAAGAGCTTTATATTTAAAAATTTCAGAGATAAGCACAAGGCCGGTGCACGATTTATCTTTCTGAACCAGTGTGTAAGGCTTTTGGTTGCGATTCCCCTCATGGTGATGATGTTATATTTTTTATTCAGCCATCCGCTGCTGTACGTATGTTCGGCGCTTACCGGTACATTTATTTTTTCAAGTATCCAGGTTCTGTTCTTCACAAAGCAGTACAATTTTGTTGACTCGCTTTGGGCTTATCCATACAGTGTGTTTTATATGTTTGCCCTTTTCTGGATCATCCCGTTTGCAATTGTATCGGTAAAAAACGGCGGATGGCTGACCAGATAAATTTTTCACCCGGACGCTGCCAATGGCGCCCGATGAAATCCACATAGTTTAGTTTAAATAATTGATAATGTTATTTAGCGGAGCCCGACAGACCAGCTTCTGTCGGGTTTCTTTTTGGATTAATTTTTTAATGATTTTGAGTAATAATCCAATGGGACTGAAGTCTGTTTGTTGCTGCAGTTCTTTGTTCCGCCAGCTGAGACGGCAATACAATCCAATAAATAAATTGTTTGAAAATCAATAGAAAACCTTATTCTTATTAAAAAATGAAAATGAACCATTGCTCTTTCGCATCAGTTCAGGGAATTGCCGATAAAAATCTGAAATCCGAATCCGGTTTTGGCGCTGATTTTGTCGCGAAGCAAAACAAAATCTGTGACAAAACAATAATTGAAATTTATTCTGATAAAAGAACAGATTTATTTCCGAATCAGATTCAATTTGTAAAATTCATCTGCAATCTTCCGATCATTTGACAGTCTCGCGGTTTTGTTCTGACCGCCCAATTTGCCCAAAGATTTCATATAATCATTGAATCCGTTTTTGCAAACCTGTGTAATGACAAGACTTCTGAGCACATTGCCTGAAATCAGATCGTCATAATAAGTATTTAATTTTCTGAGATTATTGTCGATCGCTTTTGAAAATCTGTCCAAATCATCGGGAAGCTCCGAAAACTCAATCAACCATTCGTGATAGGGCAGACCTTCTGTCGGATTGACCTGAGGCGCAATTGTAAATTCTGAAATCTCGGCCGGAAAAGTTTCAAGCGCATGTTCCAAAGCCTGTTCCACTTCGTGTGCAATCACATGTTCGCCAAATGCGGAAGTATAATGTTTGATCCGTCCGCTGACCACGATTCTGTATGGTTTCAGATTTGTAAATCTGACCGTGTCACCGATGTTGTAGGCCCAAAGACCGGCTGTGGTACTGATGATCATTACATAATCTTTGTCGGTTTCGACTTCTCCAATCGAAATTCTTTTCGGATTTTCATCAAAAAATTCTTCTGCCGAAATGAATTCATAAAAAATCCCGTTGTCGAGCAGCAAAAGCAGATCATCCGCATCGATTCTGTCCTGATAACCAAAAAATCCTTCAGAAGCCGGATAGGTCTGGATTACATCCGGATCATCACCGATCAGATGAATCATTTTTTCGCGATACGGATTGTAATTGACACCGCCGGTCACCAGCAAACCGAGATTCGGAAATATTTCCCGGATTGAATTTTTTCCTGATTTTTCAATCAGTTTTTCAAAATACATCACCAGCCAGGGCGGAATCCCGCTGATGAGCGTCATGTTTTCATTGATCGTTTCTTCAACGATTTTGTCCACTTTGGTTTCCCAGTCGTCAATACAGTTGGTTTCAAATGACGGCAGTCTGTTTTTTTGAAGATATTTTGGTACATAATGAGCGACGATGCCCGAAAGTCTGCCGGTTTTGATTCCGTTTTTTTCTTTTAATTCCGGACTTCCCTGAAGAAAAATCATTTTGCCCGAAACAAAATCCGAATTTCCTTTCTGATGAATATAATCAAGCAGTGCATTTCTTGCCGAACGGATATGTGTCGGCATTGATTCTTTTGTAATCGGAATAAATTTTGAACCCGAAGTCGTACCCGAAGTTTTTGCAAAATAAATCGGTTTTCCTTTCCAGAGAATATTGGGTTCACCTGCAACTGTCCGGTCGATATAGGGTTTCAGTCTTTCATAATCCCGAACCGGCACTTTATTTTTAAAATCATTGTAATCTTTGATTGAATCAAACCGATGATCTTTTCCAAAAACTGTATTTTTTGCTTCCGAAATCAGCTGCTGAAAAACTTTGTGCTGGGTTTCCACAGGATTTTGAATCCATTTCTTTTCGTTTTTGAAATTGATTTTTGAAAAAATCTTTGCGGCTGCAGCTTTGAGTCCCATAATTTTTTAGAAAACGATATACTGCTGCGGATCTACCGGACTGCCGTCAATCCATAATTCAAAATGAAGGTGCGGACCGGTGGTCAGTTCGCCGGTGTTGCCGACGGCTGCGATCACTTCACCTTTTTTTACCACATCACCAATCTTTTTGTAAACGGTCAAAGCATGTTTATAGACCGAGATCATTCCCATCTGATGCTGCACAATCACCACAAAACCGGTATCGGGTGTCCAATCGGTAAACAGTACGGTTCCTGCCGCCACCGATTTGATCGCTTCACCCTGTTGTGCTGCGATATCGATTGCCAGATGATTTTCTTCGGTGCTGTAACCCGAAGTCACAAAACCTTTGAGCGGCGTAAACAGCAGACTGCCGCTGTCCTGATTGTCGCTTGAGCTGATGTTGAACATTTCTTCTTTTTCAACATTTTTTCGAAGTTCCAGATCGTCTTCGGTCGGATTCAGATCGACTTTGCTCAGATCGACAGATGATGAGAAATTTCCACCTGTTGTATCAATCTTGGGAATCGGAACCTGACCCGAAAGTATTGCCTGCAGATTTCTGATATAGACATCGTTTGAACTGAGTTTCTGTTCGAGCATTTCCACCTGATTGGTCAGATCGACGATTTCCTGTTTTCCCTGCACTTCTTCCTGTTTCTGTGAAGGAAGCACATAATCGTGAATAGGCGTATAGAGCAATACCAAAACCGTAGAAGCAATGATAAAAAATGAAGCCAGCGCAACGATTACCAAAACGTTAATCCGGTTCAGCCGCATAGAAAACTGCTCTTCCTGAGAATCTTCATTCAGGAGGATCAGTGTATATTTCTGAATCAGCTTTTTAAATATGTTTTTCTTCTTTGGCATAAATTAATTGCAAATATCAGAATAGTTTTATTTCTAATGTACAAGTTTTTTTTAAATCCTGCGTTTTTATTGTAGTTTTGCTAACTCTGAATTATCCTATGAAGAAGAAAATTATATTTTTGGTTTGTCTGGGTCTGATAACGGCCTGCTCAACGAAGAAAGATACGTTTAAGAACAGGACATTTCACAGTGCGACTGCCTGGTTCAATACCCTTTTCAATGCCGAAAAGGAAATGGACAAAAAAATTGACGAACTCGAATTCAATTACAAAGACAATTATTCCGAAATTCTGCCGGTTGATCCGCGACCCGAAGTGGTTGAGGAAGAACTGCCCGAAGAATTTATTCAGAATATGGCAGGAAATCTGAGACCCGGAAAAGGAACTTCGGGAAGCAGCAGCAATCAGCCGCCTGCAACCGGTTTTGATCTGGTTGAGAAAAAAGCGCTCAAAGCGATTGAAAAACATTCGATGCTGATTCAGGGCAGAGAGAGAAACAAAGAAATGGCACATGCCTATCTGGTATTGGGCAAAGCAAGATACAACAAAGGCAAAGGTTTTGAAGCGCTTGAAGCATTCAATTATATGCAAAACCGACTGCCTTATCATAAAAAATATACACCTGAAGCAAGACTTTATTCCGCATTGGCAAATCTGCAGGTCGGGAATGATTATGAAGGTCAGAAAATACTGAATAATCTGTACAAAGACGGCGGTTACAAAAAGAAGATGACCGAAAACATCTCAAAGTATTATGCCGAATTTCTGATCAAAAACAAAAAATACGAAGACGCAATCGATGCGCTCGACAAAACGATTGATAAGACAAAAAACAAAAAGAGAAAGGCCAGATATTATTTTATAGAAGCTCAGCTTTATTCGCTTCTTGGCGATCAGAACAATGCGGGTGAGGCATACACCAGAGTTTTCAAACTGAGACCCGGTTTTGAAATGGAAGTAAAATCACAGCTGGGAATCGCTGCGAATTTCGATCCCGAAAAGAACAGTTACAATTCCTACAAAGAACATTTGCTCGATGTCTCAAAAAACGGAAATTATCTTTCAAGAAAAAATGAATTTTATTATGCCATCGGTGATATAGCGGTCAAAGCAAACAAAATTGACGATGCGAAAAAATATCTGAAAGAAAGTTTCAAAGGACCCGAATCTGATCCTTATGTCAGAGGTCTGGCTTATGAACGTTATGCGGACATTGAATTTGACGAAGGAAATTATGTGTATGCATCTGCTTATTACGACAGTGCGGTGGCCATTGCACCGTATCAGAAAGACATTGACCGGATTACCGAAAGAAGCAATTCGCTGAATTTTCTGATGCAGAAATATTATCTGGTAAAAAAGAATGACAGCATACTGAAAATTGCAAATATGACACCCGGGGAAAGAGAAGGTTTCTTTGGAGATTATATTGCAAAACTCAAAATTGAAGATGCCAAAAAGCAAAAGCAGATAGAAGAAGAGTCCACTGTTTTCCAAACTCAGCAGAAGGGCGGAGGTTTCGGTTCTTCATTTGAAGGCGGCGGAACTTTCTATTTTTACAATACCAATGCCAAATCTCAGGGTCAGAATGATTTCAAGAGAATTTGGGGAAATATCAGACTTGGCGACAGCTGGAGAGTTTCTGCCGGCGGAAGCATGTCGCTCGAAGAAAAAGAAGCAGAGCTGCTCGGTCAGACCGGAACTCAGGATCCGAGAAGATACGAACTTGATTTCTATCTGGAACAGATTCCGACTTCACAAAGCGAATTGAACAAACTGAAGATTCAGCGCGATACAGCCGAACTTTCTTTGGGAATCGGATATTTTGATTTGTTCAAAAATGACAAAACTGCGACAAAAGCGCTTGAACATCTGATTTCAACACCGCCAAAAGAACAGACGACAGAAGCACAGGCTTACTATCAGCTGTACCGAATCAATGACAAAGCCGGAAATGAAGCAAAACGCGAAGAATACAAAAATCTGATTTTGTCAAAATATCCGAATTCGATTTATGCACAGTTCATATTGAATCCGGAAGTAAATTATATCACTCCGACCACCGAAGAGGCGTTATCCTATTACGAGGAAACTTATTTTCTGTATAAGGATGAACAGTTTGATGAAGTCAAAAGTCGGACACAGACGGCGATAGAGAAATATCCGACCGAAATTATCATTGCAAAATTTGCGCTGCTCAATGCATTGGCGATTGGCAAAACAGAGAGTCGGGAAAATTTTATCAATGCACTCGAACTGATTACGGTAGCTTATCAGAATACTGAAGAAGCAGCCAAAGCACAGGAAATTCTTGATCTGCTCAATGGTGTGAAAAGAGAAAAAGCAGCGGAGAAAAAAACAATGGGAGACGAAGAGTCAAAAGAACAGCAGAAAAAAGAAGCAGAGGCCAAAAGAAAACAGGAGGCTCCGGGCGCGGGACAGAGAGGTCAAAATACCCAACAGAGAGGTATTGAGAAAAAAGAAGCCCAGAAAAACAATAAGGATACAGGTTCAAGAAGACAGGGTCCGGGCAGACCGGGTGACTGATGAAGATTCAACGAATTAACAGAAATAGAAAACCGGATTGCTGATCAACAGAATCCGGTTTTGTTTTTTTTATCAATTGAATTTTACATACTTCCCTGAATATCCACCTGAAGTTTGAGCAAAGCACCGTTTGAGGGTGCATTTTCTGCAATCGATTTACTGATGATGTGTTCCTGAAGCTGTTTTGCAGTTGCATCTTCACCCAGTTCTACACTGCATTCACGTATAAAATTCTGAGTTGCATTTTTGGCTGAATAAATCAGTTTCCAGGTATCCGGATTGATATAAATCTGCTGGCTGAGATTGTATTCCCATTCGTTTTGGATTGTATGGATCAGTACGGATTCGTAATTTTTTGCGGTTGATTCGGCGGCAACCCTTCTGACCAGAGCAGTCGGTTTGATCCTTTCCAAAAACAAAGCAAGTCTTTCATAAGCAGACAGCCGCTGCGGTGTTATCTGTGAACTGCTTATTTTTCTGATTTCAAATTCTCTTCTCATTCTTTCACTTGCCAGAAATTTGTCAATCAGCAGATAGGCAACTGCCGCAACCAGTATTCCGGGCAGCAGATTGACAAGCATTGTCCAGATCAAATCGATGTTCATATTCTTAAAATTTAATGCGACAAAAATACATAAATTTGTTTCATTCCTGATTTTGATTCGGAAATATAAAAACCAAATCAGACTGTGCTTAAAAAATATCTGATGCCGATTTCAGAGTTCACTTTTAAATACCTATTTTTGCGAAAAAATTTATCTATGTTAAACAATATGAGCCCCAAGGATGCAGTAATCGAAAAGATTATGGAAAAAGGCGGCTGGGTCAATACACATGCCCATCTGGACAGAGCTTATTCACTGACAAAAGAGACCTTTTCATTTACAAATTCCTATCTGAAGGAAAAATGGCATCTGGTCGATGACATGAAGAGAAATTCTTCGGTTGACGACATTTATGCAAGAATGGAAAGAGCGATCAACCATTTTTTGGAGCAGGGCGCACAGGCGGTCGGAACTTTCATCGATGTGGATGAAGTGATCGAAGATCGTTCAATGAAGGCTGCACAGAGACTGAAAGATAATTACGGAAAAGATATAGAAATTCGTTTTGCAAATCAGGTGCTGAAAGGAGTAATTGATCCGAAGGCAAGATATTGGTTTGATTATTCATCTGATTTTGTGGACATCATCGGCGGACTGCCTGCAAAAGATTTCGGAAGAGAAGATGAACATCTCGATATACTTTTGAGCACTGCGAAAGAAAAAGGGAAACTGGTACATGTGCATGTGGATCAGTTCAATACAGACGAGGAAACCGAAACCGAACAGTTGGCGAGAAAAACCATCGAACACGGTATGCAGGGCAAAGTTTCTGCGGTTCACTCGATTTCTGTGGCGGCTCATCCCAAGAAATACAGAATGGAACTTTATGAACTGATCAAAGAAGCAAATATGCATATCATTTCATGTCCGACTGCATGGATCGATCACAACCGTACCGAGAGACTGGCACCAAGCCACAACTCGATGACACCGGTTGACGAGATGGTTCCAGCCGGAATCACGGTTGCATTCGGAACCGACAATATCAACGATATTTACAAACCGTTTTCTGACGGAGATCTTTGGACCGAATTGAGAGTGATGCTCGAAGCCTGCCATTATTATGATGTTGAACAGCTTGCAAATATTGCTACAATCAACGGTTTGAAAGTACTGGGTATCGAAAAATAATTGTATATTTACAATCAATAATTCCAAATAGAGACAGCCTTTTTTCTGTCTCTATTTTGATTTGAACCGAATTGATTTATGAAACTGAATGTAAAAAATGAAACTTCAAAGTTGGAAGCTGTTGTGCTGGGAATCCCGGATTCGATGGGGCCTGTTCCAAAGCTTGAAGAGACTTATGACGCTAAATCATACGAAACCGTAAAAAATAACGACTATCCGACCGAAGAGCAGATTGCATACGAAATGAACGGTTTTGAGCGAGTACTCAAAAAACACGGCGTACAGGTTTTCAGACCCTGGACACTTGAAGACTGCAATCAGGTTTTTGCGCGTGATGTGGGTATGGTCATTGACGATAAATTTATCATTGCCAACATTATACCTGACCGTGCGGACGAACAGGAAGCTTATGAACGGATCATCAATTCAATTGATAAGGACAAAGTGATTCATGTCCCCAAAAATGTACATGTGGAAGGCGGTGACGTGATTTTGTGGAATGAATTTATGTTTGTCGGCTGCTACAAACAGTCGGATTACAACCGGTTCAAAACCGCAAGGACAAACTTTGCGGCGGTACAGTTTTTCAAAGATTTATTTCCGAACAAATGGGTGATCGATATGGAACTGAAGAAAAATGATTTTGATCCGAGAAAGGGAATTCTACATCTGGACTGTACTTTTCAGCCGGTGGGACGAAACAAAGCGATTATTTACAAAGAAGGTTTTGAAAATCCGATGCATTATGATGTGCTGATTTCGCTTTTTGGCCGTGACAATGTTTTTGATGTGAGCATGGAGGAAATGTACTGGATGAATCCGAATGTATTTTCAATTTCACCCGATGTGGTGGTTTCTGAAGAAAATTTCACCCGACTGAACGATCACATGCGAAATGAATGGGGAATGACCGTTGAAGCGATCCCGTATCGCGGTGTTTCAAAAATGGGCGGTCTGCTCAGATGTTCGACCATGCCGCTGATCCGTGATTAATTTTTTAGAAAATGAAGACCGAACAAATCAAATTTGAAAACAACCGACTTGAGCTTTCAGTAAAGAGACCGACACATTTTGTGACCATTTTTCTGGTTTCGGCAGCCACACTCTGCATCATTGCACCGCTGATTATTTTTGCAAACCTGATGTTTCAATCACAGGAAAGTTTTCGTATCGAGACGATGACCGTTGTGCTTTCGCTGATTCCGATTGTTTTCGGATTGTTTTTGCTTCGGATGTTTATCTGGAATTTCTTTGGAAAAGAAGTTTACAGCATTGAAAATGAAAAACTTGAATTTTGGTCTGACTTTAAATTTTTCAAAACCGAGAAAAAAAGTTTTAAAATTAAAGATGTGAATTTCAGCACCGAACATTCAGGATTTGAAAACGAAAGGAAATCAGTACTGATCATCGAAACAAAGAAATTAAAACACAAATCAAAAGTTGAACTGCCCGAAAAAGAAGCAAGCCAACTGATTGAATTACTGAATCAAAAATTGGATCAAAACAAACAATAAAAATTACTGAAATGAAACAATACACAAACACTGTTTTTATGGTTGAGCCGGTTGATTTCGGTTTTAACGAAGAGACTGCAGTCAATAATTTTTTTCAGAACAAATCCATGGAAACTTCAAAAACCATTCAGGAAAGAGCTTTGGGCGAATTCAAAGGAATGGTTTCAAAACTTCGTCAGCACGGCGTCAATGTGATCGTGCTTCAGGATACGCTCAATCCGCATACACCTGATTCGATTTTTCCAAACAATTGGATTTCATTTCACGAAAACAAAACCGTAGCGCTGTATCCGATGTTTGCAAAAAACAGAAGAGAGGAAAGGAGGGAGGATGATGTGATTGAAATCCTTGAGGAGAAAGGTTTTGATGTGGAACAGATCATGGATTATTCTTCTGCGGAAGACGAGGAAATCTTTTTGGAAGGAACCGGAAGCATCATACTCGATCATGTGAACCGGATTGCGTATGCAGCGGTTTCACCCAGAACCGATGAAGAACTTTTTATTGAATTTTGTGAAGATTTTGAATATTCACCGGTGGTCTTTACTGCTTATCAGACGGTTGAAGGTGAGCGAAGGCAAATCTATCATACCAATGTAATGATGTGTGTGGCAGATGATTATGCTGTAATTTGTCTTTCAACACTCGACAACAAAGACGATCTGAAAGCGGTAGCCGATGCACTCAAAAAATCGGGAAAGGAAATCATCGATATCACCGAAGATCAGATGAACAAATTCGCAGGGAATATGCTCCAGGTAGGCGGTATGGGCGATTCTAAATATCTGGTGATGTCTCAGACTTCTTATGATTCACTGACCAAAGAACAGATTGCAGCCATCGAAAAACACAATCCGATACTTCCGGTCGAAATCAGTACCATCGAAACTTTGGGCGGCGGCAGTGCCAGATGCATGATTGCCGAGGTTTTTCTGCCAAAGGAAAAATAAATCTTTCGATTTTTATTGGTTGAAATTCAATTCAATGAGTTATTTATTTCAGAAATTAATGTCGGGTGTCTGATGTGGGATGCTCGATGTGAACTGCTCTTTTGGGAATTTGACTAAATAATATTCCAGAAATCCGAAATTTATACTCGGTCAATACTCAGGCATTAATTTCATTCCAAAGCAGATCTTTCAATTCGGTCAGTCCCTGATGTGAAACCGACGAAAAGAAAATATGCGGAATGTCTTTTGGCAGTGTCTCCGCGATTTCTGATTTCAATTCCTCATCGAGCATATCGCTTTTTGAAATGGCGAGCACACGGCCTTTGTCGAGCAGTTCGGGATTGTATTTTTTCAATTCGTTGATCAGAATTTTGTATTCGTTTGAATGATTGTCAGAATCGGCGGGAACGATAAAAAGCAGTACAGAATTTCTTTCTATATGTCTCAGGAACCGATGTCCCAGACCTTTTCCTTCGGCAGCACCTTCGATGATTCCGGGAATATCGGCCATTACAAAAGACTGATGATTTCTGTATTCGACGATTCCGAGATTGGGTGTAAGCGTGGTAAACGCATAATCCGCAATCTTTGGTTTGGCGGCAGAAACCACCGACAGCAGTGTTGATTTGCCTGCATTCGGGAAGCCGACCAGACCGACATCTGCAAGTATTTTCAGTTCGAGTACGATCGGAAGTTCGATTCCGGGCAAACCGGGCTGTGCATATCTCGGTGTCTGATTGGTCGATGATCTGAAATTCCAGTTGCCCAATCCGCCTTTTCCGCCTTCCAGCAACACTAACTGCTGACCGTCTTCAATGATTTCGCCCAAAAAAATTCCTTCCTCATCTTTTGCAATCGTACCGATCGGTACCTCGATAATCACATCTTTTCCGTCCGCACCGGTCGAACGGGATTTACCGCCGTTTCCGCCGTTTTCTGCACTCAGATGACGGGTATATTTCAATGGCAGCAAAGTCCACTGATTTGAACTTCCCTTCATGATGATATGACCGCCGCGACCGCCGTCACCGCCGTCGGGTCCGCCTTTGGTGATGAATTTCTCACGATGCAGATGAGCCGAACCGGCGCCGCCGTGGCCGCTCTTGCAATAAATCTTGATATAATCTACAAAGTTGGACTGCAAATCTTTTTGGTTTAATCAGCTGCAAAACTACGATTTTTAAACCGTATTCAGTTTTGGAAATACAGTTAATCTTTTACAATAACCTTCTGATTGAAATCTGATTTGATGAGGATTGAGGAAATTAAGCAAAAATGTGGAATATGTTTTTTCAGTAAATTGGCTTTTGTTTTGCATCTCTGAAATTCACAATAGTAATTTGCTTTCTACGCGGATATATTCTGTAAACAATATAGTTATTCTCATCCACGATTCCTTTTCGAAGCTGTTTATATTTTTTGGTTGTCGGATAGATAAAAGGATAAAATTTAATACGTTCAATAAAATTTGCAATGTTTTCTTCCAAACGAAGAATTTCTTTTTCTGTCTATTTCCTTTCCAAATAATCAATTGTTTTGGCTAAACCGGTATCGGCTCGTTTTGTCCAGACAATTTCTATTTCCATTTGTCAAACCGTTTCATAACGTTCTCGTGACTGACAAGCTCACCGGCTTCTGCCTGCCTCAGGCCTTCTTCAATCTCGGCCTGCTCTTCTGAACTCATTTCATTCCACCAGTCTGACGATTCTTCCTGATAAATCTTTTTGATCTTTTTCAGTATGCTTTCTTTCTTGGTGTTGAGTATGAGCTGCATCAATTCCAATTTTGTGGCTTCAATATCCATAACTGTACTTTTTACAAATTTAATAAATCATTTGGTTACTATATTCTTAAATGATCACACATGAAACAATCTTGTTATTTTATTTTGGATTTTGAAATAATTAAAAAAACAGCAAATTAAATCGCTCTGATTAAATCAGTATTTCCATGATTTCTGTAAAATTATTTCCCGAACTTTGCGCAGTTTACAAATTGTAACGGTGGTTCGAAATCATCCCACCCTAAAAAACTAAGAATCAATGTCATCTTTTTTTCGCAGACACCGTCTTGAGCTGCTGCTGGCTTCATTTCACATACTTGTGGTTGCATCGAGCAATTTCACGGTTCAGTTTCCGGTCAGTGTATTCGGATTCAAAACCACCTGGGGCGCATTTGTGTTTCCGTTTATATTTCTTGCCACCGATCTGACCGTCAGAATACTCGGTGCAAAATCGGGCAGAAGGGTGATTATGTTTGCAATGGGCCCTGCGCTGCTGGTTTCATACATTATCACAGTCGGTTTCAGAGAAGGAATCTGGCAGGGTGTGGAAAGTCTTTTCAGTTTCAATCTGTTTGTTTTCAGAATTGCAATTGCGAGTTTTTCGGCTTATGTGGTCGGACAGCTGCTTGATATTTATGTTTTCAACAGACTCAGACAACACAAACAGTGGTGGCATGCACCGGTTGCTTCGGGAGTTTTTGGAAATCTGACCGATACCGCAACTTTCTTTTTTATTGCATTTTATAAAACTTCTGATGTTTATCTGTCAGAAAATCTGGTCGAAATTGCAACCGTAGATTATATTTTTAAACTGCTGATCAGCGCATTGTTTTTCCTGCCATTGTACAAACTGATACTCGATCGGGTCAGCAGTCGGTTGAAAAAAGATTTTGGTCCTAAATAAAAAAGCCAGTCAACAGACAGGCTCTTTGAATCTTTTTCACCGGAAATTATTTGTTTCTCCAGTAATTGTTTGCTTCTGCAACAGTTCTGAATTCGATTGCAACCACTTCTGCAGATGCGATCAGCTGAGCAGAATCGGTGGCGTATTTTTCACGCAAAGCTTTTTTGATTTCAGGATCTGACTGAATCGCACCGATGGTTTTTCTTGCCATCAGTATCGCCAGTTCTCTTCCTTCCTGAGGCGTGTCTGTGATAAGGCTCTTCAGCCAGGGTTCGTTTGACATATTCAAAATATTTTGGGTTAAACTTTTTATAATTACCCAAAAATACTCAAAAATTACTTAAAACGGAATGATTTGATCTTCTAATCCAGTTCTTCTTTCAGGAATTTACCGGTGATGCTGTTTTTGTTTTTTACAATTTCCTCGGGTGTACCGGTTGCCACAATCTTTCCGCCTTTTTCACCACCGTCCGGACCGATATCGATGATATGATCGGCCAGTTTGATCACATCCAGATTGTGCTCGATGATGATGACCGTATTGCCGTGATTGACAATGGTGTTGATGACTTCCATCAAAACCCGGATGTCCTCAAAATGAAGACCGGTTGTAGGTTCGTCAAGTATGTAAATCGTTTTTCCGGTTTGTTTTTTGCTCAGTTCGGTCGCCAGTTTTACTCGCTGTGCCTCTCCGCCCGAAAGTGTGGTGGACTGCTGACCAAGCGTGATATAACCCAGACCGACTTCCTGCAAAGTCTTGACACCTCTGTATATTTTTGGAATCGGTTCAAAGAATTCAACTGCTTCGTTGACCGTCATTCCCAAGACGTCTGCAATCGATTTTCCTTTGTATCTGACTTCGAGTGTTTCACGATTGAATCTTTTTCCGTGACAGGTTTCGCAGGGAACATATACATCGGGCAGAAAGTTCATTTCAATCACCTTCAAACCTGCTCCCTGACAGGTTTCGCAGCGCCCGCCTTTGACATTGAACGAAAATCTTCCGGGTTTGTATCCTCTGATTTTTGATTCGGTCAGTTCAGAAAACAGATTTCTGATGTCCGAAAACAGATTGGTATAAGTCGCCGGATTTGATCTGGGAGTTCGTCCGATCGGTGACTGATCTACTTCGATCACTTTGTCCAGATTGTCAAGTCCTTCAATCTTTTTGTATGGCATCGGAACACGGTCAGAACGATAGAAATGTGCGCTCAGTATAGGATAGAGCGTTTCTGTTATCAAAGTTGATTTTCCACTGCCCGAAACACCTGTTACCACAATCAGTTTCCCAAGCGGAATTTCCAGATCCACATTTTTCAGATTGTTTCCGGTCGCACCATACAGTTTGAGTGACTTTCCGTTTCCTTTTCTTCTTTCCTTTGGAACCTCAATCTTTTTTTCGCCATTCAGATAATCCGAAGTCAGTGTCTGCGCATTTTTGATTTTATCCGCTTCGCCCTGCCAGACGATTCTTCCGCCGCTTCTTCCGGCCTTCGGACCGATGTCGATTACATAATCGGATTTGAGGATCATGTCTTTGTCGTGTTCAACCACCAAAACCGAATTCCCAATATCTCTCAATTTTTTGAGTGAATCGATCAGTTTGATATTGTCGCGCTGATGAAGTCCGATCGAAGGTTCGTCGAGTATATACAGCACGTTGACCAACTGAGAACCGATCTGGGTTGCCAGACGGATTCGCTGTGCCTCACCGCCCGAAAGCGATTTGGACGGACGGTCGAGTGCGAGATAGTTCAAACCCACATCGAGCAGAAAACTCAGTCTGGTTTTGATTTCTTTCAAAATTTCGTTTGCAATCTTTTTTTGTTTGTCGCTCAGTTTTTTGTCAAGCGTTTCAAGCCAGTTCAGCAAAAACTGAAGATCAAAATGAGAAACTTCGCCAATGTGTTTCTGATCGATTTTAAATTGAAGCGATTCACGATTCAGTCGGTATCCGTGACAATCCGGACATTCGATCCGTTTTGAGAATTTCTTTGAAACTGTATCTGACATCGGATCTTCCTTGTCGTTCATTATTCCTTCGAGATAAGGAATAATTCCTTCAAAATCAATCTTGTAAACCTTTTTTACATCTGCGAATTTCAGCTGCACATCCACCGTTTCATTCAATCCGTAAAGAATGTCCTGAATCAGGTTTTTGTTTAATTTTTTGTAGGGTGTATCAATCGGTTCGCCGTGTTTGGCATAGATGGCTTCAATCTGTTTTTCAAGTCTGGAAGTATATTTCAGCTCTTCCAAAGGCGCGATCATTCCGCTTTTGAGCGACAGATTCGGATTTGGGAAAACCTTTTCAAGATTTGCAACTTTGAGCGTTCCCAGACCGTTGCAGGTCGGACACGCACCTTTCGGAGAATTGAACGAAAATGAATTCGGTTCGGGTGTCGGGTAGGAGATTCCTGTGGTCGGACACATCAGATTTCGGCTGTAAAAACGGACTTCTTCGGTTTCGTAGTCGAGTATCATCATCACATTGTCACCGTGCTGCATAGCCGTATCAATTGAGCTGAGCAGTCTGTCGTCCGAAATTTTTTCATTGAGTTTGATTTTATCAATCGCCAGTTCGATATCATGTGTACGATAACGGTCAAGCTTCATTCCGGGTGTGATCTCGGTCAGTTTTCCGTTTACTCTGACTTCGAGATAACCTCTTTTTGCAATCTGTACAAACAATTCGCGGTAATGGCCTTTTCTTGAACGCACCAGGGGCGAAAGAATTGCAATTTTTTTATCAGTAAATTTTTCTCTGATCAGATTTTTGATCTGTTCGTCCGTATAACTGACCATTTCTTCGTCCGTATTGTATGAATAGGCGGTTGAAGCGCGTGCATACAGCAGTCTGAGGAAATCATAAATTTCGGTGATGGTGCCCACGGTTGAACGCGGACTTTTTGAAGTGGTTTTCTGTTCGATTGCAATCACAGGCGACAACCCTTCGATCTTGTCCACATCCGGACGGTCAAGTCCGCCCAAAAATTGTCGGGCATAAGCCGAAAAAGTTTCTATATATCTTCTTTGACCTTCCGCATAAATCGTATCAAAGGCAAGCGAAGATTTTCCGCTGCCGCTCAAACCGGTCAGTACAACTAATTTGTCTCTTGGAATTTCTACATCGATGTCTTTGAGATTGTGTTCTCTGGCGCCATAAACCTCTATAAAATCACTCATTCCCTTCCTAAGAATTAATCAGCAAAGATACTGATTTTTGACCAAAGAAAAGCTGAATTCAGACTGTCAATTTTACTCTTCTTTGATCGGAATATAGATTTTTGTCAGCAGTTCGTTCTCATCTTTGACCTCTTTCGGACTGTTCTGAAATTCTTCCCAAAAAAAACTTTCGAGTTTCAGATTTTTTGATTTTGCATAAGCTTTCATTTCATCGATGGTCTTGGTAATGGTCGAATAACTTCCTTTATGGGTACAAATCAAAGCAGTTGAAGCGGGAATCGATATCAGCTCCATTCCTTCGCCGAGTTTGACCGATTCGATGATCGGATAACCCGAATGAAATTTCGCTTCTTTTGATGCGGAGTCTATATAATCAAAATAGGAAACCGGATTACCGATATCTGCTTTTGGGATTTTTAGAAAATCAACGAGATAACTGTGAATCAGCCCAAAGCTTTCCTCAGTGGCTGTGATGATCTCGCTTTGGTCAAATGTGGTTTCGTTCAGCACTGAAATCAGTTTCTGACCTTCAAACTGTTCGGTTCCGATCATGCCGGGCTGAAGCGAATCTGCCTGTTCTTCGGTCATTGCAGATGCAGACAGGAATTTTTCGAGTCTTTCAAGACCTGTATTCATGATTTCAGCAAGTTTACCGGATGTGAAATAAGTGTAATATCTTGAAAAATAACTGATTTTCTTTGATTTGATATTCCATTTGACGGTTGTACTGGCTGAATCAATCGGTACGAGTTCAACCGTCATTTCAGAGTCTTTTCCCAAACCGAAGCCTTCCATACTGTATTCGACTTTTTTGTCTTTTTCGGTTTTTGTAATGGTCAGTATGCCTGAGTTTCCGTCTGTTTCCCATTTGTAGCCGGCACCTTTTCCTTTGTAGGGTGAAAAGAATTCCTGAGTTGACAGTGAGTCGGCTGACGCCCAGGGTTCCCATTTTGAGAATTTATTCAAATTATTGAAGTCTTCATAAATCACACCTGCCGGAAGTGCAATGTCTTTTTGTGCAGATGCTTCAATTTGGTTGGATAAAAAAGCAGGCGTAACCATAACCGCGATAAAAAGCAAAATCAGGATTTGGGCAATTCGTCTCATCATAAGTAGTTTAAAAGTTATGCACAAAATTAAAAATTCTATTCATATCCAAACTGCTTTCACGATTATATTGTTAATTTTGATATCAAACGTAAATTTTAATAAAATGGACTTATCAGAATTACTACAGGGGCCTTTGGGCAACCAGATGATTGAAGGTGTAAAGGGACAGTTGGGAATCGATGATGCAAAGGCTAAATCAGCTGTTTCATCGGCAGTTCCCGTATTGATTTCTGCATTGAGCAGCAATGTAAAAGGCGGAGGCGCAGAAAGTCTTCTGAATGCATTAAACAAACACGACGGCAGTATTCTCGACAATATCGGCGGATTTCTGAATGGCGGTGATTTCTCTGACGGAGCCGGTATTCTTTCGCATGTTTTGGGCGACAAGCAGTCAAAAGTTGAAAATGCACTCGGTGTTTCTTCGGGGCTTTCATCAAGCCAGATCAGCAAAATGCTTATGATCCTCGCACCGATCGTTATGGGCTATCTCGGCAGACAGAAACAGCAATCAAATGTGGATTCGGGCGGATTGGGCGATTTGCTGGGCGGACTGCTCGGCGGCGGCGGTCAGTCGGATATGCTTGAGAATATTCTGAATCCGGGCGGCAAAAAGAGCAGCGGCGGAGGACTGATGGATATCGGCAGCAAGATTTTGGGCGGACTGTTCGGCGGCAAGAAATAGGAGAGAAGTTTTACAAAATCAAAAAGGGGAAGAATATTTTTTATTCTTCCCCTTTCCTTTTAATTCTTGAATAAAACAATTCTTTTATTCAAGACTCCACTTTTAATAACTGATAATGTTTTTGAAAAATTTAAAATACTTTGAACGGTAGAATTTTTGGGCGACAATTTCTCACCCATAACAGAGTAATAGTGTTTCATCGACGATTGTTTTAAAGTTACAATATATCAACGCTGTACCTTACAAAATATTGTACAAAAAAACAGTCAGATTAAGTTAAACAATTGTTAAAGTCAGATTTTTTTCTTCGATCAGTTTTCTGAGGTTGATCAGTGCATACCTCATCCTTCCCAAAGCTGTGTTGATGCTGACTTCAGTCTCTTCTGCAATCTCTTTAAAACTCAAATCTTTAAAAATTCTAAGCTCGAGAACCTGTTTTTGATCTTCGGGCAGATATTCGATAATCATCCTCAAATCTTTTTCAATCTGCTCTTTGATGATCTTTATTTCGGAACTGTCCTCCGGATCGGCCAAAAAGTCGAATATGCTGAAATCTTCGTCCACAAAGGTTTCACCAATGATCGGCATACGGGTTTTTGATCTGAAATAATCGATTGTCAGGTTGTGTGCAATTCGCATCACCCAAGGAAGAAACTTCCCTTCTTCGCTGTATTTCCCTTCTTTGAGGGTCAGGATGACTTTCACAAATGTATCCTGAAAGATATCTTCAGCGATATCCCTATCAAGGACTTTTGAGAAAATAAATCCGTAAACTTTGTTCTTGTGTCGATTGATTAATTCTGCGAGCGCAGATTCGTCACCAACCAGATACGAGTCCACCAATTGAGAATCTTCAAATAAATTCATATTTCTGTCTTCAAATGTTAAAAGAGATAGAAAATTTGAACAATAGGCAGAATATTTTGGGGTTTATGTGGACAAATATATAAAAATATATTTCAGTATGACAAAATTCATATAAAAAAAGCCGTCTTTTTGAAACGGCTGTTAATTATTTGTTCAAAATATGTTAAAAACCAGGCTTATAGCTTCGCCGAATAGATCAGCATTTCTACCAGTTTGTCAGAATATCCCATCTCATTGTCATACCATGAAACCAGTTTGACAAAATTTGGTGAAAGCATGATGCCGGCATTTTTGTCAAAAACCGAAGTTCTGGTTTCACCCACAAAATCCTGTGAAACAACCATATCCTCGGTATAACCGAGAATTCCTTTCATTTCGCCTTCTGAAGCAGCTTTGACAACCGCACAGATTTCTTCGTAAGTCGTAGCTTTCTCAAGTCTCACAGTCAGATCGACAGCCGAAACATCGGCAACCGGAACCCTGAATGCCATACCGGTCAGTTTGCCCTGAAGCTCGGGAATCACTCTGCCGACCGCCTTTGCTGCACCGGTACTTGTCGGTACAATATTGTTCAGCGCAGAACGGCCCATCCTCCAGTTTTTGGCAGAAGTACCGTCAACCGTTTTTTGTGAAGCAGTTGCTGCGTGTATGGTTGTCATCAGGCCCTCTGCAATTCCAAAATTGTTGTGAATCACTTTTGCAAGCGGAGCCAGACAGTTGGTGGTGCAGGAGGCAAATGAAAATATTTTTACATCGGGTGTGAGTTCTTTGTGATTGACACCCATCACATACATCGGTGTATCATCCTTTGAAGGAGCTGACATGATCACCTTTTTTGCTCCCGAATTCAGGTGGGGTGAAGCGGTTTCTTTTGTTAAGAATTGTCCGGTTGATTCGATGATATATTCTGCGCCGGATGCAGCCCAATTGATGTTGTGCGGATCTCTCTCGGTTGTGATTGCAATCTTTTTGCCGTTTACAATCAGATGACCGTCTTCAACTCTGACTTCACCTTTGAATCTGCCGTGAACAGAATCGTATTTGATCTTGTAGGCCATGATTTCTGCACCGCTCCCGCTGTTGAGTGCAACTACCTCAGCATCCTCTTTTTCGAGCATTGCTCTGAAGGCAAGGCTTCCAATCCTTCCGAAGCCGTTGATTCCAATTTTGACTTTTGTCATTTTAATAAAATTTAAAGTTTATCAAATCGCCAGTATTTTGGAGATTCTTAATAATTCAATATCTATTTCGTTTTGTTTTCTGATGGCTTCTGCAATTATGGTATGAACAATTTTGTTGGATCTCATTCCCACCATGATGTCCGTTTTCCCGTCCAGTATAGCCTCTACCGCCGCCACTCCAAGTCTGCTCGCCAGTATCCTGTCCATACAGCTCGGATTTCCGCCTCTTTGAATATAACCCAAAACCGAAACACGGATGTCATATTTCGGAAATTTCTCTTTGGTTGCTTTTGCCAGTTCATAGACATTACCGATTTCCTCACCTTCAGACACCACGATGATACTCGATTTCTTACCCGATTGTTCAGATTCTTCCAAAGATTTGAACAAATCTTCCATGCTGTCTTTTCTTTCGGGAACCAGGATTTCCTGTGCACCTGAAGCAATCCCGCTTCCCAATGCAATAAATCCTGCGTCACGACCCATTACTTCGATAAAGAAAACCCGGTCGTGAGAAGTGGCTGAATCCCGAATCCGGTCAATCGCTTCCATTGCAGTATTCAGTGCGGTATCGTATCCGATGGTATAATCGGTTCCGAAAATATCGTTGTCAATCGTTCCCGGGATTCCGATAAACGGAATTCCAAAATCTTCATAAAATGCTTTCGCTCCTCTGAAAGAACCGTCGCCGCCGATGATAATCAGACCGTCGATTTCATTTTTGATTAAGGTTTGGTAGGCATTTTCGCGGCCTTCCTTTGTTCTGAATCTTTCTGAACGTGCCGTTTTCAGAAATGTTCCGCCGCGATTGATGATGTGTCTGACTGATCTCGGTCCGAGCTCGCGGGTTTCATTGTGAATCAATCCTTCAAATCCTCTGAAGATTCCGACACATTCGGTTTTGTAGTAGGCACAGGTTCTGACAACCGCTCTGATGGCAGCGTTCATTCCGGGCGAATCCCCGCCGGATGTTAAAACACCAATCTTTTTTAGGCTATGGTCAGACACTCAAAAGGCGTATTTTATTGAATTGCAAATATAAGAAATCAAAGTTTCAACCAAAAACAATTGCAGTCGAAAGATGATCAGTCAAAATCGCGAATCGGTTCGAGCCGCCCCGACTGAAAATCTTTGATCAGAATAACTTCTATATAAAGGTCTTCACGGGTTCGGTGCGGATCATATTCGGTCTTTAAATCCAGATTGAATGCACCTCCGGTTGAATTCCAAAGGAAAGCATTTACACCGCCTCTTAATTCTTTGATGATCTCATAAGCGGTTTTGTCTGTCTCACGGTTAATCAGTTTGATCAGAATCTGACCTCTTGACAAAGTGAGATTTTTTAATCTGTCTTCAAACTGATCGGCAAGTATTTGCTGTCTCTGTTTGATGTATCTCTTTCTCTCTCTGTTGTTTGAAAAATATTTGGATGTGTCCTGGATTGAATTGTATTCTTCTACTGCAACTTTTACAAAAGGCCAAACATCACGTACTCTTCTTCTCAGCCAGACATAGTATTTTTTTTCCAAATCTGTTTTCAGATTCAGATGAAGAACTTTGGCATCACCCAGCTGAATGGTGTCAAAAATCTCAAGTTCATCATCAGAAATCGTATCCATTTCAGCCAGTTCAGCTTCTATTTCCTGATTGTTTTGAGTCACGATCTGTGCGGAGCAATGAGGTATTGCAAAAAGAACAAACAATAGAAATTTCCAATCCATACGCCTCGATTAGCAAAAATTGTTCCCAATTAATTAAATTTGTAAAAATTAGATTTAAATGCCAAAAACAAATTTCTTTTCAAAAAAATCAATCGATTTTCTTGAAAAATATCTCAACACAAGTTCGCCTACCGGTTATGAAACGCCGGGACAGAAAGTCTGGACAGAATACATCAAACCTTATGTGGACGAAATCAGATCTGATCATTACGGAACTGCATACGGAATCGTCAATCCCGACGCAAAATACAAAGTGGTTCTCGAAGCACATGCCGACGAAATTTCGTGGTATGTGAACCATATCACCAAAGAAGGAATGATCTATGTGATCAGAAACGGCGGTTCTGATGCGGTGATTGCACCTTCAAAACGGGTGAATATCCATACCAAAAATGGAATCGTCAAAGGTGTCTTCGGCTGGCCCGCCATCCATGTGAGAATCGGTGAAAAGGACGAACTGCCAAAGACAGATACGATCTGGATCGACTGCGGTGCAGATTCGAAGGAAGCAGTTGAGGAACTCGGTATCCATGTGGGCTGTGTGATTACCTATCCCGATGAATTTATGATTTTGAACAACAATTATTTTGTCTGTCGTGCGCTTGACAACCGGATTGGCGGTTTTATGATTGCAGAAGTGGCAAGAATGATTCATCAGAACAAAGACAAGATTGATTTTGGTCTGTATTTTACAAATTCGGTTCAGGAGGAAGTAGGTTTGAGAGGTGCGGAAATGATTACCAAAACCATTCAGCCTGATGTTGCGATCGTGACCGATGTGACCCATGATTCGTCAACCCCAAAAATGAACAAAAACAAAGAAGGCGATCAGAAATGCGGCGACGGGCCTGTAATTTATTATGCACCGGCGGTTCACAACAAACTGAGAGAGCTGATCATTGATGCGGCGGAATCTAAAAAGATTCCTTTCCAGCGAGCAGCGAGCAGCCGTGTGACCGGAACAGACACGGATGCTTTTGCATACAGCAACGGCGGTGTACCGTCAGCACTGATTTCGCTTCCGTTGAGATATATGCACACCACGGTTGAAATGGTTCATAAAAATGATGTCGAAAATACAGTCAGACTGATGTACGAAGCAGTGAAGAAAATTAAGAACAATCACAACTTCAAATACTTTTAATAAGAAAATAAATTAATCAAAAAAAAGACGGAACCCGATTTGGATTCCGTCTTTTTGTATTTTATAATTCAGTATCAATCCGGATCAACCGCATCCTGATAGGCGCCCGGAGTGGGAGAGAAGGTTCTCGGCATATTCAGTATGTCAAAAGGAACCATCGCCGCAAAACCCAGATCACCCAAGCCCAAAGCAGGTGAATCAACCAGCAGTCTGAAATCATTTTTGCCAAAACCGGGATTTACAAACATTGGATCCTTATCAATCAGGTTGGTGTTGTCGATTCCGCTGACTTCATTTGGAAAATCAAGACGAATCACATTGTTTTTGAAATTGTGGTTGAATGCACTGTTTCCAGTATTGTCAAACACGATCGCATTTGCAGATCTGCCGTAAAAAATACAGTTGTAGAAATTTGCACTATCCAGCGGTATATTGTTTCCGTCGTTATCGGTATTGCCGAGATACAGACTGTAATTTCCGCCGCCTCCCTGACCGATATTGAAATAATTTGCAAAAGTGGAATGGATGAACTGTACATCACCGCCTTCAACCGCAAGAGAAGCAAGATTGCTGTGGCTGACCACCACATTTTCGCCTCTGACAATCGAATTTCTGGTATAAAGACCAATTTCCTGACTGTTAAGAATCTTGGTGTTTTTCAGATTTAATTTTGAGCTTTCAACTTCCAAACCGATGTTTCCGCTTTTGATAATTGCATAATCAATCGAATTTACAACATTGGAATCATCAGATTTAATTTTGATTTTGCCCCATTGATCGGGCAGTGAATCAGACCTTTCGTCCATACGGTCGGTTCTGAAAATCACCTCATTGCCCAAACTTCCGATTACATTCAGCTGACCGTTGATGTTCAGTTCTGCATTTTTATGAAAATAAATTTTGGTTTTTGAACCGATGTTCAGATTCGATGCATTTACTTTTCCAAACAAAACCCTTGAATATTCACTGTCCCAGCCGGTTTCACTCAGCTGATAGTTGTCGCTCTGTTCGGTATTGTAGAATTTTGCTTTTTCTATATAAGCCATCAGTTTGATCTGTTGATGTCCGGCATCCGTGTCCATATTGATTTCATCTTCGTATTCGGGAATAGCGGGTGCTTCACCGGCTGCAATTTCAACAAAAACAAAAATGCTGTCTTTCTTTCTGATCGCAACATTTTCAAAATCATAACCCGGCATACCGTCCACATTCAGCTTGAAAAAAGAAGATTCGCCGCGCGACAGATAAATCCTGGGAATTTGAATGTCCTTATTTTCGTGATTGTGAATCGTCAGTTTGTAGGTCTGTGAATTGGTATGATTGAAAATGGTGTCCAGATTCAGCGTATCGCTCGAAAAACTCAGACTTTTTGATGCGATGTCATAATCAAAATCATCACGACAGGATGAAATTCCAAACAGCAGACCGATCAGGCCAAAAACAATCAGATTTCGAATTTTCATTTGTTTTTATTAAGCTCACAAAACTAATTAAATCTGTCCAATGTACAAAGATTCAGAGTCTTTTAAATTTTGTAATCGCTGATGCCTAATCATAAGCGACCGGTTTTTACTTATAAACACTAATTCGTTCTAAACCATATTTCCCTTGTTATCGCATTCGATAAGCAGTTTCTTTTGATTAATCAAAATAATATTAAAATTCGTAATGGCATTTATCAACACGCTATCATTCCTTTTTTATAATTTTCCACATTGAAATACGGTAACAAATATCCTAATTTCACCAATTCTTTTTCAAATTTTTTAGTACTGTCATTCCAAACTGCATTATAACAGAATCTTAGTTGAAAAAACAGTACATGAGACTTATAATAAATTTGTCTGTAAATTCTTCTTCCAGATATTCTACAGTTTGAGCAAGTTCTTCAAGAGCCAAATCAGTCCATAGAATTTTATAGCCATTTCCCATAAATTTCTCTTGCTTTGGAATGAGGATTTAACTTACCTTCATCTGCCTGCGCAATTCCTTTTTCAATAGCCTTCCGCTCTGCCTCTGAAGTTTCATCCCACCAGTCTTTTTTGTTTTCTCTGGAAATTAAATCTGAAATTTTTTCAAGAAAATTCAAATCTTCAATTGTTGACAGCCATTGAATCAATTCAAGTTTTTTCCTTTGTATTTCCAATTCAGAATTCATTTTAAATTTTATTTACTTCAAATTTAAGATTATTTATATGGTTTAAAGGCGAAAATTTAACCAAACATCAAATCGTTATTTATAATTTCTTTGCGCCTTTTACTTTCTGTTTCAGAAGCGCAATATCCAATACTTCGAGCATTTCGTTCACATAATGGAATTTCAAACCTTTGATGTATTCGGGTTTGATTTCTTCTATATCTTTTCGGTTTTCTTCGCTGAGAATGATTTCTTTGATATTGGCACGTTTTGCAGCAAGAATTTTTTCTTTGATTCCGCCCACCGGAAGCACCCTTCCTCTCAATGTGATTTCGCCTGTCATCGCCAGATTTGCTTTCACTTTTCTTTGGGTAAATGAAGACACCAGAGAAGTCAGCATGGTTACGCCCGCAGAAGGCCCGTCCTTTGGGGTTGCACCTTCGGGAACGTGGATATGAATGTTGTATTTTCCAAACAGTTCTTCATCTATATTCAAAGCATCAGCATGTGATTTGATAAATTCAAGCGCGATGGTGGCAGATTCCTTCATTACTGTACCCAGATTTCCGGTAATCGTCAGACTTCCTTTTCCTTTTGAAAGCACCGATTCGATAAAAAGTATATCGCCGCCGACCCTTGTCCATGCAAGACCTGTGACTACGCCGGGCACTTCGTTGTTTTCGTATTTGTCTGAATTTCTTCCGGGGCCCAGAATTTTTGAAATGATTTCCTGATCCGCTTTTTTCTGATAATCTTCATCCATCGCAACCTGTTTGGCGGTGTGACGAACGATTTTTGCAATCTGCTGTTCCAGTTTTCTCACGCCCGATTCGCGTGTGTAGGTTTCAATCAGGAATTCCAATTCTTTTTTTGAAATGCTCAGGTCATCACTTTTCAATCCGTGCTCTTTCAGCTGTTTTGGAAGCAGATATTTGTATGCAATTTCAACTTTTTCCTCAACCGTATAGCCTGCAATATTGATCATTTCCATACGGTCTCTCAATGGAGAAGGAATATCGGAAGTGTTGTTTGCAGTTGCAATAAAAAAGACTTTTGACAAATCATAACCCTGTTCGAGATAATTGTCATAAAATGAATGATTCTGTTCCGGATCGAGCACTTCGAGCATTGCAGAAGAAGGATCTCCGTATGCATTGCTGGTCATTTTGTCAATTTCGTCCAAAATAAATACCGGATTTGAACTTCCGGCTTTTTTGATCGATTGAAGAATTCGTCCGGGCATGGCACCGATATAGGTTTTTCTGTGACCTCTGATTTCGGCTTCATCCCTGAGTCCGCCCAAAGACATTCTGATGTATTTTCGGTTGACGGCTTCTGCAATCGATTTTCCCAAAGATGTTTTTCCCACACCGGGAGGGCCGTACAGACAGATGATCGGAGATTTCATATCGCCTTTCAGTTTCAGTACCGCCAGATATTCGATGATTCTTTCTTTGATGTCTTCCAATCCGAAATGATCTCGATCCAAAATCTTTTGCGCCCTTTTCAGGTCGAGATCGTCTTTTGTATAATCTTCCCAGGGCAGATCGAGCATGAATTCAAGATAATTTCTTTGAATGCTGTGTTCCGGCATTTGCGGATTCAAACGGAGCAGACGGCTGAGCTCTTTGTCAAAATGCTCTTTGGTTTCAGCATTCCATTTTTTTGAAGCCGCCCTGATCTTTATTTCTTCGATTTCAGCTTCAGAAGAAGTTCCGCCCAGTTCTTCCTGTATGGTTTTCATCTGCTGATGAAGAAAATATTCTTTCTGCTGCTGATCCATATCCTGACGGACTTTTGACTGGATGTTGTGTTTCAATTCCAATTTTTGAAGTTCGATGTCCATCAGTTTCAGTACTTCGATTGCTCTTTCGTTCATATTTGAATATTCGAGCAGTCTCTGTTTTTCTGCAATCGTCAGATTCATATTCGAACTGATGAAATTGATCAGAAACGAAGGACTTTCAATGTTGTTGATCGCCATACTTGCTTCTGACGGCATGGCAGGATTGATGTCGATGATCTGAAGCGCCAGATCTTTGATCGATTCTATGGTTGCAGTAAATTCTTTGTTTCTTGTGCCTGGCCTTTTTTCTTCCAAAGTTACAATCGAAGCCATAAAATAAGGCTCGGTCTGAATGATTTCCTGCCATCTGAATCTTCTCACACCCTGAAGAATAACGGTGGTATTTCCGTCGGGCATCTTGAGCATTTTCAGGATTCTGGCGACTGTACCGACCTGATTGATGTCTTTGATTTCGGGTTCGTCAATTTTGGAATTCAATTGAGCCACCACACCGATCAGCTGTTTGTCGCGATAAGCGTCCTCGAGCAGTTTGATCGATTTGTTTCTGCCGGCAGTGATCGGAATGACCACGCCCGGAAACAAAACCGTGTTTTTCAGCGGAAGTACGGCTATGACTTCGGGTACTGACTGTTTGCTGAATTTCTTTTCATCTTCCTCACTCACCAGTGGAATCAGTTCGATTTCTTCACCCATCATTTGATTAAATGACAACTTGTCTATATCTATCATATAATTATTTCCTTTTGACTGACAGAATGACCCGAACAAAAATTCAAATCAATCCTGTTTGCTTGGTTTTCTTGAATTAAAGCGCTGAAAATCACATTTTGGCTGTGATTGACTGTTTTTAATTCAATGGATATATTCAAAGCGTATGCCAACCGGATTTGGTTGATTTGACTGTCGGACTCTGATTATGACCTTTCATTTGATTTGAATTCCTAACTTTGTCGGGATGGAAGAATTTGTAGTATTGATCGATCGGGATGATCAGCCGATCGGTCGGATGGAAAAACAGCAGGCACATCATGCAGGACTGTTGCACAGAGCGTTTTCGGTTTTTGTGTTCAATTCAAAAGGAGAACTGCTGATTCACCAGCGGGCAGCAGAAAAATATCATTCGCCAAAACTGTGGACAAATACCTGCTGCAGTCATCCGAGAGAAAATGAAAGCTATGAACAGGCAGCCCACAGAAGACTGAAAGAGGAAATGGGTTTTGATTGTGAGATTGAAGAAAAATTCCATTTTATATACAAAGCCGAATTGGAACCCGGACTTTTTGAACATGAACTCGATCGGGTTTTTACAGGATTTTATGAAGGCGAGATGAAATTAAATCCTGAAGAAGTAATGGATGCAAAATGGATTTCAATCGAAGATCTGAAAAAAGATATGGGTCACAATCCTGACAATTATACGGTTTGGTTCAAAATTATATTTGCAGAATATTTATCAAAATTAAAAAATGAAGATTAGCATCAACAGAAAGGCGCATTTCAATGCGGCACACAGACTGCACAAGGAAGGATACAGCGATCAGGAAAATCTGAAAGTATTCGGCAAATGTTCAAATCCGCTATATCACGGACACAATTATGAGCTGATCGTAACCGTTACCGGAGAGATCGATCCCGAAACCGGCTTTGTGATGAATCTTGACATTCTGAAAAAAATCATCAAAGACGAAGTTGAAGATTATCTCGATCATAAAAATTTGAACCTCGAAGTTGAAGAATTCAAAAAGCTGAATCCGACTGCAGAAAATATTTCGGTGGTCATCTGGAAAAGGATACGGGCAAAACTCAATTCAAAATACAAATTGAAAGTTACTCTTTTTGAAACGCCCAGAAATTTTGTTGAATATTGGGGTGATTAATTTTCCTTAAATTTTTGAAATCAATAATCCGGCCCAAACTGCCAGAAGTCCAATCAGCACACTTCCGATTGTATAAAGAAAGAATCCAGAATAATTCTGATGCTGGAGCATTGAGATATTTTCATACGCAAATGACGAAAATGTAGTGAAACCGCCGCAAAAACCGATGGTCAGAAATATTCGCCAATGGTCATTAATCCAGTTTTGTTTTTCAGAAAACCCGAAAATCAGACCAATCAGCAGACAGCCGATCAGATTGACCGTGAAAGTTCCCCAGGGAAAATCGAGTTTGACGATTTTTGAAAATCCGATTCCGACGGCATAACGCAGCATACTTCCGATCATACCGCCCAATCCTGCCAATAAAAAAGCTTTTGTCATATTCTTTTTTTTAAAATTGATCAGGAGTCATCAGCACTTTGGCGGTTTGTAATAAAGGAAGAACCCCATTTCCTTTTGCAAATTTAACGGATTTGTTTTTAACCGTCTGCTTTTCATTCGATATTGCATTTAAAATGTAAATTTGCGGTTTACAATTCAAAAATTAATAAAATGAAAGTCACAGCATTGAATCAGATTCATAAAGACTTGGGAGCCAAAATGGTTCCTTTTGCAGGTTTTGAAATGCCAGTACAGTATTCGGGCGTTAATCACGAACACATGGTGGTCAGAGATGGTGTAGGCGTCTTTGATGTCAGTCATATGGGACAATTTTTTGTAAAAGGTGCAGATGCAAAAAAACTGCTGCAGTACATCGGAACCAATGATGTTGAAAAAGTTGCGGTGGGTCAGGCGCAATATACCTGTATGCCGAATGAAAAAGGCGGAATTGTTGATGACCTGATCATTTACAAATTTGCTGATGACGATTGGATGCTGGTGGTCAATGCATCAAACATTGAAAAAGATTTTGACTGGATTATAAAAAACAACAAATGGGATGTAACAGTTGAGAACAAATCCGATGATTATTCGCTGCTTGCTATTCAGGGGCCGAAAGCAGTTGGATCAATGCAGCCGCTGACCGATGAAAATCTGGCCGAGATTCCATTTTATCATTTTAAGACCGGAAAATTTGCAGGAGTTGACAATGTAATTATTTCTGCAACCGGATATACAGGTTCTGGTGGATTTGAAATTTATTTTAAAAATGCAGATGCTGTCCATATCTGGAATAAAGTGATGGAAGCGGGAAAAGATTTTGGTATCGAGCCCTGCGGTCTGGGTGCAAGAGATACGCTGAGACTTGAGAAAGGATACTGTCTGTACGGAAACGATATCAATGACGAAACTACTCCGTTGGAAGCAGGTTTGGGATGGATTACAAAACTAGATACCGATTTTATAGCAAGAGATATACTGGCGGCTCAGAAAGAAGCCGGAGTGGAGAAGAAGCTTGTCGGATTCAAACTGATTGACAGAGGAATTCCGAGACACGGTTATAAAATCGTTGACGAATACGAAAATACGCTTGGCGAAGTTACTTCGGGTACTCAGTCACCGATGTTGAAAGAGGGGATAGGACTCGGATATGTTTTTACAGATTTTGCAAAACCTCAGACCACAATTTATATTCAGGTTCGAGACAAGATGCTGGCTGCTGAAGTTGTTAAACTTCCGTTTGTATAAAACACTGACATTCGTCTGAAGGATTAATTTACAAATCAGATCAAAAAAAGAAGCCCCGATTTTCGGGGCTTCTTCTTTTTTAAAGCAGACTGCAGATGCAGTCTGCTTTATGGAATCAATTATTTCTTGATAATTTTAAATGTTTCCACCTGTCCTCCTTCAAGAACAGCCTTGAACACGTACACACCCGGACTCAATGCA
>Ga0222419_100181_pt1 | contig 103312 bp, 73 predicted proteins | sample 1B20Ametagenome_FD_182474 | JGI IMG/M metagenome (GOLD analysis project Ga0222419, IMG submission 182474) | Enriched microbial communities from leaf-cutter ant dump, University of Wisconsin, Madison, United States - 1B20A (version 2) | ecosystem: Environmental > Terrestrial > Nest > Insects nest... | reverse complement strand
TGCAGTGACTGAGTTGCTGTAGCCGGGTTTTGTCGGGTTAGGGACCACGTTCGCAGTCGCTGAGGTGCTGTAGCCGGGTTTTGTCGGGTTAGGGACCACGTTCGCAGTCGCTGAGGTGCTGCAACCGGGTTTTGTCGTCTTTCTTGGATTTGAAGGGCATGATATCTCTCCGGTCGAAATGTTCTATGAACATTACACCACAAACTTTTTTGGGAATATAGTTGCATTATTTATGGATCGTTATACTAGTACAAACTGCACAACATACAGTTCTCTACTAGCCGCATGAAGTTTACGGGCAGACAACTGCACAATGTACGGTTCTTTGTCCGCAACTCCTTTCCATTCGTCCAATGACCGCAAATCAACTGTACGTTCTGCATTACCTTTCATCAAAGCATGCTTTTCGTTCAAAAGAACGGTACAAAATACATCTCATCCGAATACGCCTTGCCATACTTCGTATGCATGTTCGGCCGGTAATGACGGAGGGGCACGCGATGCTGCGATATTTCTGGATCGTTCTACGAGTAGTCGCTAGCCGGGCGAAACCCGGTTGCGGAGCGCGTAGGGAGTAACTGACAGCCGCTAGCCCGGCCAAACCCGATTGCGGAGGGCGCCTTTAACCATGGCCGTCAGCCGGACAACGCCTACGCATGGAAATGAGCATAACAGGCCGCTATGAAAGAGTTATGCAAGAATGCGTGAACAGGCTTTGAGCTTGTCAAACTAGTCCGCATAATCGTCCAAGTCCCTACATAGGTATGAAGCATGGTAAAACCTATGTGAAGGGGTGGAGCGAATGCGTCGACGGATCCCGTGGATCGTTGCCGTCGCCATGGTGTTGACCGCTATCCTGTCCGGATGCGGGAGCAAAGACGCGACTTCGATCGTCAAGGACCTGGACAAAGTGATGGGCAAACTGGAAAGCTATCAAGGAAGCGGCACGATGACCCTGTACACAGGGCAGCAGCCTCTGAATTACCAGGTGGAAGTGTGGTACCAGAAGCCGAATTATTACCGGATCGCCCTGACGAACGAGAAGCGCGACATTACGCAGATCGTGCTGCGCAACGACGAAGGCGTGTTCGTGCTGACGCCGAGCTTGAACAAGAGTTACCGCTTCAAGAGCGACTGGCCCGACAACCAAGGGCAGGTATACTTGTACCAGACGCTCGTGAACAGCATCCAGACGGACAATTCAAGGCAATTGGCGAAGGAGAAGGATACGTACGTATTCGACGTGATGGCGGGCAACTATCAGAACGGCTCGTTCGCCAGACAGAAAATCTGGCTGGCCAAGGACGATTATGCGCCGCGGCACGTCGAAGTGACCGATACGAACAATCGCAAACTCGTGGAAGTGAAGTTCGACTCGTTCCAGTTCGGCAAGAAATTCGACAGCAAAGCCTTCGACATGATGAACAACATGGGCAAGGCTCCGAGCGCGAACCAACAAGCGACTGGCGAGACGGGCGGAACGGACGACGGCTCCGGCAAGTCGGGCGATACCGGAGGCACGGATAACGCCGGCGACACCGGCAGCGCCAAAGACGGGCAAAAACCGGCAGACGACACGATGGCGCCGGCGGAAGGACCGATGGAGAATGTGATCGTCGTCGAGCCGGACCCGGATGCACTGCCGGAAGGCGTCTCTCTGAAGGATCAGCCGGACGTGCAAATGGTCGATCGCATGGGCGTGCTGCTTCGCTACACCGGAACTTACGACTTCTCGATTCTGGAAATGGCGTCCAAGGACGAGGCGGTATCGGCGAGCACGGGCATCGTGCTCGATCTGGGCTTCACGGTCGGACTGTTGTCCGGCGACGAGACGAAGACGCTCACCTGGAGCTACGACGGCGTCGAATACCGGATGACGACAGTGGATCTGCCGCAGGAGGATATGGTCAGAATCGCGCAGTCGATGATAGATTCCTCCGGGAAATAAGAATGCTCAAGAGCCGGCGACGCAGCAGCCGGCTCTTGGCGTACATGCCCGCGCAAGCCGTAAAGTCAAAAGTTGTCTCTCCCGATTCGATTGACAGTACCGCACGCACCCGGTAACATTACAATATTGTTGATTGCGCCGGGATGGTGAGTTGCATGTACAGTTACTATCGACCGACCGTGGCGGAGATTTCCCTGGATGCCTTGAACGGCAACATAGCGGCATTCCGCCGGCGAATCGCACCCGGCACGAAGCTGCTCGCCTCGGTGAAGGCGAATGCTTACGGGCATGGCGCGGCAGAGACGGCGCGCGAAGCCGCCGCCGCCGGCGCGGACTACCTTGGCGTCGCGTTTCTGGACGAAGCGCTGGAGCTTCGTCGGGCCGGCATTCGCACACCGATCCTCGTGCTTGGCTTTACGCCGTCCTATGGATTGCAGGTTGCGAGGGAACAGGACATTACTGTAACCCTCTATCGGGAAGATGTGCTGGAAGCGGCGGCACAACTGCCGGCGTCCGCGGAGAATAAGAAGCTCAAGGTCCATATCAAGATCGACTCCGGCATGGGCCGACTCGGCTTGCTGCCGGGCCCCGGCGCGGAAGCGTTCCTGGAACGGGCGTGCCGGACGCCCGGCCTGCATGTCGAAGGGGCGTTCACGCATTACGCGCGGGCGGACGAGACGGACAAATCGTATACCGAGATGCAGATCGAGCGTTTCGCCGGTGTTGTCCATTATATAGGAAAGCATGAATTGCCGATCTCCATCATTCATGCCGGCAACAGCGCGGCGGGCATCGACTTGCCCGGGCACACCGGGGCCATGCTGCGGCTTGGCATCGGCATGTACGGGTTGTATCCGAGCGAGGAAGTAGACCACGGAGCGGTGCCGCTCGTGCCGGTCATGTCGCTGAAGACCGAACTCGTGCACGTGAAAACGCTGGCTGCGGGCGAAGGGATCAGCTATGGCACCCGCTACTTTACGCAGCGCAGCGAGACGGTCGGCACGCTGCCGATCGGCTATGCCGACGGCTTCAGCCGCATGCTCAGCGGGAAGGCGGAGGCGCTCTACCGCGGCCGGAGGGTGCCGGTCGTCGGCACGATCTGTATGGACCAATGCATGTTGCGGCTTGACGATGCGCTGGACCGCGGAACGGCGGCAGACGCAGCCCCGTCGCCGGGCGAGGAAATCGTGCTGATGGGCAAGCAAGGCGATGCCGAGATTACCGCAGAAGAGATCGCGCACAAGCTGGGCACGCTCAACTATGAAGTGACCTGCATGCTTGCGAACCGGGTGCCGCGGGTGTACCGCAAGAACGGCGTCGTTGCGGCGGTCGTCAATCCGCTCATGGAATAGATTGGCAGTCTGAATTTTTGGTCATTTTAGAAGGATTTTGCACAGCAATATCGAATGGATACGAGTGGTGCCGTATAGAACGATACAGCGATATGCATACTGGAAATTAGGGTCGGGTCTGGAAAATACTTGGGGGTGCTCGTTCGGTGGCCAATATCCAACATACGAAACGCATTATGATCAGCTTGCCGGATCATCTGCTGCGGGAAGTCGACTTCGTCGTGTCGAAAGAAAACACGAATCGCAGTGAAATTATCCGCCAGGCCATGAAGCATTATTTGGTGGAGCGGAAGAAACGGATGATTCGCGACGCGATGCAGCGCGGGTATTTGGAGATGGCGAAAATCAACCTGAACATGGCATCCGAAGCATTCCACGCCGAGGAAGATGCCGATAGCACGCTCGGGCGTCTCGTAAGCGGGGTGTAGCCCTTGATCGTAAAGCGCGGCGATGTGTTTTATGCCGACCTGTCACCTGTCGTCGGTTCGGAACAAGGCGGGGTGCGCCCCGTGCTCGTCATCCAGAACGATATCGGCAACCGCTTCAGCCCGACGGTAATCATCGCGGCGATTACGGCGCAGATCCAGAAGGCGAAGCTGCCGACACATGTCGAGATTGAGGCGAAGGCACACGGTATGGAGCGGGATTCGGTCATTTTGCTGGAGCAGATTCGCACGATCGACAAGCAGCGGCTAACGGACAAAATCACCCATTTGGAAGAAGAAACGATGCGCAAGGTGGATGAAGCTTTGCAAATCAGCGTCGGGTTGATCGATTTCTGACATTTTTGTCGAACGCGTGCATGCAGGCAAGGTACAAGGAACTTCCTGCTGTTTGAATGAAGCCATTCCAGGGGTGGACATGATCCGGTCTTGGAATGGCTTTTACTTATGTATTCGGCAACCAACCCTTTTAAGGAGGCATCATCATGACGGTTCATCTTGAAGCCGGGCCCGGTGAAATCGCGGAGATCGTTCTGCTGCCGGGAGATCCGCTTCGGGCGGAGTATATTGCAAAGACATTCCTGGAAAATGCAGCCTGCTATAACCGGGTGCGAGGCATGCTCGGGTTCACCGGTACATACCAAGGCAGACGAATTTCCGTTCAGGGGACGGGAATGGGCATTCCGTCGGCCAGCATTTATATCCATGAACTGATACAAGGATATGGAGCCAAGCAGTTGCTTCGAGTCGGCACATGCGGCGCCATTCAGACGGACGTGCAATTGCGCGACGTCATTCTGGCCCAGGCGGCTTGTACGGATTCCTCGATGAATCGCAATGTTTTCGGCGGTATCGATTACGCGCCGATCGCGAGCTTCCATCTGCTGGAGAAAGCCTCTCGGACCGCTGCCGGTATGCCGGGAATGCAAGTTCGCGTCGGCAACGTGTATTCTACGGACGTGTTTTATTCCGATGGCGGAGACGCGCTCGGGAAGCTGGGGCGGTATGGGGTATTGGCCGTTGAGATGGAGACCAGTGCGTTGTATACGCTCGCGGCGAAGTTCGGAGCGGAGGGTCTGTCGCTGCTCACCGTCAGCGATCATGTCCTGACCGGGGAGCAAACGACCTCCATGGAGCGTCAGACAACGTTTAATCAGATGATCGAGCTGGCCCTGAACACGGTAACAAGCCATTGAAGGCGCTTGCTTCCCCGGCCAGCTATCGGCATAATAAGAAAGATATCGATGGGATGCGAAGGAGTCATTGGGGATGATGGCGGATATGACGAAAAATGCTGCAACGAAAGAGACCGAGACGGATGCGGACAAAGCCGCTGCTGCTGCATTGACGGCTGCCGCGGCTAAAGAAGCTGCGGAACGCATGGTGAAGCAGATCGCTTCAGAGCTTGGGCTTGGCGCCGGCCAGGTGCGGACGGTGGCCGGGCTGCTGGACGAGGGGAACACGATTCCGTTCATCGCGCGTTATCGCAAGGAGATGACCGGCGAGCTGGATGAGAACCAACTGCGGGCGATCGAGGAGCGGCGCAATTATCTCAAAGGGCTGGAGGACCGCAAAAACGAGGTCATTCGCCTGATCGGCGAGCAGGACAAGCTGACGCCGGAGCTGGAAGCGGCCATTCGCAAGGCGGTCAAGCTGCAAGAGGTTGAGGACCTGTACCGGCCATACCGGCAGAAGCGCAAGACGCGGGCGAGCGTGGCCAAGGAGCGGGGGCTCGAGCCGTTGGCGATGTGGCTGCTGTCGCATCCGCGCCAGGGCGATCTCTTGGTCGAGGCGGGCCGGTATGTGGACGAGGAGAAAGGCGTAGCTTCGGCAGAGGATGCCGTGGCGGGCGCGATGGATATATTGGCCGAAATGTGGGCCGACGATGCGGACATCCGGCGTTGGGTGCGCAAGTTCACATGGGATAACGGCATGTTGCACAGCAAGGCGAAGGATGCCGAGGCCGAGTCGGTGTATGAAATGTACTATGCGTACAACGAGCCGGTGAAGCGGCTGCCGCCGCACCGGGTGCTGGCGATTAACCGGGGCGAGCGGGAGGACGTGCTGGGCGTGTCCATCGAGGTGCCGGTCGATCGCGTCGTGGCCGAGCTGCACCGGCGGGTGATCCAAGGGCCGACGCTCGTTCGCAGTACGCTGGCTGCCGCCGCGGAGGACGCGTACAAGCGGCTGATCGCGCCGTCGATCGAGCGGGAGCTGCGCGGCGAGCTGACGGAGAAAGCCGAGGAGCATGCGATCGGCATCTTCTCCGAGAACCTGCGCAACCTGCTGCTGCAGCCGCCGGTCAAGGGCCGGGTCGTGCTTGGCGTGGACCCCGCGTACCGCACCGGCTGCAAGCTGGCGGTCGTGGACGACACCGGCAAGCTGCTGGAGGTCGCGGTCACGTATCCGACGCCGCCGCACAACAAGAAGGCGGAGGCGGGCGCAATGTTCCGCCGCATCATCGAGCAGTACGGCGTGACGCTTATCGTCATCGGCAACGGCACCGCCTCGCGCGAGACGGAGCAGTTCGTCGTGGACGTCATCAAGGGCATGCCGGAGCGCGAGCTGCAGTACCTGATCGTGAACGAAGCGGGCGCCAGCGTCTACTCCGCCTCCAAGCTTGCACAGGAGGAGTTTCCGGACCTGGACGTCGCGGAGCGCAGCGCCGCATCGATCGCCCGCAGGCTGCAGGACCCGTTGGCCGAGCTCGTCAAGATCGAGCCGAAGGCGATCGGCGTCGGACAATATCAGCATGATGTCTCGCAGAAGCGGCTGGACGAGAGCTTGACCGGCGTCGTCGAGTCCGCGGTCAACCATGTCGGCGTCGACGTGAACACGGCTTCTCCGTCACTGCTCTCTTATGTGTCCGGGATCAACGCGACGCTCGCCCGCAACATCGTCAAGGCGAGGGAGGAGATCGGCAAGTTCTCGGACCGCAAGCAGCTGCAGAAGGTGCCGCGGCTGGGCGCCAAAGCATTCGAGCAGTGCGCGGGCTTCCTGCGCATTACGGACGGCGGCAACCCGCTGGATCGGACGCCGATTCATCCCGAGTCGTACGATGTCGTGAAGCGGCTCCTGGGCGAAATGGGCGTTAAGCTGGCTGCAGTCGGATCGGACGAGCTCAAGGAGAAGCTGCGCGCGGTACAGGCAGACGACATGGCCGCACGGCTTGAAGTCGGCGTGCCGACGCTGCGGGATATTATCGACAGCCTCATGCGGCCCGGACGCGACCCTCGCGACGAGCTGCCGCCGCCGATCTTCCACACGGACGTGCTGGACATCGAGGACTTGAAGCCGGGCATGGAATTGCAAGGGACGGTTCGCAACGTCGTCGATTTCGGCGCCTTCGTCGACATCGGCATCAAGAACGACGGTCTCGTCCACGTCTCCCAGCTCAGCGACCGGTTCATCAAGCATCCGACCGAAGTCGTCGCGGTCGGCGATACCGTCACCGTCTGGGTGCTGTCCGTCGATCAGAAGAAGGGTCGCGTCAGCCTGACCATGAAGCAGTCGAGATAATCGCCTGTTTGTTTATCGGCGAAACAATATTACGAAACCGAATATCCACCTGTCGCAAGACCTTCGCTGCTGGCTGTGAACGTGCCGACAATCGCGAAGGTCTTGGTTTTATCCGATAGAAAGGCGGGGCGGCTACTTGAAGCAGCTTCGCATGCAGCGGGCTCGCCAGCTCGTGGAGCAATCGGATTATTCGATTACGGAAATTGCGTACTCTGCAGGGTATGACAGCTTGTTTTCCTTCTCCAGGGCGTATCGCAATTATTATGGCCAATTTCCAAGCGCGGCCAGACGTCAAACGATTCGAGAAGAAGGATAGCGGCAAATACCGAACAGAATGTTAAAGGTATGCGACAATCGGTCATTCTCTATCCCGCCAATATGAAGTATATTGTACCTGATCCCGTGTCGCGATCATGGATACAGTTGAACCTTGAAGGTCGTATATGGACGATGAGACCGAATGTACTGTGGATCATGAGCGATCAGCATCATGCCGATTGCGCAGGATACCGCCATCACCCGAATGTTCGCACGCCGAATTTGGATAAGCTTGCCGGGCAGGGGGTGGAATTTACCCGCGCTTATACCAATAACCCGATTTGCTCTCCTTCCCGGCTTTGCTTCATGACCGGACAATATGTGCATACGCACGGTTTTCATGGCAACTACAATTTCTCCTACCCCGAATCAAACCCGGACACGCTCGCCTGCCAGTTGCGCAAGTACGGCTATCAAACCGCGCTGATTGGCAAGTCGCATATGATCGACAGATGGGATCGCGAAGGCTTCGAGTATATTCGCTATTGTGACATGGCTGATGCGCAGCCCGGCGACCCGACTACGAACCACTATTTCAAATACCTTGACGAGCTCGGCCTCGCTGACTGCTACGAAGAAGGCACGCCCAAGCCGGGACAATTTTACACGATGGATGGCAGCGGCCCGGCCCGATTGCCTTATGAACACTCGATTGAGCGGTTCACGGGCAGGGAGTCTTTGAAATCGACGGCTTGTCGATGACGCCGACTTTGCTGCAGCGGCCCGGTCAACGTGCGCGCGATTATTTGTATTGGAAATTTATAACGATGGGTGCTGTTCGTCTGGGGCGGCAGTCGATTCTGGATGTGCATGAGCAGTGGAAAGGCGTTCGCTACGGGAGTAAAGGCAAGCTTGAGCTATACCGCATCGGGGACGACGAATCGGAGGCCTGCGACGTGGCAGGCCGCTATCCCGATGCGGCGGCGCGATTGGAGAGCCGGATGAATGCGATCAGGGGCCCAAGCGAGCTTTGGCCGCTGCCGGAATCGGGTTTTCCTCCGATGGCTTAGCGGAAGAAGGGGGAGACGTCATCGTGGAGATACAGGAAAGCAGCAGCCGGCCCAATGTAATCATTTTCTTGATTGATGACATGGGGTGGAAGGATGCCGGATTTATGGGCAGCTCGTATTATGAAACGCCGCATATGGATCGCCTGGCGAAGTCGGGCATCCTCTTCAGGAGCGCCTATGCCAATCCGAATTGCGCGCCCTCCCGGGCTTCGTTAATGACCGGATTATATCCGCCAAGGCACGGCATCTACACGGTCGGTTCGCCCGAGAGAGGACCGGCCGATTTGCGCATGCTCATTCCCTCCGCTAACAAGACGGTGCTTGAAACCGAGCATCGGACGATTGCCGAGATGCTGAAGGAAGCCGGGTATGTCTGCGGTCATGTCGGGAAGTGGCACCTGGGAGAGGGAGCGGTGACGGGGCCGGGGGGTCGGGGGTTCGATCTGAATGCAGGGGGCATCCATAAAGGTCAGCCTCCTGCCGGATACTTCAGTCCGTATCACATTGCGACGCTGCCGGATGGGCCGGACGAGGAGTACTTGACGGACCGGCTTACGAATGAAGCTGTCGCATTCATAGAAGAGCATAAGGAGCAGCCGTTTTTTCTGTATTTTGCCCACTATGCCGTTCACAAGCCCCTGCAAGCCAAGCCGGAGATGATTCGCAAGTATGAACAGAAGCCGGGCCAGGACGGGCAAAACAATCCGATTTACGCGGCCATGGTGGAGAGCACGGACGAGAGTGTCGGCAAAATGCTGGACAAGCTGGAGGAGACAGGGCTGACGAATCGCACGTTCATCCTGCTCGCTTCCGATAATGGCGGACTGGCCGGGTACGCGGCCGACGGGATCGATTCGGATGAGGTGACATCGCAGCAGCCGCTTCGCGGAGGAAAGGGAATGCTGTACGAGGGCGGCATCCGCGTCCCGATGGTCGCCAGTTGGCCGGGTGTCATTGAACCGGAGACAACATGCGACGCTCCGGTATCGATCATCGATTTCTTCCCGACCATTCGCGAAGCGGCGGGCATTCGGGAGGAAGCAAGCGCGGAAGTGGATGGGGAGAGCCTGATGCCTTTATGCAGAGGTACTGGGATGCTTGGGCGGGACTGCCTGTTCTGGCATCTGCCCGCGTATCTGGACGGAAGGAACGGCACGTGGAGATCGAAGCCGGGTGCGGCTATGCGCTGGCAGCAGTTCAAGCTGCTTGAATTTTTCGAAGATGGCAGGCTTGAATTGTAAGATCTGGAACAGGACCTTGGCGAACGGCATAATCTTGTCGAAGAGCAGCCTGATCTGGCAAGAGAGCTTCATCGGCGAATGATGGAATGGCGTGCATCCATTGACGCGCCTGTGCCGACCAAGCGCAATTCGGCATACGCGCCATCTCGGCTCGATTGCCCTTAGTTGAAAACCCGGTATCGCCTTGCTTCCAGCCTTGGCGGTTCCGGGTTTTCGTGTTACAATGCTAGGAAATCGGCCCGGCGCGCTTCCAGACCGGGCAGAATCGGCCAAAGGAGACCTCCCAACATGAACCCGGAGAAGTGCACAGGCAACCATCACCCGAAGTGGTTCGGCTTGGCGCTGCAGGCACTTGTCATCTTGTCGAGAGAACGGGTGCAGACTTGCCCGAGCGCCGAACTCGCCAGCCACCTCCAATCCGAAGCGACGCTGCTGCGGAGAATTCTTGCCGTGCTTGCGCGGGAAGGGATTCTCGAGACGCGCGAAGGCCGCGACGGCGGCTATCGGCTGAAGAAGGATCCGCATTCGGTCACGCTTGCGGAAGTGTATACCGCCCTGCAGGTCGGCGATCCGCTTTGCTTCGGCATCAAGGAGACGACCGGCACACACCCGTTCGGGCTGGAAATGAACGCCGCGTTTCAAGAATTGACCCGGGAAATGGATGACAGCTTGAAGGAAGTGCTTGCCCGGCATACGATTGCCGAGCTTGCGGTACGGGCCGGCCAGGAATGCACGGAGCGCTTGTGCGGCGACCCGTCATAAGGCGGGGATTCTGCGATGACATGCGTCAAACTGCCCGGATATAAGCTGCAGTGTGAGACTGTCGCTTAATTGTGGATCTGGCCAAACAACCTGTGCAGGCGGAGGCGGCAGCGCAACGGAACTCAGGAACCTTAATCGGCAATAAAGGGTGTTTTGGAAAAGCTAACGGAACTGTAGGACCTTATCAACGACAAACATTGCCAAAATCACTGTAAAACCGCGGAATAACAGCGCTGTGTTCCGTTAAGATCCAGAGCGGAGCCCTCATCACCGGATAAAGGCGCTGTATTCCGTTACGGCGGATGGTTAAGCGAAAGAGCGCTATGTTCCGTTACGGCGGATGGCTATGTGAAAGAGCGATGCTTCGTGCGCAATGCATTCTGTTATCCATTATCGACAGTCTCAGTGTGCGCCTTAACTATTGTGCTGTGATCGATCACGGGCAGCTGTTGACATTCAAGTGTTGCAGTCGTATACTGTGCAATATCCGAAACAGTTACGAGTTTAACTGTGCCAATATATGCTCAGTATATTGTAAACTGTGTGGATAATAACTCAGTATTAAGGGGAAAATCATATGCCAACATCGACAATCGAACGGTCGGAAACCGCCGTCGAAATCATTCGCAACCGTCGCTCCGTTCGGAGCTTCGTGCCCCATTTCACCATTCCGCATGAGGAACTAAAGGAGATTTTGGAGCTGGCAACGCAGGCGCCTTCTTCTTCCAACCTTCAGCATTGGCGTTTCCTGGTCATCGACTCGCCTGAATTGAAAGAGAAGCTGCTGCCGATCGCGAACAACCAGCAGCAGGTCGCGCAGGCATCGGCTGTCATCGCCATCCTGGGCGACAAAGAAGGCTATCGGAATGCAGAAACGATCTATAGCAGCGCTGCCCGGGCCGGTTATATGCCCGAAGACACCGCCAAATTGTTCATCTCGCGTACCGTGTCGAACTACTCTGCGCTGCCGCCGGAGAAAGCGCGCGAAGTGGCGGTCGTCGACGCGAGTCTCGCAGCCATGCAACTGATGCTGGCCGCGCGGGCCAAAGGGTACGATACCGTACCGATGGGCGGGTACGACAGCAGCAAGTTCATGGAGGCGTTCGGTATCCCCGATCGTTACGTCCCCGTTATGCTGCTGCCGATCGGCAAGGCGGCAAAACCCGGCCATCCGACGGTCCGCTTGCCCCTGGATGAAGTGACGTTCTGGAACCGCATTTCCTGATGCACAAAGACCTCCGCTCCTGCCGACAATTTCTTGCCGACTGCTGCGAAGGTCTTCATTTTCCGAATAATGAGCATGCCCGGGGCTCAAGGAGTCAGACCGGTGCCGCCTGCAGAGTTCTTCGAGACGTCAGGCTTGGTGCGGTAATAGAACCAGCAGTCGTTGAGCAGTCGGATCTGCCGGCGGTCCTTCTTCTGGAATGCTCTCATCAATTGATTGCTGAGCCACTGCGGCATCGCCATCGTCCTCCTCTAATAGGGAGTTTGCGGAGCAAACTCTCCCCTCTAACGCTAATAGGGAGTTTGCGGAGCAAACTCTTCCCGCTAGTCAATACGTGTAGTATTAACATATGGAGGAAATTGAGTCATCGTGCAGGTCCGATGTGCGGAGACGGAGCGGCTAATTGAAGTTATACGGGTGACCGGTCAAGCCGGATCTTCCTCTTCGTACCATTGCTCGAGCTGCGCTTGAAGCGCGCGGATCTCGGTCAGCAGGGCAATCAGCGGGTATGCTTGCTCGCGGATGCCGGCAAAGGTGCGCTCCAACTCGTTAATATAATCCAGGCCGCTGACAGGCGCGATCGACTCGTCGAGCAGGTCCAGTCCCCGACACTCGGCCACCGCTCTCGGCAGCGTCGGGACGTTATCGGCGGTCAGCTTGGATAATTCCTTATGCAGGCGCAGGTTAAGGGCGCTCAATTGGTACGCGTGAGTAGCGGGCATTTCCACGAATTGCAGGTTCCGATCCTCATGTTGCAGCAGCACGTAGGACATTTCGGACATGGCGGCGATTTCTCCTCGCATCAATATACTACTTGAAGTGTAGCCCAACATCGGCCTACAATTCAAGTAGACGAGGCAGATCGGGGGAAAATGGAACGTGGACGATCAGGAGTTGCAGAAGTGGGTGGAGGAAGTGTCGCTGTCGGCGTTCGGAGTGCCCTTCCGACATAAGGCTGCGTTCAATGCGCGATTGCGGGCGACAGGCGGGCGATATTTCACCAAGAGCCATCATATCGAAATCAGTCCGCATCAGTTGGCCGTTCACGGGCGGGAGGAGACGGAAGCGATTATCAAGCACGAATTGTGCCATTACCACCTGCACCTGCAAGGGCGCGGTTACAAGCATCGCGACGCGGATTTCAAGGCACTGCTCGTCCAGGTCGGCGCGACCCGTCATTGCCGCCCGCTGCCCGGCGCCGCACGGTCGTTGCCGGTGCGATATTTGCTGATTTGCCGGGATTGCGGGCAGTCGTATCCGCGCAAGCGCAGGACGGATCCGCGCAAGTATGCGTGCGGCCGGTGTCGAGGAAAGTTGAAAATTCAGGAAGTAACACAGGTCGCGCAAAAATAACATCATGATCGGACAAGGTTGTGCTTGACTTCGGTTGGGGATCATGATAAATTAATCAATGTCACTTTTGAAATATTCCCTGATAGCTCAGTTGGTAGAGCACACGACTGTTAATCGTGTTGTCACTGGTTCGAGCCCAGTTCGGGGAGCCACATGGAGAGGTACCCAAGAGGCCGAAGGGGGCGCTTTGCTAAAGCGTTAGGGTGTAACAGCCGCGAGGGTTCGAATCCCTCTCTCTCCGCCAGTTCGTGACGATTGCAAGGACTGCCGTTCAAACGGCAGTCCTTTTTGCGTTTTTGGTTGAATTGCGTCAAACAGGGCTGGCGATGCGTGCAGATGTCTCTTCTTGAAGTTGGCCCCGGCCCGGGCTCAGCATCGTCTTCAATGGATGATGGTTGTCTTTAAGCTGAGCCAGCAGCATGAAGGCTGCGATCGTTCCATATATCGTGCCATTACCTCCATAGCCAAGCGCATGGAAGATGCCGGGTTGATCGGGATGCTCGCCCAACAATGGCAGATGATCCTTCGATTCGCCGAATACGCCGCACCATGCATCCTCCGCTTCGAAGGCGGAATCCGGAAACAATCGGGATAATTCGGCAAGAAGATCGTTTGTTCGAGCCTGCAAACCGGAAGCATTCCGGTCAGGGTCCGCGCGATTCTCATCAAGTCCTCCCGCGATGATGCGTCCGTCTGGCGTTGTACGGAAATAAAAGTAGGGTCGGTCCGTTTCCCACATCATCATCCGATTCGGCCAATCGGTCGGTAGGCTGTCCGGCTTGGTCGCAAGGGCGTAAGAACGACGCAGAATGGGCAAGCCGGTGCGCGGCGTCTCCACGCCGGGCAAGTATCCCGTTGCACGCACGATATATTGGGCGTTGATCTCCCCGTGCTCGGCTTGAAGGACAAATCGGTCGTTGCGTTTGCTTATTTGGACAATGCCCGTATTCTCGAACACCTGGGCGCCGCTGCGTGCAGCCTGGACAATCAGTCCGTGCGCCAATCTGACCGGATTGATTTCCGCGTCACCGCGGGTGACGAGCGCAGCTGCCTTCAGCGAAGGCAGCCTGCTTCCAAGGGATTCAGGGAACCCCCAATTGACCGGGAAGCCGTGCTTTCGAAGCATTCGATACTCGCTCAGGAGCCGCTCGGCATCCTTGTCCGTAGAAGCACAATACAGACTGCTGCGGGCGTTGAACCCCATGTCGAGCGGAATGGAAGAAGCGAGTTCCGATAAGCTGTTAAGTGCTTTGCGGCATTCGCAATAGAACCGTGCAGCATCATCTTCTCCGATCCGCTCGGCCAACTCGCTGAGCATGATATCATTGGTGAATTGGATCAGTCCCGTATTTGCCGCTGTACTGGCGGAAGCGACGCGCTTGCCTTCCACAAGGACGGCCTTGATGCCGGCATTGGCGAGAACCGCTGCGCAGATGGCCCCGGTCACGCCTCCGCCAATAATAGCAACCTGTGTAATGATTCTCGTTCGAAGCGACGGATAAGTCGGAGCGATGGGCATTGTTTTGGGCCAATAGAGCGTTCCGTCGTAAAGTTTGTGTTTGGTGCCGTTCATGCCAAGCGGCCTCCCTTGAATGATGATCATTGGTTATTTACGCTTAACCGCATTTGCGAATAGTTGAAACGGGCTTCCGTCAAAGCGGCATATAATTTGGTAATATCTGCAAATGGCCCGGAACGCAAAAAATACGCAAACAAAAAGCTTGCGTTCACTTTCCGATTCCGATATAATCAATTTTGTCGTCTGAAACAGGGCCGCGGGAAATTAGAACTCATTCGCCCATCCTGGCCCGTTGGTCAAGGGGTTAAGACACCTCCCTTTCACGGAGGTAACAGGGGTTCGAATCCCCTACGGGTCACCAAGTTACTTCTTAACTTGAGCCATTAGCTCAGTTGGTAGAGCACCTGACTTTTAATCAGGGTGTCGAAGGTTCGAGTCCTTCATGGCTCACCAGTTCAGTTCATGTCGTACTCCCTCGTTTCAGACAAATGCAAGTTTATATGCGGTCGTGGCGGAATGGCAGACGCACCAGCTTGAGGGGCTGGCGGGAGCAATCTCGTGGAGGTTCGAGTCCTCTCGACCGCACCATAATGTAAATGCTGAGATCCCTTGATGCGTAAGGGATTTTTTGTTTTTCTTTTTCGTGATCAGGAGCGGGTTGTGTGAGGGAAGTGGCCAAAACGGCTCCGTGGTAGCAAGGCGAAAACGAGAAGGCGTTTCATTACTTTGTATAAGTCAGGTTCCGTAAATAAAAAAGCTACCTGGTATTGCCCAGGCAGCTTTACATTGGATTTGATCACAAAAAATCGGAGTAATGAGCCAACGTCCGTCGGTTAGCCTCCAGATACTCACAAATGGCTGCCAATTTGAAATCGACACAAGCTTCGCGGATAAAACGTTCGCCGGTCGGGGTAGGCTTCGACAATTCGATATGAGGGACGCCTAACACACGGAACGGCCCGAACTGAACGTCGCGGGTCACTTCGGTTTCCACGGCTCTCGACCTTTCCATCGTGCTTCTCATTTGCCTTACCTCCTAATATATTTCCGGTTGTTTAAATATTATACAGTGGGCAAGCCTTTTTAGCTAGGGGAACCTTGGGAAACATTGAGTTTACGCTTATTTCCGTCGTCTTTTTGACGCCTTCTCCGGGTGGTTTCGTTCTGCGAGCGCCCGAACCTCGGCCCATTTACCTTCAGGGATTACTGTTTGCAACTTGATTGTTTGGGGCGTCGGTGTCTTCGTGGTCACCGTAATTAGTATCATCTGTCCATCAAACGTGACGGCCACGCTGCATGGCTCACTATTGTATACCCCGTTGAAGTTGTAGCTCAAACCACCGTACCCGCGCCACTCTGCGTTCTTGGCCAGATCAGTGGAGCCCATTATGATATCAACCATGCCAGCAAGGGAAGATTCAAGCGGGAAAGCCCGGCCATCGTCAATCCGAAGCGCTACACGATCCAAGAAGTGCTGTGTAAAGCGGACCCGCCTGTTGTCAATCAGTTGTTGTCGCGTCTGACCGCCCACCAACCTGTCCCTATGGGCGATAACCTCTGCTCTTTGATCAACTGACAATGGCACCTTTACGCCCTTGGTTTCAGGATCCAGCCATTGTTCCTCTGTTTTTCGTACGGCCTGACGCAGAATGAGTGCTATTTGTTCGGCCGTTAAATCTATTATGTCATCAAAAACTAATGTGCTGCCGCCTTTGAGCTGAATCGTGAATGAAGCCAAGGCCATAACCCCCACATAAGCATATGCCCAATTGTCCCAAATAGATCGGCTTTAAGTCAATGGGGGTACAGCATGACAAGAGTTCGCTGTCAAAAGAAAATAAACCATTAGACTTAAAAAAGTTATAGGCTAGCAAATAAAGTTTTAGACCGTCGGAGGGCATTAAGGGCGACATAATTCCAATAAATACAACGACCCTTAATAAAAGAGCAGCGGTACGATGTCAAGACTTTAAATTCGAAAATTTTGAATGAACCGCACTCTTTTGGGAGGTGAACTGAAAAAATACAATATCAAGTATTGAAGAGGGTGTTGGACTATCGAAAGAAGCAGGGGGAGCACCTCGCAAAGTATAACACAAAAAAGACGTGTCGCTTCGCTGAGGTGCTATTTTTCTTACTAGAAGCAGGCTGATGGAAGTAGACAAGAATAAAAAAGTAACTGACCGGATTAAGGAACAACAAGTTACCTACGAGATTTATGCTGCGATGCCGGATGACGGGCAGCGACATGAGGTGATTGAAAGTGTCCGCCGGGCCGGTAGGATTGTGTCAAGTATGGTCATTCAACTGCCAGTGGGAATGAATGTCCTTGGCGCAGCCGACCATTTCGTTGTTTTTCAGCCGAATGTCGTGTGCGTGTTCTTCGATACAGATGCCGATCGTACGCGCCTGCGGCGATGTTTCGAACAGGATGCGATTGCTCGCGATGTCGACATCATGAGTAAAGCCGCGAATGCGAATGCCCACGTATCCCATAGCGTCCGAGCCGTTGTCTACAATCAGATTATGCTCGACCTTGTTGTGGTTCGCGCCGGCAGGGTCGAGTTCGTTACGGAAGAAAATACCGTAATAATGATTGTTGCTGAATTGATTGTGCCGGATCATATTGTGGGTGTCCTTGTGGCCGATCGACAGGCCGCTGTACAAGTTGCCGAACGATCGGCAATGTTCAACGATCGAATGCCGTACGCGCCAACAGATGAAAATGCCGTCAAGCCCGTTGTCATTGGTGATGCAGTGGGAAATGACCGTCCGCTCAGTGCCGCTGCCGGGATGGATTCCTTTGCCGCTGTTATGGCTGCATTGGCAGCGCTGTACGACGATATCCGAACAGCACTGATAGCTGATGCCGTCACCGTTGTATTCGCTCACACTGCAATCCTCAATCGTAATCCGCTCGCATTCGAACAGGAAGATGCCGCCGTTGCGGCAACCATCTACGAACGAGTTGACCGCCCGGTTGCCCTCGATCTGCATATGCCGGACGGCGGCATCCTGACAATTGTAACCGCTGATGACTGAGAAGTTGGTGAGCATGACAGGAGATTCATCTGTAAGGAGTGTCTGTCTGACGGCTCTGTCCAGATAACAGACGTTGCCTTCAATGGCGGTAATGATGGCTGTGGTGACCTGGAAGCCGGCGCTGCAGCGATCCGACCGCAGCGTGATCGTCTGACCGGGTGAAAACCATTCGGGATTGGCCACGCTCACTTGAGTCTCATGGGTATCTGCGCTGTCAATCAGCGGCGATGCGATCTCTCTGCCCTTGCGGAGCACGGTTTTGCCTTCCGTGCCTGCGAGTTGTACGCCGGAACGCAAATGAAGCGCGCTGCCAATCTCATAGGTGCCTGCCTGAAGGTGCACGGTTCCGCCTCCCATCGCCGCAACGTATTCGATGGCCGCCTGAATCGGAACATGGGTGGAGCCGGTCAGATCGCCGGTCGGTCCGACTGTGATGCTTGTTTTGCGCAACAGAACCTCCTCCTCTTCTTGCGGATTATTGTATCACGTTACCGGTTGCCCGACGATGGGACAAAGACGGCGTTTGCCTGGATGTTTTTGTTGTATTCCATCATGAGCAAACTATTTAATAATGGCACAGTAAAGGTTAAGTTTCTCAAATAGTAGAGTATGCGGCATGGAAATATAATAATGATGCACGATGTCGATCGTATAAAAATGAAATGAGGAGACAATGAGATGAGAATGAGAAGACTCAATGGGAAAATCTTGATCTGCATCATTGCTTTTACGCTAATTATGAGTCAGATGGCATTGTTCCCGGGGGCAACGGTCAGCGCGGCCACTGTTAAACCCAACGTTAGTCCGCCGCAGGGAAGGTATGATTATTTCGGCTTGCGATTTGTCAACAATACTTCGCAAGCGCTTCCAAGCCGAATCGTGACTTTCGGTCAGACCTTCGCCGAAGGGGATGTCCCTCCCGGTACGGATCTGACTTTAGTTGTTGGCGACATCCAGCTTCCCATGCAGACCAACATTAAAGCGACACATAGCGACGGGTCGATCAGGCATGCCATCTTTAATGTACAACTGCCTGCACTGGCGGCTAACGGCTCGGTGGACGCCATGATGACAGAGGTGAGCGAGGAGACTGAAGAGGGGATACCCGCAAGCGGTCCCAATGTCGATGTCGGAGACATTCTCGACAGAGGGTATGATGTGGAGATCGATCTCACCCTCGGCGGAACGACCTATGTCGTCAAGGCGCAGGATGCCCTGTCGGACGCCATCAGCAGAGGGACGGCCGAGAACTGGTTTGTGGGGCCGCTGGCATCGGAGGTCAGGGTAGAAGCGCCGATTACGCCCGACAACAAGCTGCATGCCTATTTTGATATCCGGTCCTATGCCGACGGCGTAGTACGGACCGATGTTGTCATTGCCAACGACTGGGCCTATGTCACGGGGATGACGGCTCCTGTGACCTATGACGTTGCGCTCAAGAAGGATGGACAGACTGCCGTAGCTTATACGGAATTGGCTCACAACCAGCATGCCAATTGGCACAAGGAAATATGGTGGTCGGGCAACGATCCGGATATCAACGTCGTCCATGATGTCAACTACCTTCTAAAGAGCGGTTCGATCCCCGATTACGATACCTCCATTGGCGTGAACGACAACATCATCCAACAGGATTACAATAGCCTTACCGCAGCCAATACTGCGCCAATGGGAAATGCGCTTGTCGAGAAGGCTATGCCCGGGACAGGAGGCCGTTCCGATCTTGGGCCGACTACGGCCTGGAATGCCAGGTACATCTTAAGTCAGGACGCGCGCGCGTGGCAGGTCGTGCTGGCCAATGCCAATGCAGGAGGAAGCATTCCCTGGCATGTGCGCGATGACGCTACAGGGGAATACATCAGGATTGACGATCGCCCGGACCTCTGGATAGATGACAGGGACGAAGGAACCAACAAATTCCCCGAACCCTTTACTGAGGCTAATACGGGATGGTTACTGGACACCGCTCATCAGCCTGCCCTGCAATATATTCCGTACTTGTTTACCGGGAGCCATTATTATCTGGATGAGATGCAGGCACAGGCGAGCTATGTCATCGGATCATACGATCCGGGTTATAACAGCGGACTCGGCGTATTCGACCATGTTAATGTTCGTGCAATCGCCTGGAGTCTCAGGGATATCGCCGATGCAGCCTATATCACGCCTGACGACCATCCGTTGAAAGACTATTTTGCGACCATACTTGACAATAACCTTGACCACTATGTAGAGAAGTATGTTACCAACCGTGCCGAACAGGCCAGCGGGGCAATCGAAGGCTTCTTTCTTGACGGCTACTCACCGGACAGCGTCGCGCCCTGGCAGCAGGATTTTATGGCCATCGTCTTAAGACATATGGAGCAACGGGGCTACAGCCAGGCAACAGAGCTGCTTGACTGGATGTATAACTTCAATGCAGGGCGGTTCATCAACGCAGATAATGGCTTCGACCCGTTCGCGGGCCCCGGCTATTGGTGGTGGATCAAAGATTCCGACGGGTATTTCAACTCATGGAGTCAGCTCTATGCCAAAAATGTTGCTGCCGGGAATATCAGTGGCAATCTTGCGGGACTGGACGGCTATCCGGCCTGGTCAGGCGGCTATGCCGCCAATGCCAAGGGTGCGCTGGCAGGTCTGATCAGCTCTACCTACTCCCCTGAGAGTATTGAAGCCTTTGCCTACCTGGTCGGGCAGACGCCGAGGATGACAGCCGATTATGCCAATGACCCCACTTGGCTGCAGGCTCCAAAGCTTGCCGACGGCAAATTCCTGAACTACGCGGACATCCATGTGATGAGTAGTGCCGACACCTATAACGGAAGCAACAGCAATGAGCTGCTGCATGGATCTGACGGGAATGATACTCTTTATGGAAGCGGCGGAATAGACATCCTGTACGGCGATGACGGCGATGATTATTTGCATGGCGGCGACGGCGACGACTTCCTGTTCGGCAACCAAGGCAATGACATTCTGGTCGGCGGCTCGGGAAGCGACGTCCTGAAAGGCGGCTCCGGCGCCGATACGTTCGTCTTTGACGCCGCCAACAGCCATGATGCCGACACCGTACTGGACTTCGCGCCCGGAGAAGACACGCTTGAGATTTTGGAGGACCTGGGCGGCAACGGAATGACGACCGCAGCTCAGGTGCTGTCAGGAGCGACAACGTCCGATGGCAACACCCTGCTCCATTTGGGCGGATCATACACTGTCACCCTGAAGGGCGTACTTCCGGCACAGCTCGATGAGGGTATGATTCATATGGTGGACAGTGCCAGTACGCCGCCTCCGCCGTCAACACCAGAGCCGGCACCGACAACATATAATGCTGCAGCTGGAAAAACCGGTATTACCACAAATGGAACAATCGCAAACGGAGCTCCCCTCTCCTACCTGACTGACGGCGACAGGCACAATCAGTCGTATGTGCTGATCGCTCTGGATGGCAGTCCGAGATGGGTTCAGGTTGACCTGGGAAAAGAAGTGCCCATCGTAGAACTGAATCTTGTGAATGATTATTCTACTTCGCGTACCGGGCGTGACATCATCATGCAGTTGTCCAATGATCCGTCCTTTGCCACAGGTGTGACTACCGTATTCAACAATGATGCTGACAACAGCTCGGGACTGGGTATCGGAACCGATGCCGAGTACCTGGAACCCTCCGACGGCAGCGGTAAAACGGTAACATTATCCGAGCCGGTGCTTGCGCAGTATGTGCGGGTGTGGTCCTATGGGCATCTGAGGACGGGGGAAACGGACTACAGACCGGTGAATACTCCTGTTGAAATTGAAGTTTATGCCTTGACAAAGTTTGAAATCAATGGGGCATTGCGCAAAACGGTCACAACGGACGACAACGCCGTCATCCTGAACGGCGCATCGCTCTCGCTTCTGACGGACGGGTTGAAGTCCGATACCGGCCAATATGTCCTTATAAGCGTGTCTGGCGGTCCCCAATACTATCAGGTTGATTTGGGCGCCACAGAAGAGATTACACGGGTGCATCTGACCAACGACTGGAATCCCGGCGCCACACGTACAGGACGCGACGTCATCGCACAGCTTTCCGATGATGAGACCTTCAGTTCGGGTGTAACGACAATATTCAACAATGATTCCGACAACAGCTCAGGACTGGGTATTGGAACCGATGAGGAGTATCTGGAGCCTGTCGACGGCAGCGGGAAGAGCATCGTCCTCGACAGCCCTGTCCACGCCCGGTATGTCCGTGTCTGGGGCTATGGGCATGTGAGGACGAACGGTAATGAATTCAAATCAGTGAATACCCCTGTTGAAATTGAAGTTTATATTTTAAAATACGATATTACCGCACCGGCTGCCGTAACGAATTTGTCGGCAGGTTATGTAACATGGAATTCGGTGGAGCTGAAGTGGACGGCGCCTGGCAACGACGATGATGCAGGGACTGCGTTGAGCTATGACATACGTTACTCCATTGAACCGATTACAGAGGATAACTGGGACTCTGCTATTCAGGTATCGGGGGAACCAGTTCCCCAGGCGGCAGGCAAGGAGCAGAGCATGAAGGTAAGCGGGTTGACGCCGGGAACCGCCTGGTATTTTGCGATGAAGACTTCTGATAATGTGGGTAATACATCAGGTTTATCCAATGTGCTGGCCGCGGCCACGCTTGCGGCAGACACGGTGTCTCCTTCCGCCATATCGGATCTTGTCGCGACAGGTCCTAATCCGCACAGCGTGCAGTTGGAGTGGACGGCGCCGGGAAATGACGGAAATATGGGCACTGCCGGGAGCTACGACATCCGGTATTCGACATCGCCCATTACCGACGCGAACTTCCAAAGTGCGCCGCAGGCGGATATAACGATTATTCCGGCTGCAGCGGGGGAAGAACAGATTTTCAAGGTGCTGGGCTTGCAAACGGACGTTACCTACTATTTTGCGGTAAAAACCGCTGACGAAAGCGGCAATGTATCCGAATTGTCCAATGCGGCAAGCGCAACGACACGATCCTACACCCCTGACGAAGTCACCGTAAGCTCTCTGGCAGAGCTGCAGAGCGCCATTGATAACGCTCCTTTTGCAGGAAGAATCATTACGCTCACTGCGGGGACGTATGAACAGAGCGCTCAAATCTATATCCATAACAAGAACAACATTACGATACAAGGCGCGACCTCGAATTTTGGGGATACTGTGATTGCAGGGCAAGGGATGGACAGCACGCAGGTGACCAATATATCGGTCGATCAGTCTGATTATATCACCATCAGGGATCTGACTTTGCGCGACACCCAATACCACGGGATCAAGATCGACAACGGCTCCTGCTATTTCAGAGCCTTCAACGTCAAAACCTGGGATAACGGGGAATCGGGCTACAAGATTACATCAAGGGTAGTAGGAACCAACGTAAGCAACAATTACAGCGATTATGGCATGATAGAGAACTCTCTGATCGGATTCACGACAGAGGGCAAGCGCGGAGTGGTGGAAGGCATCGACGGAGTAGGCGTAAAAGGCTGGATCATCAGAGGGAATGTCGTTGAAAATATTAAGAGACCCAACGATGGCATAGCTTATGGCATTTTCTTCAAAGGCAATTCAATCGATACCGTTATAGAAAACAACCTGATCAAGAACAGCTTCATTGCCTTGTCATTTGGCGGAGGCGGGACGGATCCGGCAGTTGTCCGTAATGGAGATACAACCTATGAGCACCGCGGCGGCATCATGAGGAATAATATCATTTGGGGGACCGTGGACACCGGCATCTACATGAATCAGGCTCATGATTTCAAGGTTTACAATAACACGGTGTGGAGCAGCACGGAGCATCCGAATTCGATTGAATCCAGATTTGCAGGCTCCAGCGGAGAGATCAGAAACAATATCGCCAGTATGCAAATTGCCAATCGTGACGGAGGTACATCGGTACTGAGCAACAATATCACAGAAGCCGCAGATGACATGTTTGCAGATGCTGCGGGCGGCGATTTCCACCTGCTTGGGACGGCTACAACAGCAATCGATCAGGGTTATACGCTGCCGGAAGACGTGGCTTTTGATTTTGATGGAAATGCCCGCCCAGGCGGCTCCTCCTATGATATAGGAGCCTATGAGTATATCGTTCCGACAAACCATTCAGGCAATCAAGGAACGTCTACGAATACGGGTGATACAACGTCAACGAAATCCGGGTTGGCTGTTATGGTGAACGGCAAGTCGGAGAGCTTCGGCCAGTTGAGCAAGTCCAGCAGAAACGGGCAGAAGGTCGCGACGGTGACGCTCGATGCGAAGAAGCTGAAAGAAGTGCTGGAGACAGCAGGCGAGCATGCCGTCATTCGAATTCCTGTTCCGTCCGCATTCGATGTGGTCGTCGGGCAGTTGAACGGGCAGACGGTAAGCGATCTGGCGCAGCAGCAAGCGTCCATCGAAATCCGGACGGCTGCAGGTTCGTATACGCTGACGGCTGAGCAATTGGGCATTCAGTCGCTTGTGGAGCAGCTTGGCGCAGGCTCGGATCTGGAGGGCATCCAGGTGGACGTCGAGATCGCATCGCCTTCCGGTGATAGCGTCAAGATGGTGGAAGATGCCGCGGCGCAAGATGGATTCTCGCTCGTCGTGCCGCCGCTGTCGTTCACGGTCAAGGCTGCGTACGGCGACAAGACGGTTGAGTTGACCCGCTTCGACAGCTATGTGGAGAGAACGATCGCGATTCCGGATGGCGTCGATCCGGCTAAGATCACGACAGCGGTTGTCGTGGAGGCGGGCGGCTCCGTGCGCCATGTACCGACGCAGATCGTTCAGGTCGATGGCCGGTGGGTGGCACGGATCAACAGCGTGACAAACAGCCTGTATGCGCTCGTCGGCAATTCGCACAGCTTCGCGGATGTCGCGCAGCATTGGGCGAAGGATGCGGTGAACGAGATGGGCTCGCGGATGATCGTCAGCGGCTTGAACGCGGAGCGCTTCGGTCCGGATCAGGCGATCACGCGGGCAGAGCTCGCAGCGATCCTCGTGCGCGGGTTGGGGCTGAAGCCGGATGCGGGGCCAAGTTCATTCACGGATATCAAGGGCACGGACTGGTACGCAGACAGTGTTCGGGCCGCATACGACTTCGGGTTGATCAGCGGGTTCGAGGACGGCGCGTTCCGGCCGCTGGAGACGATCACGCGCGAGCAGGCGATGGTGATGGTCGCGAACGCCATGAAGCTGACAGGGCTGACAACGGGGGCAACACCTTCTGCAAGCGAACAGCTCGGCGCCTTCGCCGATGCGGGGAGCGTTGCAGGCTGGGCGAAGATCAGCGTCGCCGCCAATATCGAAGCCGGCATCGTGTCCGGCAGAAGCAGCACTGAACTGGCGCCGAAGGATGCGATCACCCGGGCGGAAGTCGCCGTGATCGTACAGAGATTGCTGCAGAAGTCAGAATTGATCTAAAGTGACAGCGCGGAGACAGCCCTTGCAAACCTTGTGAGAATCATGGTTTCAAGGGCTGTTTTTCCGCAAATTATGTCGAGAGAGAATATGCCGGCTGGCTTGGCAGAACGATCGGCGGCCGTACGCATTACAAACGTTACGCGGTACCAGGGAATTCAAGTCCTTCTCAGATCCAGCGAGCAGAACAATTTCGCCATTAATATAATCCATGCGCTGTTCACTATTATTCTCTCTCACCGTAAAATATTGTCGCACCATAATAATGACGTTTCATGCGATATCATGCAAACTCCCGGTTTGACGCTTGTGAATAATCAGCTAAATACGTCTTAGTAAAAGGCATGTCTCCCCTATAAAAAAACATCCCGCGATCCTTTATAATGTGAAGATGTTTTGAATTTCCGCGTTGCTACAATAAGGAGGATATAGGTATGGTTGTTGTTCCGCAGGACTATGTCGAGAGAGTATATGCCGGATGGCTCGGCAAAGCGATCGGCGTCCGCCATGGCGGCAACATTGAGGGCTGGACGTACGAGATGATCGAGCGCACGTTTGGCGAGATTACCGGGTATCTACATGACTTTATCAATTTCGCGGCGGACGACGATACGAACGGCCCGGTATTTTTTGTCCGTGCGCTGGAGGATTATACGCATACGGTCGATATTACGGCGGAGCAGATGGGGCAAGGACTGCTCAACTATGCACCTGATCACCATGGTTTCTTCTGGTGGGGCGGGTATGGCAAGTCGACCGAACATACCGCTTACCTGAATTTAAAGATGGGCATCCCGGCTCCGCGCTCCGGCTCGATTGCGCAGAACGGGCAGATGATCGCCGAGCAGATCGGCGGGCAAATTTTCATCGACGTCTGGGGTCTGATTGCGCCCGGCAACCCGCGGTTGGCTGCTTCGTATGCGGAGAAGATGGCCAGCGTTACCCATGACGGGAATGGCATATTCGGCGGCATGTTCATCGCCGCTTGCGTGGCGGCGGCCTTCAACGAACGGGATATCGGCCAAGTGCTGAACGCCGGTCTGTCGGTCATTCCGGCCGATTGCGAATATGCGCGGATGGTGCGGGCGATCACCGAATTCCACCGTTTTCGGCCGGACGATTGGCGCGCTTGTTTTCAAGAGGTGAAGGCGTCCTTCGGCTACCATCTGTATCCTGGCAATTGCCATATCATTCCGAACGCGGCGGTAGTCATTCTGGCGCTGCTGTACGGCGGCGGCAGCTTCTCCGCGGCTGTGAACATCTGCAATATGTGCGGCTGGGATACCGATTGCAACGTGGCCAATGTCGGCGCGATCATGGGTGTAAAGGAAGGTCTTGCAGGCATCGACATGTCCTGGCGGGAGCCGATTGGCGATTTCCTGTGCTGCTCCAGCGTGATCGGCTCGTTGAATATCGGGGACATTCCCCGGATTGCGGCCTACACCGCCCGCTTCGGCTACCGCATCGCCGGCATCGAGCCGCCCGCACATTGGGCGTCGGTCGTTGCGGGAGATGCAGCCAGACTGCATTTTCAACTGCCCGGTTCCACGCATGCGATGCGGACCGATACAGATATGACCGGTCATATTACCGTGAAGCTAGCGAATGAGGCTCTGGCGGGCGCGTCCGGAGGCAGGGCGCTAAAGGTCGTATTCGACAAAGCGAGCGAAGGCTACGGCTTCCGTACCTATTGCAAAACGTATTATCGACCCGAGGACTTTAACGACAGCCGGTATGATCCGGCTTTCTCGCCGCTTCTTTATCCCGGACAGACGCTTACCGCACGGGTGATGCTGCCGTCTGCGGCAGGTGTCGCAGGCCATGCGATTATGTATGTCCGCGATCGCCATAGCGGAGCGCGCCATTATGGCCCGGCTTCGCCGCTGGAGCCAGGCGTCTGGGAGCGACTGACTTGGTCCGTTCCGCCGATGTCAAACGTCTGTCTGGAGGAAGCGGGCGTGGAATTCATTCCGATGGGGGTTCAAGATGTGCCGCTTATCTTGTATGTCGACGAGCTCGATTGGCAGGGCAAACCAAACTACGACATCGATTTCCGCAAAGAGAGGATGGAAGTGTGGCATACGTTGCATCAGGAAGTAAGTCAATGCACGATACTGCGCGGCATCTGGGAACTGGAGACCGGCGAGCTTGCCGGCAGCTACGCCGGCGAATCGGCCGAATGCTATACGGGCGATATCGAATGGACGGATTATGAGTTCTCGGCGGACGTAACCCCGAAGCTGGGCAGCGGCCATTATGTGCTGTGTCGCGTGCAGGGCGCAATCCGCTCGTATGCGGCCGGACTCGGACCGGACGGTACCGTCGCACTGCTCAAGAACGACAACGGCTATCGCACGCTGGCATCGGCGCCGTTCGACTGGCGGGCGGATGAGACGTACGCGCTGTCGGTGACGGTCGCAGGCAACCGCCTGTCACTGCGGGTGAACAGCGAACACATGCTGGAGTATGCCGATGACGATCGCCCTTATGTTCGCGGGCAAGTCGGATTTGCGAACATAGGCGGCGGCCGTACGCACTACAAACGTTACGCGGTAAGAGGGAGCGAATGAAGGTGGAAAAGGTGATCAGGGCAGGCATCATCGGTCAGGGCAGAAGCGGTTATTATATTCATTCACAAACGATCAAGGAGCTGCCGGAATCATTTCGCATCGTCGCGGTGTCCGACCAGGACGATAGCTTCCGCGCGCGCGCCGCGGCGGAATTCGGGTGTGATGTTTATGCGGATTACAGGCAGCTTCTGAATCGGAGCGATCTGGATCTGGTCGTGAACGCTTCGCCGAGTCATCTGCATGTGCCTATAACATTGGAGTTTCTGATGAACGGGTTTCATGTACTGTGCGAGAAGCCTTTGGCGCGCAAGAAGGAGGAAGTCGATCAACTGATCGAAGCCGCCCGCAAGTCCGGGGTTCGTCTCACGACATTCCAGCAATCGCGGTTTGCTCCGGCTTTTCGCCATATTATGGAGACGATCGCTTCTGGCCGATTGGGGCGTATCGTACAGGCCAGAATCGTCTTCAACGGTTTTCAGCGCAGATGGGACTGGCAGACGTTGCAGAGCAATAATGGAGGCAATCTGCTCAACACCGGACCGCATCCTCTCGATCAGGCGTTGCAAATTTTTGGGCCGGACACGATGCCGGAAGTGACGTGCCATATGGATCGGGTGAATACGTTCGGCGATGCTGAAGATTATGTAAAAGTCATGTTGAAGAAATCCAGGCGTCCGTTGATCGATCTGGAAATTTCCTCTTGCGATGCTTATCCGGGCGCAGTATACCATGTGCAAGGTCAATATGGCACGATCAGCGGTTCGCATGAAGAACTCAACTGCACTTATTATGATCCGGCAACCGCGCCCGCGCAGGCTCTCGTTCGCACTCCTCTGAAGGGAGCAGACGGCAATCCGGCTTATTGCAATGAAACGCTGAGCTGGACGGAGGAAAAATGGCAACCGACCGAAGAGCAGAGGGCGCTGGGCGGACGATACATGTTCCGGACATTTTATCGCAATCTGTACGATTCACTCGTAAACGGTGTCCAGATGGAAGTGACGCCCGAACAGATTCGTATGCAAATTGCGGTGATTGAGGAGTGCCACAGGCAAAATCCTTTGTCGCGGCTCGATGCGTGACCGAATTTCGCATTGCAGAATAAATGCTCCAGGCTGCTGCGGAAAGCTTGCCGATGATATACTAAACGATAGGAAGAGGATTTCTTCCGATTGCTGCATCGCGCTTTTTCGAGCGGGGGAGGAACGGGTATGTTCAGCGTGCTGGTGGTGGATGACGAGAAGGAAATTCGCAACGGTCTTGCCGCGAAAGTACCGTGGGAGCTATGGGGATTCGGGCGGGTCGATATGGCGGATGACGGCGAGACGGCGCTGCGGAAGATCAACGAGGAGGACTTTGATCTCGTTGTAACCGATATTCGCATGCCGATCATGAGCGGGTTGGAATTGCTTGAAGCATTGCGAAAAAAAGACTTCGACGGCGTTGTCATCATGATCAGCGGATATGACGATTTTCATTATGCCAAACAGGCGTTCAAACTGGGCGCGCTCGATTATTTGCAGAAGCCGGTTGACCTGCAAGAGCTGCACAAGGCGGCGCAGACAGCCCGTCAACGCCTGCAGGAACGGCAGGACAAGGCCGAGATGACGGGCCGGCTCAGTCTGTACTACAAGCAGGCCATGATCAAAATAAAAGAGGAAATTTTACAGGAATTGGTACAGCGTCCGTATCGCAGCACGTTGGAAGTTCGCATACATTACCATCTGGAGCAGCTCGACATGCAGTGGCTGCTGAATCAACGGCTGAAGGTGGCGATCGTCGGAATCGACGATATCAAAGCGATGCTGCATGGCAAGTCTGCCAAAGAAGAAGAAATTTTAAAGTTTGCAGTGCACAATGTTCAGGAGTATTTTTTTCTCGACAATCAGGTCGGGAACGTTGCGCTTGTGTCGGCAGACGATCATTGGGTAATCTTCTTCGGAGAGCTTCTGTTCCGGACGGAGAATCTGGACAAACTGCTCGCCCGGTTGAATGAATGTGTATACCAGTACGCCAAAGTACGGTTAAGTTATGCGCTTTGTGCCGGCGAGGGCACGATTGACAGATTGTTCGACATGTATAGGGAAGCGCGGGACAGTTACGAGCTGCGGAAAGTCAAGGATGCATCTGCGGATGACGAGGAAGAAGCGGAGAGCGCCGATCTTCTGCTGGCCAGCGTTCAGGAGTTCGTGGATCTGCTCAAATTCGGCGCGCCGGAGGAAGTGGAGTCCGCGATGTCAAGCTTTCCGAAGCTGGCGGCATCCTGGCAAGTGACGCATCCGAGCGATCTCCAGCAGCGCTCGTTCGAGTGGATGATGCGTGTGTTCAAGAGCGCACAGAAATCTGGATGGAGAGAAACTGCTTGGGAAGCTCAACCGATCGCCTTGTGGAACGAATTATGCCAGTATGATACGCTCATATCCTTGCAGCAGCATCTGACGACCAAAATATTGGCTGCAGCGAGCAGCATTCGGGAGCAGAGCGGCTTCCGTAACCAGATTATTGCCGAAGCGGAGCGTTATATTGCCGAGCATTTCCAAGAAAATCTGACGTTGCAAAGCGTGGCCGAGCAGGTACACGTGACGCCGGTGTGGCTGAGCAAGCTGTTCAAGAAACAAACCGGGAAAAACTTCCTCGAATATTTGACCGATATTCGCCTGGAGCAGGCCAGTCTGCTGCTCAAAGATGTTCAGTTGAAGGTGTATCATGTGAGCGAGCAGGTAGGCTATCGCGATCCGGTGTATTTCTCCAAGCTGTTTAAACGCAAATATGGAGAAACGCCCCAGGACTATCGGAACAGCCAGGTGAGCAGCCGTGATTAAATTTTCGCTGCGATCGCAGTTTGTCGTTTTTTTCTTTTTGCTCATTCTGGTTCCCTTTCTGGCCGTCGGCTATATTGCCTATGCCAAGTCGGTTCAGGCGATCCGCGACGTCAATATGATTGCCTCGCAGGATATGATTAAAAAAAATGGCGTCAATCTGGATAATTATCTGGAGACGACCAATTCGATTCACAATGATATTATGTTTTCATCCAGCATGCAGCAACTGCTCAATACGGTTCCGCAAAGTCCGCTCGAGGAGCTTCGTTTCACGGATGAGCTGATGCGGCTGATGAATTCGCTGAATACGAATCGCTTCGCATACAGCTTGCGAATCTTTCCCATCGTCATGGAAGGAAATTCGTCATTTTACAGAACGTTATACCATGGCCTGAATGTTGAACAGGAAGCTTGGTACCAACGGGCCAAACAAAATTTGCCGCCGTCCTGGCAGCTGTTTTTGCCATCGGACAACCCTGCTTTGTATCCGGAACCGATCATCTCCAGAGTCAAGCGACTGTACAGTTTCTCGAGGAAAGAAATTACCGGGGTCGTTCTGATGGATATTAAAATCAGTGCGCTGCGCAACTATTTGTCTCCGCTGCAACTGGATGAAGCGCAGCAGATTATGCTGCTTGACGAGCGGAATACGGTATTGTATAACGCCAATCCGGACATGCTGGGCACCGTCATACAGGACAAGGGACTGATCTCCTTTATCGCGGCCGATAAAACGGGAGCGGCGGAAATCACCATGGATGGCGTCAAACAAATCGTTTCCTTTACAACGATTAACAGCTACAAATGGAAGCTGGTCAGCGTCATTCCCCTGTCCCGGCTCACTCGCAACGTATCGTTGCTCGGCAATATGAACCTGTTTTTCCTCGTCTTTTATTTGTTGCTTTGCGGCTTTACGATTTTCTTCATTACAATCCGGTTCACGAATCCGGTGCAGAAGCTCGTGAAAGGAATGCGAAAAATCGGTGAAATGGACAACTCCGAATACGCCTCCTATTTTAAAAGAGCCGACGAGATCGGGTGGCTGTACAGGGCCTATTACCAATTGACCGGGCGCATTGATCAACTTGTTGCCAATGCGGAAACAGAAGCGCAGAAGAAAAAAGAGCTCGAGCTTCAGGTGCTGACTCATCAGATCAATCCGCATTTTCTCTATAATACGCTGGAATCGATCCGTTGGAAGGCTGAGGACAGCAACGCCGGACAAGTTGGCGAGATGGTAAGCGCGCTGGGCCAACTGCTTCGACTCAGCCTGAATGACGGCAATGAACTGACGACCGTGGAACGCGAGGTCGAACATGTGCGCGCTTATGTCAAAATTCAATCTGCCCGCTTCGATTCGTTGATTCGCGTCGTCTATTTAATCGATGAAAATATGATGCAGCAGCGTTGTTTGCGGCTTATTTTACAGCCGATTGTTGAAAATTCGATCAAGCACGGGAACCGCCAACGCAGCGCCGAGGGTGTCAAAATTATCATAAAAGGAACGTTGGCAGACGATTGCATACGCTTCGAAATTAGCGACAACGGTCCGGGAGTACCGGAGGCTTTATGCGGCGTATGGCATTCCGGCAAAAACACCGGTAACATCAGGCAAGGCGTTGGTTTGCATAATGTCAGCGAGCGATTCCGTATCTACTTCGGCAAACACGATGCGTTAAGCGTACACAATGCCGAAACGGGTGGGGCTGTCGTTCGATTGGACCATCCGTTCGTTCAACCATGAGAAAATTGTATAATATCCTCCCAGTAAAGAATAATTTTCATTAATAGTATAGTCTATGGCGTGGAAATATAATAAGGGTGGATTCTGTTAGAAAATAGAAAATATTCGGAGGTGAGCGTATGACAGGATAGTCAGACACGGTGGCATTAAGCGCAGACAGAACAAAAACCAAAGCGAGGAGAAAATGTGATGAGAAAAATCCAAAAGAGATTTTTATGCGGCATAATCGCTTTTGTAATGCTGATGAGTCCACTGGTATTTATTCCCAGGGAAACGGTCAGTGCGGCCACGGTTCTGCCAGTCCCCAGCGTCCTGCAACCGCAGAATACGGGTGATCTGCTGGGCTTCCGTTTTGAAAACAACACTTCGCAAGCGCTTCCAAGCAGGATCGTTACTTTCGGTCAGACCTTCGCCGAAGGGGATGTACCTTCCGGGACGGTTCTGATTGCCAAGGTCGGCGGCAGCCAGATCCCCCTGCAGACGAACGTTAAAGCGTCACATAGCGATGGCTCGGTCAGGCATGCCATTTTTAACGTACAGCTGCCTGTAATCGCGGCCAACGGTTCGGTCGACGTCATGATGATCAAGGGCGGGACGCCGACAGGCGGCGCCAATGTCGATGTCGGAGATATTCTTGGCAGAGGGTATGATGTTGAGATCGACCTCACGTTTGGCGGAACGACCTATGTGGTCGAGGCGCAGGATGCCCTGTCGGATGCAATCGGCGGAGGGACGGTTCAGAGCTGGTTTACGGGACCTCTGGCAACGGAAGTTCGGGTGAAAGCTCCGATTACGCCCGACAACAAGCTGCATGCCATCTTTGATATACGGTCTTATTCGGACGGCGCCGTATGGACGGATGTCGTCATTGCCAATGACTGGGCCTATGTCACGGGGATGACGGCTCCTACGACATATGATGTGGCGCTCAAGAAGGATGGCCAGACAGTAGTATCGTATTCGGCATTGGCGCACAACCAGCATGCCAACTGGCACAAGGAAATATGGTGGTCGGGCAGCGATCCGGATATCAACGTCATCCGTGATGTCAACTATCTGGTCAAGACCGGTTCGATTCCTCAGTACGATACCTCCATAGGAGTAGACGACAACATAATCCAGAACGATTATAACAGTCTTACAACATTCAACACCGCACCGATGAAGAATGCGCTTGTCCAAATGGCCATGCCCGGGACAGGAGGTCGCCCAGATCTTGGGCCAACTACGGCATGGAATGCCAGGTATATTCTCAGTCAGGATAAGCGGGCATGGGAAGTTATGCTGGCCAACGCTGATGCAGGGGGAGGCATCCCCTGGCATGTGCGCGATGACGCTACAGGGGAATACATCAGGATTGATGATCGCCCGGACCTCTGGATAGACGACAGGGACAATGGAACCGACAAGTTTCCCGAACCCTTTACTGCGGCGGGTACAGGATGGTTGCTGGATACCGCCCATCAGCCTGCCTTGCAATATGTGCCGTACCTGTTTACCGGGAGCCATTATTATCTGGATGAGATGCAGGCTCAAGCGAGCTATGTCATCGGATCCTACAATCCGGGTTACAACAGCGGACTCGGTGTATTCGACAGCACCCAGGTTCGCGGAATAGCCTGGAGCCTCAGGGATATAGCCGATGCCGCCTATATCTCGCCTGATGACAGTCCATTGAAAAGCTATTTTTCGCTCATCCTGAATAATAACCTGGACCATTATGTACAGAAGTATGTGACCAACCGTTATGAGCAAGCGAGCGGTGAAATCGAAGGCTTCTTGATCGATGGATATTCACCGGATAATGTTGGCCCCTGGCAGCAGGATTTTGTAGTCATAACCTTAAGAACGATGTCACAACGGGGCTATAGCCAGGCAACGCAACTGCTGGAGTGGATGAATAACTTTAACGCAGGGCGGTTCGTGAACGAAGATAAAGGCTTCGACCCGCTCGCAGGTCCCGGCTATTATTTTGTGGTTCATGATTCCGAAGGATATATAAACACATGGAATCAGCTCTATACCAAAAATGTTGCAGCTGGAACGATTGAGAGCAATCGTACAGCGTTAGATGGTTATCCGGGTTCGGCAAGTGGCTATGCGGCCTATGCCAAGGGTTCGATGGCGGGCCTGATCAGCTCCACTCAATCCATTGAAAGCATCGAAGCCTTTGCATACCTGGTCGGGAAAACCCCGATAATGACAACCGACTATCCTAAGGACCCAACCTGGCTGCAGGCTCCGAGGCTCGCCGATGGACAATTCCTGAACAACTCGGACATTCAAGTGATGAGTGCCGCAGGCACCCTCAATGGGAACAACAACAATCAGCTGCTGCATGGCTCCAACGGCTACGATGTCATTTATGGAGGCACCGGGATTAACATCCTGTATGGCGCCGGCGGCGATGATTATCTGCATGGCGGCGGCGTCAGCAGCAACTACCTGTTCGGCGCCAAGGGTGACGACATTCTGGTCGGCGGCCCGGGAAGCAATGTTCTGAAGGGCGGGGCAGGCGCCAACATATTCAGCATTGAAGTGGCAAACAGCAATGCGGTCAGCACCGTTCTGGACTTCAAACCTGGCCAAGATACCCTGCAGATCTTGAAGAATCTTAACGGCAACGGAATTACAACTGCGGCCCAAGTATTGTCAGGAGCGACCACTTCCGATGGCAGTGCCGTACTTCATTTAGGCGGACAAAACACGGTCACCCTGAAGGGCGTGCTTCCGACGCAACTCGATGCAAGCATGATTGTTATGTTGGATAGCGCCAGCACGCCGCTTCCGACGCCAACACCGACGCCACCTACAGGCATATACAATGCTGCATTCGAAAAAACAGGTGTCACTTCAAATGGGAGTGTACTCAACGGAGCCCCTCTATCTATTCTGACGGATGGTGACAGGGATAATAGTTCCTATGTGCTGATCGGTCTGGACGGGAGTCCGAAATGGACACAGGTTGATCTGGAAAGCCAATTGTCAATCGTCAGCATCAACCTTGTCAATGATTATTCATCTCCGCGTACGGCGCGTGATGTCATTATACAATTATCCAATGATCCGACTTTTGCCACGGACGTCACTACCGTGTTCAACAATGATGGTGACAACAGCTCGGGACAGGGTGTCGGAACCGATGCGGAGTACCTGGAACCTTCCGATGGCAGCGGAAAAACGGTAGAGCTTTCTACACCTGTGTCTGCACGATATGTCCGGGTGTGGTCCAATGGGCATCTGAGGACAGGTGAAACGAGCTACAGGCCGGTGAATACCCCTGTTGAAATTGAAGTTTATGTAGACAGCGGCATTACGCCGACACCAACGCCGACACCAACACCAACACCGACACCAACACCGACACCGACACCAACACCAACACCAACACCAACACCAACACCGACACCAACACCAACACCGACACCAACACCAACACCAACGCCAGCACCGGGCAGCAACCTGGCTTTGAACAGACCCGTAACGGTATCCTCCGTGGAGTCTCCGAACTCAGGTGGAAATAATGCGGTTGACGGAAATCCCGCAACATACTGGTCATCTTACTATTATGGTCAAGTTGATCCAGCCTGGATCTATGTCGATCTCGGTGCTGTATATAACATCGATCGGGTTAAACTTACCTGGGAGTCTGCACGGGCCACTGCTTATCAAATCCAGGTATCCGATGATGCAACGAATTGGACCGATATCTACAGTACGACTACCGGAGCGGGCCAGATAGACGATCTGACAGGGCTTTCCGGCAGCGGACGCTATGTGAGGATGTACGGTACGGTAAGAGCGACCGGATTCGGCTATGCGATCTTTGAGTTTGAAGTCTATGGAACGGCGCCGACACCGACACCGACACCGACGCCAACGCCGACGCCGGGCAGCAACCTGGCTTTGAGCAGACCCGTAACGGTATCCTCCGTGGAGTCTCCGAACTCAGGTGGAAATAATGCGGTTGACGGAAATCCCGCAACATACTGGTCATCTTACTATTATGGTCAAGTTGATCCAGCCTGGATCTATGTCGATCTCGGTGCTGTATATAACATCGATCGGGTTAAACTTACCTGGGAGTCTGCACGGGCCACTGCTTATCAAATCCAGGTATCCGATGATGCAACGAATTGGACCGATATCTACAGTACGACTACCGGAGCGGGCCAGATAGATGATCTGACAGAACTTTCCGGCAGCGGACGCTATGTAAGGATGTACGGTACGGTAAGAGCGACCGGATTCGGCTATGCGATCTTTGAGTTTGAAGTCTATGGAACGGCGCCGACATCATAACCGCGAATATAAAATGTAGGCAACACAAAATGGAGTCCCGGGTTAACCGGGAACTCCATTTTGATAATCATGGATAAAGGACAGGAGGCATTCATATGCGTGAATGGAATGATGATAAGGAATTGTTTGAAATGGCAAAGAAAGAATTGTATACTCCCGTTCTTGCTGACATTCTGGACCTTCTGGGATGTTATCACCAGATGCTTCCTCAAGAAATCAGATCCATGAGGGGGACGGATCAAATCGTTGGGCGAGCGATGCCGGTATTGATGATTGATGTCTATGGCCCGCAAAAGGAGCCTTTCGGTAAACTAACCGAAGCTCTGGACCAGTTACAAGCGGGTGATATCTATATTGCGAATGGCGGACTGATGCGATGTGCTTATTGGGGGGAGATGTTAACCGCGTCAGCGAAAAGGAATCAAGCAGCCGGCGCAGTGATTAACGGCTTTCATAGAGATACCCCGCAGATTATGGAGCAGAATTGGCCCGTATTCAGTCGGGGTGCTTATGCCCAGGACTCATCGGTTCGAACAAAGGTAGCAGAATATCGCATTCCAGTTGAGGTTGGGGAAGTATGGGTCGAACCTGGCGATCTTGTCTTTGGCGATCGTGACGGCGTTATTGTTATCCCCAAGAAATACGAGTTAGAAGTGATTACGAAAGCACTTGAAAAAGCTAGGGCAGAGAAAACCGTTAGATTGGAAATTGAAAACGGGATGTCTACTACTGAGGCATTTCACAAATACGGGATATTATAGGGAGGAATAAATATGACAGGACGATTGGCAGGAAAAAAAATATTGATTACCGGAGGAAGCTCGGGAATTGGCCGTGCAATAGCACAGTTGGCCGTGGCCGAGGGCGGACAAGTGGCGATCGCTGGAGCACCGAATGATCATGACGATCTCCGGCAAACTGCGAACGACCTTGGAGTTGTGCCGCTCGAAGGTGATTTGGCACAACCAAAATCTTGCCTGCACCTATTTGACACTGCTTTGAAGAGATTAGGCGACATAGATGTGCTTGTCAACAATGCTGGCTTTGGTTACGTCGAATCTGTCTTAAATATGAGCGTGGAACAATGGGACAAACTGTTTGCCGTTAATGTAAGAGCGATGTTTATTTTATCGAAAGTGTTTGCAGAGCATATATCCGGTCAGAAGAAGGATTCCGGTGTGATTGTAAACACCAGCAGTACCAATGCTAATCATCCGGAACCGGGATTGGCTGCATATAACGCGTCGAAATCCGGCGTGATGGGGCTGACACGAACGCTCGCTCTGGAGTTTGCTTCTTTGAATATTCGTGTCAATGCAGTTTTGCCCGGAATGACCAGAACACGTCAGACGCATGACTTGTTTCAAGATGATCATTTCACGAAACAGTATGTAGCCCAGATCCCTCTGGGACGTTTGGCAGAACCGTCGGACATCGCCCCTTCTTATATATTTTTAGCGTCTGATGAGGCCCGTTATATTACAGGGACAACAATTACTGTGGATGGGGGGCTGACGACAGGCATTCTCTGGCCGAGTAATTCCCAAGATTCATAACGATCTATTAAGAAGTTGGAGGGATAACAGATGGCAATTACCAAAATTACGACAGAGCATGCGCCAAATCCGGCTGGAGCGTACTCTCAAGCGATCTTGGCGGGTGATTTTTTATTTGTCGCAGGTCAAGGCCCTATTACCATGGATGGTAAAATAGCCAGAGGGACGATTGCAGAACAAACCAGATTGACGCTGGAAAATATTAAAGAAATTTTATTGGCTGCCGGTGCTTCGATGAGTCAGGTCGTTCGTGTATCTGCACACATAACAGAATTAAATGAAGATAATTTTAAACAATTCAATGAAACTTATAGTGAGTATTTTTCTGAACCTCGCCCAACTCGAATAACAGTCGGAAGTCAGCTGTTGGGTATAGATGTTGAGATTGAGGTGATGGCCTATGTCGGAAAATAGCCTGGATCTGGATACGCCGATTGTTTCTGTGGACCTGGCAATTGTAGATAATAACATTAAGCGGCTACAGAAGCTGGCGGATCAGTGCCATATGAAAGTAAGACCGCATATTAAAACGCATAAATCCGCAACCTTTGCCCGAGCCCAGCTTGATGCAGGCGCAGTTGGCGTAACAGCGGCTAAGCTTGGGGAAGCTGAAGTAATGGCCAAAGCAGGAATAATGGATATTCTGATTGCTTATCCCATTATAGGTTCAGCAAAGCTGAAACGCTTAAAAAGCTTGATGGAAATAGTCAAAGTCACTCTATCGATTGATAATAGGGTTGCTGGAGAGGGAATATCGGATTTAGGTGTAGCGCTGCGTCGGAAAATACCTGTTTATATTGAAGTGGATACAGGTCTTAAGCGGATTGGAAGAATGCCTGGCCGCGATGTGCTTGAATTTGGCCGCGAGCTTGCGTTGCTGCCTGGAATCGAGATTAGAGGAATTATGTCGCATGGCGGGCAGTGTTACGGCTCAACAAACCAAGATCAACTTGAGGTAATGGCAATCGAAGAAGCTCAGTTGATGGTCCAAACCAAGGCGTTGCTGGAATCTCATGGTATTCCGATTCAAGAAGTAAGCTTGGGCGCCTCCCCAACAACACCGTTCTTAAATAGGATGAAAGGAGTGACGGAAATTCGTCCAGGCACTTATATTTTTAATGATTATAATCAATTGTTGCTTGGATCTGCAAAAGTAGAGGACTGTGCCGTTCGTATTTTTACAACGGTTATCTCCCGGCCTGCACAGGACCGCATCGTAATTGATGCAGGAAGCAAGACGTTGACTTCGGACAATAATGTTTCTGGCAAAGGGTACGGCTACGTTGTGGATCATCAGGACTTTTACATTGAACGATTGTCGGAGGAGCACGGAATACTCTCCATTCCTCCGGATTCAGCAATATCGATTGGAGATACACTTTGCATCATTCCCAATCACGTCTGTCCCGTCATTAATTTAGCGAATGAACTCATGGGCAGGATCCATGGACAATGGCAACCATCCATTCCTATAGAAGCCAGGGGAAAGAATCGCTAAACCAAACTGTTTAATAATTGCCCAGTAAAGATTAAGTTTATTAAATAGTAGAACATACAGCATGGATTTATAATAGAGATACTATCGGAAGGAGAGACATGATGGCACAGGAGCATGCGCTGGCATCCGCACACAGGAACAAGGGAAGGTCTATCACCTGGAACAAAATTCGCAAACAACATATTATGCTTTGGATGTCGGTTCCCATCATGCTCCATTTGGCCTTATTTCAATTTGTGCCGCTCTGGGGCTGGCTGATGGCTTTCAAAGACTATCGCGTCGGACAAAGTTTATGGGGAACAGAATGGGTTGGATTTCACCATTTCCGCATTCTGTTTGAAAACCCGGAATTCCTTCGCGACTTACGCAACAATTTCATGATGAACAGCATGGGCATCGTGTTTGGCACGGTATGTTCGGTGGCGCTCGCCATTGTGCTCAGCGACATGAAGAGCCGCGGATTCGTGCGAACGATACAGACATTAACCTACTTGCCGCATTTTGTGTCGATGGTTGTCGTCGCAAACATTGCATTCACGTTATTATCGCCGGATAGCGGATTAATCAATGAATTGCTTATCCGCCTAAGCATTATCGATGAAAGCATCTTCTTTATGGCTAAGGGCGAATGGTTCTGGGTCATCCACACGTTGATTATTACGTGGAAAGGGTTTGGCTGGGGGGCGATCATCTATCTGGCCGCAATCTCCGGCATTGATCCTGGCTTGTATGATGCGGCGACTGTTGACGGAGCGGGCCGTTGGAAGCGGATTCAGTATATCATCATTCCGTCCATCATGCCGACGATCATCTTGTTGTCCATACTCGCGATTGGCAATCTTGTCACATCCGGATTTGAATCGCAATTTCTGCTGGGTAATCCGCTGACCCAGGAATATTCGGAAGTGTTGACGATTTTGGCGCTCAGATACGGGATTAATGAAGGTAATTTTGCATTCGGCACAGCGGTGGGCATCTTCAATTCAGTTGTTAGCGTTACACTGCTGCTGATTGTCAATGCTATCGCCAAACGATATGAAAGCAACTTGTTTTAAGCGGAGGATGCACATGAATTACAAACAAAGCTTGGGTGAACGCACGGTTGATTGGCTGCTGTATCTATTGTTGGCAGCCGTTGCATTCACAACCTTATATCCGTTTATTAATCTGCTCGTTGTGTCTTTAAACGAAACGACCGATGCGTTGAAGGGCAAATTGTACTTTATTCCTCGTAAATTCACATGGGAAAATTACACTTACGTATTTGAGAATCCGGTCTTGTTTCGGGCTACTGTCAATTCAGTGTTGAGAACAGTCATTTCTACAATTCTTTCCGTCTTTCTGTCAGGTATGCTAGCTTATGTACTAAGTCGGAGAGACTTCGTGTTTCGCAAACTGTTCGGGTTAGTGCTTGTTATATCCATGTATGTAAGCGGCGGCCTCATCCCGACCTACTTGCTGATTAAAAATCTCGGACTAATGAATTCTTTCTGGGTATATATCATCCCGGGGCTGGTTGGGGCGTTCAATGTGTTTGTGATGCGCACGTTCTTCAGCCAGCTTCCGGACGGGTTGGTTGAATCGGCTCATATTGATGGCGCGAACGACTTCCGAATATATACAAGCATCATTCTTCCGATCAGCCTTCCGGTTATCGCTACAATTGCGCTGTTTGTGTCGGTGAGCGAGTGGAATGCCTGGTTTGATAACTACTTGTACAACAGTCGCAATAACAAGCTTAATGTGCTGCAATTTGAACTGCAGAAGATGGTTCAAGCTGTAACGAATAATGCAGCGAGCGCCGAGGATATGTCCATAGATGCGCACAGAGTCATCACTCCTCAGACAATCAAGGCGACATTGACGATTGTTGTTACCGTACCGATTCTACTCGTATATCCGTTTCTGCAAAAGTACTTCGTCAAAGGGCTCACACTGGGCGCCATGAAGGACTAGGTTTCACTATCGCGCTCTGTTTTCCGGAAGGCAGAGCGGGATATGAAATATATAAGAAATATGGGAGGCAAAGAAAAAATGAGGAAAAGCAAATGGATGTCGGCCATCTTCATCCTGCTGGCCGCATTGTTGCTGGCATCCGCGTGCAGCAGCAAGAACAATGAAGGAACTGCAAGCAGCGAATCCCCTTCTGCTTCAAACACTTCGGCAGCGCCGAGCGAGTCGCCGACGCCTGCGCCGCTGGCTCCAGCTACATTCAAGATGAATACCACCAATCCGTTGATTAATTGGGACAATGATGTTGCGAAGGCCATTACGGCCAATACGGGCGTAACGATGGAATGGGATATTGTTACAGGCGATAATACACAACGCTTGAACATCTGGCTGGCTGGCGGCGATTACCCGGACTTGGTCAATCTTCGGGATCCTGAGCTGAAAAGCTACAAGGACGCCAATGCGCTGGTTGAATTGACCGATTTGATTCAGCAGCATGGACCTAACATTTTGGCGGCTTACAACAACGATTTGAAGCCGCTGCAAGATGAGAACGGCAAAGTTTGGGCGCTTCGCGCGCCTCCGGCGAAAGATATTAAAAACCTTGGCGATAAAGGCTGGATCAGCATTCAAGCAGCTGTATTGGCTGATGCAGGCTGGCCGCAAATCAAGACGCTTGACGATGTATACAATGTAGTGAGCAGCTACGCGAAGAAATATCCGGAAATTAGCGGCGGCAAAACGATCGGCTTCAGTAACTTTGGCAACGATAACATGTTGTTCAACATCTTCCATACTGCTGCTATGGGATATGCAGGCCTTGCGAACTTCGGACCGATAGCGATCGATGAGAATAAGGTCGCCGGTATGTCCTTCTTTCAACCTCACTATACGGATCTGTTGAAATTCTTCAACAAGATGAATAAGGAAGGCTTGTTCGATCCGGAATCCTTGTTGCAAAACGAAGAGCAGTTCAGCGCTAAATGTACGCAAGGACGCGTTCTTGCCGTATTTGGTCCTGGCTGGGCCTCCGGCTGCACCAGCGGTTTGAATAAGGGCGGCATGGCGGATAGAGGATATGTAACCTTCGATATCGTCACTGATGGAGTAACGAAGTTGACGGGGGCGGTGACGCAAGCAACGCTTAACGGTACTGATTTCTGGGTAGGGATTACGAAAAATGCGAAGGATCCGGTACGTGCCGTTCAATTCTTCAATCAAATGTTTGAGCAAAAGAATCAATTGTTGGTCAACTGGGGGGTCGAAGGCAAATATTACAATGTGGAGAACGGCAAGCGTGTGGTTACCGACTGGCTGCTTAAGGAATTTACGACCGGAGACGACGGATGGGAGCGCACGGGTATGGTTTATTCAAGACCATTGCTCGGCATCATGACAGGTGGTGCAATCGGCGATGACGGCGATTTTGCCAAGTATGAATTCTCGGAGAGCTTTATTCAGAGTGGCTTGAGCAAAGAAATTCTAGATGCGCTGTCCCATTATAATGCGACGACGTTCGCCGATTTGATGGCGCCGGCGAAGGCTGTTGATTTCAACTTCTCGAATACATTCTTTACAGATGAAATGAAGGCCTTCACCAAGGAGGCGATTGCTGCATGGGGACAATCACTAGCCTCTTATATATTGGAGAAAGACGAATCCAAGCTTGACGGCATCTGGAGCGATCTGGAGAAGAATTTGAAGAACAGAGGGCTTGACAAATTTGTTGCAGATGTAAACGCTGGATATCAAAAGCTTTTACAAGGGCAATAAGATCGAAATCATAATAGGCAAGCGCGCCATTCTTCGCGAATTGGCGCGCTTGTGGTATGAATTCAGCAAATTCAGCCGCCGGTTGTCCAAGCGATCAGCGATAGGCGCGTATCGTATCTACCGTCGCGCGGTCGGTTGCCTGCACGAGCTTCACGAGCAGTTCCTTCGCCGCAGCGTAATCGCCGGTGTCGATGATCGTCGCGGGCGAATGCATGTAGCGCGCGCAGACGCCGATGACAGCGGTCGGCACGCCGAGGCCGCTGAGCTGGATGTGGGCCGCGTCGGTGGCGCCCGGCGAGACGTAATATTGGTACGGGATGCGGTTCGATTCGGCAATGTCGACGATGAACTCGACGAGCGTCGGGTTCGTGACGAGCGTCGTGTCAACAATGCGCAGCGCGGCCCCCTGGCCGAGCTGGCCGAACGCAAGCTTGTCGCCGCTGATGTCGTTCGCGGGCCCGGCTTCCAGCACGTAACAGATGTCAGGCGCCACGAGGCGAGCGGCCGTATGCGCGCCGCGCATGCCGACTTCCTCCTGCGCGGTTGCTCCGGCGTACAGTACGTTCGGGTGCGGCTTGTCGCGTAGTTCCCGCAGCAGCTCCACGGCGAGTCCGACGCCGAAGCGATTGTCCCACGCTTTGGCCATGATGCGGTTGCCGCCGGCGAGCGGGGTGAACGGACAGACAGGCACAGCCGGCACCCCTGGCCGCACCCCCATATCGATTGCTTCCTGGCGGCTAGCTGCGCCGATGTCGATGAACATTCGGGAGAAGTCTATCGGCTTGCCGCGCTCGGACTCGTCAAGGAACAAGTAGGGGAGCGAGCCGATCACGCCGGGAATCGTACCCTTCTTCGTGGAGATGCGCACCTGTTGCGCAGCCGCCACCTGATTCCACCAGGAGCCGAGGGGTTGGAAGCGGAGCAAGCCGTCGTCCTGAATCGCTGTCACGAGGAAGCCGACTTCGTCGAGATGGCCGCATACCATCACCGTCGGTCCTCCCTCGTTCCCTCGCAGCACGCCAAACAGGCTGCCGAGCCCGTCTTGCACAATTTCCTCTGTATACGCCGACATGCGTGAGCGGACATAACGACGCACCTCGTCCTCGAAGCCCGGCGCGCCAGGCAATTCCGTGAGCGATTGAAATAGCTGAAGCGTCTCCTGATCCATGTGAATGATCTCCTTCGCGTTTGAATAAGCACGTATGATCATGACATGATTCACTATAGCGAACAAATAACGCTCCTTCCAGTACGCCGAACCAAGCGGCCAAATATGCCTAAGTATAGGATAAGTCCGCCCTAGCGCCCGTCCGGTGCGTTCTGTGATAAGATCACGATATTAACCGCAGTAGAAGGAAGGGATTAGGGATGGCTGACAGCATGCTGATTCACAATATGATCCGGATATGTCCGCAAAGTGGCGATGTACTGGAAGAGGAGGCGCGGATTCGCGCGCTCGCAGAACTGCGCGAAACGCCGCTGGCGCTTACTTCGCCTCGTAATGCTTATGTGTCGTTCCAGATTATCGTTGACCTGAACGGAGGGCATGCGGCTGACCTATCTATCGAAGCAGAACCGCTGCAGGGCGATCGCGACGCGATCGCCGCAGCGGAGTATACGTTCTATGCGCAATGGTACCACCACATTGACGGGAAGTATTACCCGGATGCGCTCGTGCCACTGACAGAAGGCGGCGCCTCTGTTCGGACGCTTGGCGAAGTGACGGGGCTAAATGCAGTGCCCGGTCAAGCTTATGCGGCATGCTGGGTTGACTTGTTCGTGCCGGCAGACATTCACCCCGGCGAATACAAGGGCGCGGTGCGAGTCCGGACGGGCAATGCGGTCCAGACGTTGCCGTTTACCCTGCATGTCATAACAACGATCGTGCCGAACGAGTCGCTCATGATTGCCGACCTGAATAGTTATGCGGACAATCTGTCCAACCGGATGAAGTACTTGCGTAATAATGAGGAGAGGTACGAGGACGGTACCTATTATAAAGTAGAGCGGCAGTTTTTCCGCATGGCCCATGAGCACCGCTGCTTGCTGCATTATTTGCCTTACGAGCATTCCGGCGCGGTGCCGCCTGTGTTCATCCCCGAATTGGGGGGCAAGGGCAAGGAGCTGCGCGTCAAAGATTGGTCGACATTCGACGAGCACTTCGGCCCGTATTTGGACGGCTCGGCTTTTGCGGACACGAAACGGGGGGCGATCCCGATCCCGTACATGTATTTGCCGTTCAATTTCCATTGGCCTGCCGATTATGTGAAATTCGGGACGAAAGGGTATCGCAGCGAGTTCACTTCGGTCATGAACGCCTTCCATCGCCATTTCACGGAGCGCGGATGGCTGCATACGACGTTCGAACTGTTTCTGAACCATAAGAAGCGCTACAAGCTGTTTCCTTACGATGGGGACGAAACGCGGTTCGTGTGGGATGAGAAGGTGAACGATATCTTCTACGAGCTGGCCCGGGATGCGCTTGAAGCGAAGGAGGGCGCGCGATTCGTCTTCCGTACCGATGCGAGCTGGAGCTACGGGCTGCACTTCGGCAAATATGCCGACAAGATCAAGCTGTGGGTTGTCAACGCGCTAATATTCTCCTGGTTTCCCGAGAGTCTGCCCGTACTCAGAGCGGCGGGCGATACGATATGGACGTATGGCGCAGCGGAAAAAATCGGGCAAACGTTGCTTGGCACCGCAATTTCGCCGCTGACTGCCATCTTGCGGGGGGTCGACGGTTTCGTCTATTGGGAGAATACTCACTGGGGCGCCCGATGGTTCGAAACACCGTTGGGTGAAGGGAGTGAGACACTCTTCTATCCAGGTGATGAGTTGTTTGGCATTCTTGGGCCGATTCCATCCATTCGGCTAAAGACGTTGCGGAATGTCATGCAGCTCGCCGATTGCATGGAAGCATGGATACGCAGGCAGCCCGAGGGAGGGCGCGAGCGGATGAGCGGACTGATTGCGGAAGCGCTCGACATCGCTCCGGGCAGTTGGTGGCCAGGCAAGTCGGATCTCGTAAACAAGCCGCCGTACGAGTGGGATGACGCGGGCTTCAGCGAGGCGCCGAGAGCGAGGCTGCACCAAGGAAAGCCGCCGGAGGCGCTTGGCGACCTCACACGCAACATATGGCGGATACTAGGCTAAGGGAGCGAATCGACTTATGGCAAAAACAACATACAGCTTGATGGAAATTGCGCGCATCGGCGTCCTGTTCCTGCCCGGAGATCGACTGGAGAAAGTGATGCCGCCCGAACGCCGCGATTATCCCGTGCGGGTTACAGCCAAGCATGAGTTCGCCTATGGCGACGAAGTCGATTTCGACGAGGATAACTTCAATGCGCTGAAGCGCGTACTGTTGCTGCTCGAACGGATTGATCCGGCGCGGAGGCCGTATTCGGCGCTCTGGATTCGTCGGCCTGAAAATCCGGCGCTCGGCGAAGTGATGGTGGCCGGCGGCAAGCTGCCGAAGGAAGGGCATCACATCCAGCCATTGTGGCCGGACATCCTGCGTGCCTTCGGCGGCCAGCCGACTCGTCTGGATCGTGACAATGGACAAACCGTCTATTACCCCGTGCACAATTCCGATGAATCGATCGTTGGCGTGCTGGAAGTATCGGAGAAAGTTCCGGGATTATTTATTTGATTGCACGAAAGGAGAGGACGGCAGTTGGAGCAGCCGGTTTACATTTGCAGGCGGACGACGATCAAAGGCGATTGGTTTTTGCCGTTGCCTGCGGGCATATGGCAGCAGGCCGAGGAGGTCACGCTGCGACGCACGGCGGACGGTACGGAACCCAGGCTGACAACAAAGGTGAGAGCGCTATGGAACGACTGGGGGATGTACGTTCGATACGATTGCGAGGACGATCAAATTGTGGCGACGCACGTGAGCCGGGACGATCCGATCTATAATGAGGACGTCGTGGAACTATTCGTCAGCGTCGATCAGCGGCTCGAGACGTATGCGGAATTCGAATTCGGCCCGAAGTCGGTGATGTTCGACGCGCTTGTCCGTAACGACTTGCAGGGTAAAATCCAGGTCGATACGTCATGGAACTGTGAGGGGCTACGCTGCCGAGTCGACAATCGATTGAGAGAGCGGAAGGTCGTCTACGAGATTGCCTTTCCGTTTGCGCCGCTGTACGGCGGATCAGCGCCCATTTTCATGCTGGGAACGGAGTGGATCGGCAACTTCTACCGCATCGACCGATCGCCGGAACAGGGCGACGAATTTACCGCCTGGTCTCCGACACGTCAAGCCAGCTTTCATACGCCGGGGCGGTTCGGGCGTATCGTCTTTGCGGCGGAGCGGGCCTGATGAATGGGGAGCCGGGAGGAACAGCAATGACAGCGAATCAGATCGCCATGATGGAACGGGATTGGCGCTTGCGCGGGTACGACAGCAAGGATGACATCGTCGCAACCGTCCATGACGCTGGTTTCGACGATGTCGATTGGATGGCGGCAGCCGTGCCGGGAGACGTACATTCGACACTTCTGGCGCACGGCGCGATCGCGGACCCGTACTACTCGACGAACGATCAGTTATGTCGCTGGGTCGAGCAGAAAATATGGGTGTACCGCACAATGTTTGACGCGCCGGACGATTGCGGCGGCAATGCCCGCGTATTCCTGCGCTTCGCAGGACTCGATACGCTTGCGGAGGTATTCGTGAACGGGGTGTCCGTCGCCGTATCGAACAACATGTTCGTACCTCTTGAAGTGGAGTTGAGAGGCATATTGAAGGAGCGCGGCAATACGATTGTCGTCCGCTTCGATTCGGCGGTGGAATACGCGAAGGACAAAGACGTGTCCCGCTTCTGGTCGAAAGTGAACTATGAGCGAATCTGGCTGCGTAAATGCGCCAGCAACTTCTCCTGGGACTGGGGACCGCGCCTTGTGACGGCAGGCATCTGGAAGGTTGTGTCGCTGCAAGTCGTGCGTGCGGCTCGCATCGACCATCTGGTGTTCCGCACGTTGTCGATCGGACAAGACGAAGCCGAGGTGGAGGCCCTCGCCGAGGTGAGCTCATTCGACGCAGATACGCCGCTTACGGCGGCGTTCGTTCTCCGCGGTCCTGGCGAGCCGCTGTTCGCGGAGGCGAAGGTCTCTGAAGGACGTGCAGTCGTGCGATTCCGCGTCTCGGGCCCGCAGCTATGGTGGACATTCGATCACGGCACGCCGTATTTGTATGCGTTGGAAGCCAGGCTCCGCAACGAGGCTGACGGTTGCGTCATCGATAAGGCCGAGGAGCAAGTCGGCATCCGCACGATTGAGGTCAAGCAACGTGCGGAGAATGGAGAACCACGGTTTACGTTCGTGCTGAATGGACGAGAGTTGTATGCGAAAGGGGCGAACTGGATCCCCGCCCACAACTTTGTCGGCGCGATTGCAGACGAACGTTACGCCGACCTGATCGCGCTCTCCCGCGATGCGAACATGAACATGTTGCGGGTGTGGGGCGGCGGCGTATATGAGAAGGCGGCGTTTTACCGGGAATGCTCGTGGCAGGGGCTGCTCGTCTGGCAAGATTTTATGTTCTCGTGCAGCGAATTGCCGGATTACGACGCAGACTTCATGGCGAGCGTGCAAATGGAGGTCCTTGCCAGTGTCAAGTCATTGCGCAACTATCCGTGCATCGCGCTCTGGTGCGGCAACAACGAGAACCAGGCGATCCATAGCGAGAAAATGTATGATCGCAGCGACTACCGATTTTATGGCGAAAAAATATTTCACGACCTCATTCCCGGTTTGCTGGCTCAACTAGATACGACCCGGCCGTATTGGCCGAGTTCGCCGTGGGGCGGCAACGATCCGAACAGCTACGACGAAGGGGATACGCATAATTGGGCAGTTTGGCACGGCGACTTGTACCCGCGCAGATATGGGGAGAAGCCGCGTTCCGACGTGTCGCCATACGGTATTTCGTACCGGCGGTATGCCGAGGATACGTCGAAGTTCAGCAGCGAGTTCGGCATTCACGGCAGCACGGTGAAAGAGACGTTGCGGCGCAATATGCCGGCTGAGGAGCTATATTACGGCAGCTTCGAGCTCGATTATCGCAATAAGGACTTTGAGCCGGAGAAGGCAACGATTACGATGGCCGGCTATTCCGGTCTGCCTGCCGATCTGGATGAATATATTGACTTCTCCATGCTGTGCCAGGCGGAAGGGCTGAAGTTCGGCGTCGAGCATTTCCGGCGCCGCAAGCCGGTGAACAGCGGTTCGCTCATCTGGCAGCTGAACGATTGCTGGCCGGGCATCAGTTGGAGCCTGATCGACTATTACTTGTTTCCGAAAGCGTCTTATTATTACGCGAGAAGGTTTTACGCGCCGATGTTGCTGTCGGTCAAAGACGATGGCGGGCATTTGTCGGTTTGGGTCACGAACGATAGCTATGTGCGGTACACGGATACGATCACCGTCGGCGTGCAAAATTGCTTTGGCAACCCGACATACGAAGAGACGTTCCCTATCGAAGTTGAACCGAACGACTCGCAGCAGATCGTGACATATTCGCCAGCAGAGGTCGAATGGCGGCTGAACGTGATCGACAGACGCAGCCATTTCCTGTTCGTCCGCAGCGGACGCGGCGATGTGTATGACAACCATTACTTCTTCGCCGAACAGAAAGATTTGCGGTTTCGGCCGTGCCGCCTGCAAGTCACGATGCGTGAGCTGCCGGACGGGCTCGAAGTTGAAGTGGCGACGGACAGCTTCGCCCGGTTCGTCAAGCTGGAGTGTCCGATCGACCATACGATGTTTTCTGACAATTACTTTAATTTGCTGCCGGGAGAACGCAAGACGGTTATGGCAGTCAATCGCAAAGGCGCGGCGTTCTCGGCGGCTGACGTGCACGTGACGGCGCTCCAGGCGGCTGAAGTATGTGTGAGGGTGCTTGAAGAAAGCCCAGTTGTTAAGGAGGCGTGGACATCATGACACTAGGTATTTCCCCGCAAGCCCGGGCCCGGGCCTATGAGACGACAATAACGATTCCGACCTATGAGCTGCTGGCGGACGACCACAACCCCATTTTTGATAAAATGCACGATCCGTACCCTTACACAATGCAAAACCACGTCTCCAAGCAACGAATCGATAAAATCTACACAGCGGTCGTGCTCGAAAACATTTACTTGCGGTTAACCGTCCTTCCCGAACTAGGGGGGCGGTTGTTCAGCGCCGTCGATAAACGGACTGACCGGGAGTTTCTATACCGCAATACGGTCATACAGCCACGATTGATCGGTACACGGGGAGCCTGGTTCTCCGGAGGCATTGAATACAATTTTCCGATCAGCCATGCCCCGACGTCATCGGCCCGCGTAAACTGTACGACGCGTGAGTATGAGGACGGCAGCGCCGCAATTGTGTTTGGCGGCATTGAGACGATGTCGTTCATGAACTGGAAGGTCGAGTTGCGGCTGTATCCTGAGAAGTCGTACATGGAGCAGAATGTCAGTCTGTCCAACCCGACGCCTCGCGAGAACAAATATTACTTCTGGACGAACACTGCAGTCGAGTACAACCCGAGCCTGCAACTGATCTACCCGTTCGACTGGAGCATCAACTTCGACCAGAAGTACGTCAAATGGCCGTATTACAAGCAGATGGACTGCCGTAATCCGCGGGAAATCGCTTTTTCCTACGAGACGTTCGGCAAGCTGACGACGGGTGATTTTTTCGGCGTATACAACCGTGATGCCGCCTATGGGGTCGTTCACTATGCGAACCGCAAGCTGCTGAAGGGCGCTAAATTTTTCATCTGGGGCAATGACCGGAACGCCAAAGCGTGGAACCGCTGCCTGACCGATAACGATGCGCAATATATCGAAATTCAGAGCGGCCCGTACGAGACCCAGGGCGTGTATAAATTTATGCGGCCTTACCAGCAGCTTGCCTGGAGCGAATATTGGTACCCGGTATTCGGGATGGACGGCTTCAGGCATGCGGCCAAGGAGGTCGTGCTCCAGATCGAGCCGACCGAGCGGGGTGCCGACATCTTGCTGCTTGCGAACGAGCCGCTGCCAGGCTGCCGGCTCATCTGGCGGGCTCGCGGCCAGTCGTCGAGTGCGACGCTCGATCTGACACCCGACCGCGTCGTTCGGGTCGAGGCTGAGATCGAAGCGGAAGGCGATGTTCCGCTGCATGAATGGCAGATCGACCTGTATAGCGCGGAGAAGCATATTGTCAATTTCGGGCAGCGGCAGGAGACGACGGATGAATATCCCGATACAGAGCTGTATGAAGACTCGCGAGTCCGCATTCTGAATGAAGATCCGGACAAACTGCTGAAGCATGCGATGTGGCGGGAGTCGTTCGGGATGATCGCACAGGCGTGCGAGTATTATGAACGCAACTTGGCCGCAAATCCTTCGTGCGCTATTTCGCGCAATCGGTTGGGGCAATTGCAGCTCAAGCGGATGCAGTACGAGCAAGCAGAGACTTGCTTCCGTCAGGTGCTCGCGTACGACAATCGCAATGGCCAGGCGCGATTTTACATGGCGGTAGCAAGCAAGGAGCAAGGTCGGTTGCAGCGGGCGCGACGGTTGTTCATGGACATCGCCGCGGACAGCGACTATTATCAGGCGTCTGTCGTGGAATTAATCAAGATTGATTTGCAGCTTGGCTATTATCAAGAGGCGCAAGCGATGAGCGAGCTGTTATCGGACGGCGGAGGCAGCTATGGCTATGTACTTGCCGCCATCGCGAACCGCAAGGACGGCTTGCGCTTGGGTGCGGAGCGGTTGCTCGGCCGCGCTTCGGATGCCGACGAGCATGTACTGGCGGAATCGTATTTGCTTCATCTCTCGGAGGAGGCGAAGCAATGGCTGACCGCGTTTACCGGCGGCGACGAAGCCGCGCTGCTGCCAATTGCGCTCGACTACGCCGATATGGGCTTCTGCGAGGAAGCGGAAGCGATCTTGCGGCTGATAGCGAATCCTACGCTAAAGACGAAGCTGGCCTTCGGCTTGGTTCACCAGGCGCCGGAGCAACGCGAAGCGGCGATGCTGCAGGCGCTTGACGGCGGCGAATCGCTCGACCGCGTGTTTCTGAAGGAAAGGCTGCTTCTGCAGGCGCTGGAGAATCTGCGCGATAAGGACGCTACCGGGAGCGCCCACTATATGCTCGGCACGTTCTACTGCGCCGTTGGCCGCAAGGACGATGCACTGGACGCGCTGCTGCTCGGCTATGGCTGCGGGCTGAGACATACGGCGCTGCTGCACAGCATCGGGTATATTTATATGCATCATAATCAGGATTCTGACGAAGCTGAAGTTTTCTTTACGGAGGACGTTGCGGTACACGGCAGCTTGAACGAGGACAGCCTGCTGCAACTGGACCGCATTTATCGACAGCGGGGAGATCTGGAGAAGAGGAAGGCGCTTGCTCCGTACATGGAGCGGGCAGCCAACAAAACGCTTGTCCTTGTGGCGCTGGTCAATATTTGGCGGGATACCGGCGAAGAAGAGAAAGCGCTGCAGCTGCTGGAGAACGAACCGTTCGACAACTGGGAAGGGCAGGACGCGAGCGGACGGTGCTACCGGGATTTTATCGTGCATATGGCAGCCAAAGAAGTCAGCCAAGGCGATTTCGCTGCCGCGAAACGCTGGATGGAACGTGCGCGCACGTATCCGGAAACACTGCATTATGGAGAGCCGACAGATGTCGTTCTATCTGAAATCTATTACTGGACTGGTATTGTTCATGCCGGTCTGGGCGAGGAATCGCTGGCGCTGGAGGCGTTCCGCCAAGGCGTACGGGAATGGCAGTCGTTAGGCGACGCGATGCCGGCATATGAACAGAGCTTCGCAGCCCAATGCGTGAAAGAATTGCAGAAGCGGGAACTCGTGCTGTAACGAGGGAGCGGCGCCATACCTGAAGCGAGGAGACATTGCAGGATCATATGGAAGAAGGAATCCGTCGTGAAAATCGGTGTAGGAGTATATGGAGATAACGGCCATCAGATTCACCGGATGCTTCCGAATACGCCAAATTCTTTAGTGGATATTGTCGGGGTGTGCTGCTGCAAAAAGGGAGAACAGTGGACAAATGCGGTCGTATATTCATCGCTGGAAGAGATGTTGAAGGATGAAAAAATTCAATTAGTATCGCTCTGCTCCCCCCGGAGGGATAAGCAGGCGGCAGACGCTATTCTTTGTTTGGAAGCGGGAAAGCATGTGTATGCAGAAAAGCCATGTGCAATGAACGAGGATGAACTGGACTTAATTATTAAAACTGCACAAAAAACAGGAAAACAGTTTCATGAAATGGCAGGCACAGCATTCATGCAGCCTTATTATGAGATGGGCAAAATTGTAAAGGGCGGGCGAATCGGGGAAGTTGTTCAGGTATTTGCCCAAAAATCATACTCGCCAGCATTGGAGCGGCGCCCAGGCGATGAAGGCATTGACGGAGGATTGATCGGTCAGAACGGCATCCATGCGATACGGATGATTGAACATGTAACAGGGCTGGAAATTACGGATGTCGAGGCAACAGAGACCAAGCTGGGGAACAAAAATAAAGGGGAGCTCCATATGGCGGCCTCCATTATAGCACGGCTCTCGAACGGGGGTGTAGCAAGCTGCGTTATTAACTATTTGAATCCTCAGCAAGGCTTCGGCAGTCATACGAATGAGCATCTGAGAATTTTCGGTACGCTGGGATTTGTGGAATCCGTAGACGGGGGCTGTAAAACCCGCTTGGTGTTAAATGATCAAGATAGGGGAGAGCTTGATTTATCAGAGCCTGGTCTCGACTATTTCGATTTGTTCATTTCGTCAATTTCTGGCCAAGGGGAAATGCCCCTTTCAATAGAACATGAGCTTCACCCGACAAGAGTCGTCATACGCGCCAAACAAAATGCCGACAGCAAAAAAGTGCAAATAAATAATAGATAAGAAACGGAGAAAAACTATGGAGCCGATCAAAAGGATCAAAATCGGCATTGTCGGGGTGAGATTCGGCAATGCGCTAATTAATAGTATGCAGCATGGCGATGCCATCAAATTTTTTGAAGTCGCAGCCATATGTGACAAAAATGTAGAGCTGGCCAATTTAATAAGCGAGCGATATGGAGTTAAAGCCTATTATGATATGGATGCTTTGCTCGAAGATGACGAAATCGAGGCCATTGGCTTGTTTACAGGCCCTGTCGGCCGCGCACAATTAATACGGCGCATTATGAAGGCCGGAAAAGATGTAATGACGACAAAGCCGTTTGAATTGGATCCTGCTGAAGCTCTGTCGGTTTTACAAGAAGCCAAATCGATGTCACGGGTAGTGCACTTAAACTCCCCGTCACCTATGCTGACAGGCGAGCAGCTTCTGATCAAGAGATGGGTCCAGGAATATAACTTGGGCCAACCGGTTGCTTGCCGTTATAATGTCTGGTGTTCAAAACGGGAAAAGGAAACCGGAACTTGGTACGACGATCCGGACCAGTGTCCGGAAGCGCCTATTTTTCGTATCGGCGTTTACTTGATCAATGAATTAATAAGCATTTTTGGAAATGCCGCCAAAGTCCAATCCCTTTCGTCAAGGCTGTTTACAGGCAGACCAACCGCGGATAACGCTCAACTTGGCATTTTGTACAACAACGGAGCAATTGCCAATATTTTTGCATCCTTTTGTATCAACGATGGTCAGAATCAAATCAGATCCATGGTTCTGAATTTCGAGAATGGAACAATTTACAAAAAAGGCGGTGTTATGCTTCCGGAAAAATTGAAAGAAGAGGTCGAATTATCGTTAGTTACCCATGATGAGAAAGGAGAATCGATTTTAGTTAAAGCGGTCCCGGAAGGCTCTGATGAAGATTATCAATGGGAAGCGTTTTACAGGGCTATTCATGGAGAAGCGGTAGGGCAAGTAGGCATGCAAGAGATTGTCGAGGGTGTAAAAGTATTGAATGCTATGGCCAGAGCTGCAAAATCCCAGTGTACCGAAACGGTGTAAAATGGGCCGAGGCTTGGCTTGCTAGCGGACAAAAATCCATTGTTCATTAATGATTTCCCTCCTTTTTTAGGTCATCCGAATGATCCGCTGCTTGAAAGAAATTTGCCGACGGTCTCGCGAGTATTGTTCAGCATGAGTCTTTTTTCGACGGACTGCGCGAAACTCCTGCAAAAAAATACAGTTGCGGCTCGCCGCCATCCTCGGCAACGATCCGGAGCTCAGTCTAATTGCACAAATCAGGACGGTGACTGGAACATGAATGAACTTATTCCAAACCGGTGTGGCCGACGTTGCCCCGGCGGAGACGCTGCAAGTTGTTCGGTTCATCGAAGCGGCGAATGAGAGTCGGTTAAGCGCCGCGGGTGTGCGGCTTCAACGATAATCATACACAGACTTGTTAATCGGCATTGGCATTCGCTTCGAAAAGACGTCGATGAACGTGAGGGGGAGGAGCATGGGTATTTTTCACGCCATGGAATCAGATGCATTCGAACAAATTGTGTTTTGCCGGGATCGTTCTTCCGGTCTGCAGGCGATCATCGCCATCCACGACACGACGCTCGGACCTGCATTAGGCGGCGTCAGAATGCGTCCCTATGAGTCGGAGGATGCGGCGATTGAGGATGCGATGAGACTGGCCAGAGGCATGACGTATAAAAACGCGCTCGCAGGGTTGAATTTGGGCGGCGGCAAAGCGGTTATTATCGGCGATTCGGCGAAAGACAAGAGCGAGGCGCTGTTTCGCGCATTCGGCAGGTTTGTGAACAGCCTGGGCGGCCGTTATATTACGGCGGAGGATGTCGGGACCACTGAGAACGATATGGATCTGGTCTTTCAAGAGACGAAATTCGTCACGGGGATTTCGCCTGCACACGGCTCTTCCGGCAACCCGGCTCCCGCAACGGCGTTCGGTGTTTATCAGGGGATGAGAGCGGCAGCCAAATTCAAATTCGGCGTCGATCATTTAAGCAGGATGACGGTTGCTGTGCTGGGGTTGGGACAGGTGGGATGGAATCTATGCCGCCTGTTGCATGAGGCTGGGGTGAAATTGATCGTCTCCGATATACGACAGGATGCGGTAGACGAGGCCATTGTCCGATTCGGGGCGGTTCCGACGGAAGTCGATCGTATTTATGGCGCCGATTGCGATATTTTCTCTCCATGTGCGCTTGGCGCCGTGCTTCATGACGACACGATTCCCTTGTTGAAGGCCCGTATCGTCGCCGGGGCGGCAAACAATCAATTGCTGGCGCCTGAACATGGGGAAAGGCTGCAAAATTGCGGAATTCTGTATGCACCCGATTATGCGGTCAACAGCGGAGGCGTCATTCATATTGCCGACGAACTGAACGGCTACAATCGGGACAGGGCGTATGCGAAGATCGAAGGCATCTACCAGACGCTTACCGCGATTTTCGAGATGGCCGAGCAGGAAAGGATGCCGACGTCGGTCGCCGCAGACCGGCTGGCGGAAGAGAGAATCCGTAGGGGAGGAAACTTGCGGCAAGGATTCTGGTCTGGCGGCCGGCATGCAGGAATCGGGGGAGTGTGAAGCCGATGGGAATGAGAATGACGGGGGATCGCAGTTTTCTTTGTGAGAAGGGAGGGGGCGCTCGATGGCGGAATATTGGATCGGTGTCGATATTGGCGGCACCAATATTGTTTGCGGGGCGGTGAATGACGAGGGACGGCTGCTTGCCATGCTCAAACGGCCCACGCCAGTCGATCAAGGCAGCGATGCGGTGATGGATAGGGTAGCTGTCATGGTACAAGAAATGCTGCGCGCCAATCAGTTGGACATACACAGCGTAGCCGGGGCGGGCATCGGTACACCGGGGCATGTTGATCCCATCGCAGGAAAGGTCCTTCAAGCGAGCAATTTGAATTGGAGAGATGTGCCGATCGCCGCGGGTCTATCCAGCAGGCTTGAAATCCCCGTATTCGCGGATAACGATGTCCGTATGTATGTATACGGGGAAGCGAAGGTTGGAGCGGGCAAGCATTTCGCAAATGTACTGGGAATTACGATCGGTACGGGCCTTGCCGCGGCGTTCGTTTACCAAGGACAACTGTTGCATGGCAGTCAATTTCTGGCAGGGGAAATCGGTCATATACCGATGAACGAAATTTCTTATCCTTGCGTATGCGGTTTGACGGGTTGTCTGGAGACCATGGCTTCAGGGACGGGCATCGTCAGGCAAGCGAGGGATTATTTACAGGCAGGACATCCGACTCTGTTGCGGCAGATTCCTTCAGAGCAGATCGCATCGGAAGAGGTGTCCAAAGCCTGCGATGCCGGAGACAGACTGGCGATCGATATCATGAATCGTACGGGGCGGCTCCTGGGCAAGGGATTGGCTGCCGCCATCACGTTATTCAGTCCGGATGTCTTGGTGATTGGCGGCGGCGTTGCCGCTGCGGGCGACAGATTGCTCCAACCGATGAAGGAAGCCATTCGGGAATTGGTATACGAAGGATACTGGTCCCATTTAACGATTTCCGTTGCCCGCCATCCGGAACTTGCTGGCGTAATGGGAAGCGCCATATTTGCAAAAGAGAGATTAGCCCGATCAAGGTCAAATATCCGCTGTATTCCTCCGCTTATATGACGCTCACGCCTGCGTTCGCAAACATTGTGCGAAAGTCCGCATGGGGATAGGAATCGGTTGCAAGAGCGGCAATGGACGTGAGTTCGTCGATAAGGAAGACGGAATCGCGTCCAAGCTTCGAATGATCCGTCACAACGTAGGCCTCGACAGAATGGCGCATCATCACACGATGGGTGTGCGCCTCCAATCCGTCGAAGGTCGTGATGCCCCGCTTCAGCGATACGCCGTCGGCGCCCAAGAACATTTTTTGAATCGTCGGCTGACCCAACGTCAAGTCCAGGGCCCGTCTGTGCGAGAGCCTGGAATTCAAAGTAGTGAGAAAGACGCTGATACGGGGGGATTGGTTGTGGTCGTACAAACGTTTTGCCTTCTCGTCAACAATCAGCCGGGTGTATTAGCCGCCATTTCCGGGATTTTGGGTAATAGTGGTTGTAATATCGACAGACTAACGACGAAGCGGTTTCGAAGCCCTGCCGTTTCATTGATGAAGATTTCGGTCGCGATCGACGATTTTACCAAACTGGACAGTATCGTAGTCTTACTTGAACAGATGGCAGACGTCATCCAGATCAAGTCCTTAAAGAGGCCGGAATTTCTCACGGATTTTAAATCCTGGATGGCGAAGCGCTCCTTCTGGATCGCAACGTTATGCTTATTCCTGACATTGTTCGGTACGAATTTACCGGTGCCGCTTTACGCGTTATACCGCACAAATTGGAGCCTCAGTCCCGGGAAGATCACACTTTTGTATGCCGTCTATGCATTTGCCGTCATACCGACCATTGTTCTCTCTGGGCAATTGGCCAGACGATGGGGATTACGGAACCTGTTCTTGACCGGAGCCTGCTGTTCCTTGTTAGGCTCGATCTGTTTCGGGTTGGCAGATGGACCAGACCTCATTATTGTTGCTAGGCTGTTCCAAGGACTCGCGGTCGGGTTGTTGAACGGCGTGTCCGTTACGTTCCTGACCCGATTAGATTACAATCACAAAAAAGTGGGAGGAGCGGTTGCCGCGGCTATGGCTGTAACACTGGGAAATGCGCTAGGCCCAATGTTCTCCGGGACGTTAGGAATGGCATTCCCTGCAGACAGCCTGAATGCCCCGTTTGCTATTCATGCTGTGCTAACACTGTTTTGTATGTTGGGTTTGTTATATATACACGAAGAGAGAGGCGATCTTAATACTAACTTTCGACTTTTACGGCCGCGAATCCCGGTTCAGGTACGTAAACCGTTTCGTCTATCTGCTGCGTCGTCTTTTGTCGCTTGGACCATCATGAGCTTATACATGTCCATTATTCCCGCTTTCATGGACCGATTTATCGGAACCTCAAGTCTGCTCGCATCGGGATGTATTCTGGCTTTCGTTCTCCTGCTTTCGTCAGCTACACAGTGGTTCATGAGAAGACAATCGCCTGCCGTCATGTCGATCGTTGGGATCGGACTTCTGATGGTTGGATTCGCGGGGTTGGGATGGATGTTGGTTTTCCCGTCTGCTGCGCTCTTTATTGTCGCAACGATGTTTATCGGTTCCGGCCACGGTCCGGTCTATGCCGGGAGTCTGGCCTACTTAAACGAACATACTTTCGAGAATACCCGGACAGATGTCATTGCGAATTTTTACGTTTATATTTATTTGGGTGTCAGCGTGCCGGTGCTGGGTCTTGCTTACGGAAGCGGATGGATTGGACTTTCCGAAGCCGCTTTATGGTTGGTAGGTTGTATGGAGGCCATACTTGCCTTCATCCTGCCATATTGGTGGATAGTGAAGAACAGGAGATAAAAATGGGACGGCAGGGCTGGACGGACCTTGAAAGTCATACCCTTACTTCCACATTCGGAGGCAGAGAGGAAAAATTTGCAGGCTGGTATTTCGAAATATTGTTTAAGTCGCAAAAATATCCTCTGCAGCCATTTCAAGTCCTTCGAAAAAGAAAGATCGCACCGTTTCATCGGCCCTGTAAGTGGCATATTCCTTCATTTTATAATCCTCAAAGCTGTAGACCAGGACCGTCCGCTGCTTCGGGTCGACGACCCAGAATTCTTTCACGCCTGACAACATGAACGTATTCAGCTTATCGATCATGTCTTTGGAGCGGGTGCTTTTTGACAAAATTTCGATACAGAGCGACGGAGTGCCCATATACCTGCCACGTTCATTTACCGTCTCCTCATGATCGCAAACGATGATCAGGTCCGGCTGCATGACATCGGGCGTGTCCAGATCTATTTTGTAGAAATGAACATCAAATGGCGCGTAAAACACCTTGCACTTCTTTCCCTTCAAATAAGCCCGGAGATGAATGTGCAGATTTCCCGAAATATCCTGGTGGAACGTGCTGGGCGAACCGAGTATAACAATTTCTCCATTGATATATTCCATGCGCAGTTCGCTGTTCTCGTAGATCTCCATAAATTCTGTATAAGACACTTTCTTGCCGCCGAACACATAATCGTGCGCCCGTTCCTTCACCGTAAAATATTGCTCGATCTTGGAAATGTAAGGCGTTAATCGTACGGATTTTTTTCCGTTTTTTGTGATGACAACATCATTGTTATCTGCTGCGTAGTCAAGGTACTGCCCCAAATTTGTTTTGAATTCGGTCGCTGTAATGATTTTAGTTGTATCTGCCACATCCATCGCCTCCCATAAAAAAATCGTACGATAGACCGTTAGAATCGTACGATAATAATACTATATCGTGCGATTCAAAGCAATCTCCCGGTTGACCTTTCAGCTCTGCATGGTTCCCATTAGCGTGCAGCAACTGCAGACGAAGGATGAAAGTCTATCCAGCCCGTCTACGCTAAAAAAATGTGGGCATTCAGGTTCCGAAGATCGGGCGGGATTTTTTTGTCCGCAATTGTCCCGATTCCGGCGCCTCGAGTGTTATATCATAATGAAAGCACGGGAAGGGAGGAGAATCCGGCGGAAGACCAGTCGCTTGAACGCACGATCGCTCAAATTCAGCAAGGTCGACAGGAGCGATATGTTGAGGTCGTCAGGGTGTACCAGCAAGCTATGTACCGTTACTGTTTGCGATTGCTCGGTCATCGTCAGGATGCCGAGGATGCGGTTCAGGACATTTTTGTGAAAGCATTCGAAGCTATTCCGCGCTACCGATATACAACGGGTTTTTCTTCCTGGCTGTATGCTATCGCGCATCGCCATTGTCTCAATCAATTGCGCAACAGAAATCGCCAAACCCGATTGTTGCAGCGATTGTTCGGCTCCGTGCCGTCCGCAGAGAGTCCCGAGCAGGCGATGGACAGCAAATTATTCAGTCCGCCCCTGATGTCGGCGATGGCAGCGCTGTCGCCCGAGGAGCGATCGGTGATCATCCTGCGCGTATTTGAAGAGCGAACGTACGAAGAATTGGGAGCGATTCTGGGGTGCAAACCGGAAGCGGCCAAAAAAAGATTTAATCGAGCGCGGATGAAGGTACAACGTAAATGGGATAAACGTCGGGAGGAATCGGGATGGAACGAGAACGATCAATCCATGCATGCGAAAATATAAAAGCTCAAGGGCTGTCCAACGATCAAATCGAGCCGATTGATATTTCGGAAGCCGTCATGCGGCGCATTGGCGAGCGGCAAACGGCCGGCAGGTTTCAGGGCCGCGCTCCCCATCGATGGGCATTCATCTGTGCGGCAATAGGACTCGCTGTGATGCTGTCAACGGCATCGGTGCTCGCCGCAAGCGAATATTTGCAGCTTCGAAATCGAGACGGGGAGGTGAAAGTTCGATCCGAAATCGCCGATCATCCGCTTCTGGTCGTGCCCCAACCCGAAGAAGAGAATTCGCCTGCGCCGAGTTATAGAGACCGCGTGCTTGCACAGATCAAGCCGGGCCAACTGCTTGCTTATTCTATCGACAACGGCAATGGAACTCGATCGATCCAGTATGTTTTTGATACGCGAATCGAGTCTTCCTATACCGATTTTGCCCAGCTCGCGGCTGGCAAATCCGCACCTGCGATCCCTGAGCCCGAATTGCCCGACGGATTCGCATTCGATTATGGCAGTGTGCATCCCATCCTTCCGATTGCCGACAACGACGTCACGCATGCGGAATATGACAGGCTCCTGACATTGTTCGAGCAGAGAGCGGAGAGTGAGCCCGGCAAGGATTTATATGTAGAAGAAGCCCATTGGACGGAAGCGAATAGTTCCGAACTCGAATATTCGAATCGTCAGGCGACCGTCCGGATTCAAGCGATCAAAGACGCGATCGGCATGGAAGCATTATTCCCGTCGAATTATTCGCAGCAAATCCATACGATTGGCGGAATCGAGGTCATCCTGGCACAAGCTGAGATCCAAGGTTTCCCGAACTTCGCAGCAATCTGGTACGATGAGGTCAGCAGCACGCATTATCGAGTCAGCGCTTCCGGAAGCGTGGAGCTGACGGCCGAAGCGTTCAACCGGATTGTCGCAAGCCTGGTTAAGCTTACGGCATCACGGTAATAAAGCCCGCCCCATCCCCATACAAGATGAACTTCAATAAATTTCACCCCGCTTGAAGGCAATCGGAGCTGTGAAGCGAATACTTCATTGAGGGGTGATAACGATGATCAAGCGCGGCGGATTGCTGATGTGCTTTGTTGTCTTGCTCTTGTTATTCGGGTGTGAACAAACAAAAAAGAATGCCGAGCTTACGCCTGTGCCGACCGCAACGCCGAGTACAGAGCATGAGCCGGAAGAGTTGGCGGATGTAGTGGCAGCCTACTTAAGCGATTGGCAGCGAGGCGACTACGCCGGCATGTTCGAACGGCTTACGCCCGCCTCTCGGAGCGGAATGACCGAACAGCAATTTGCCGATCGTTACAAGATGCTATACGAGAAGCTCGAAGCGTCCAATATGAGGATCGAGGCGCTGTCCGACAAGTCGATGAAATCGCAGAATGAGGCTGTGAATGCCAGTGTTCGAGGTTTCGATTACCGCGTCCGGATGGACACGGTTGCAGGGCCGATCGAATTCGAGCAGCACGGGCGGGTCAGGAAGACGCTGGACGGAAGCGAGACGAGATGGCTGATCGAGTGGCAGCCCTCGCTTATTTTCCCGAACCTGCAAGAGGGGGACACGATTCGAGTACAGGTTGCAACCGGTGAGCGGGGAGAGCTCGTAGATCGAAACGGCAACGGCTTGGCCATTAACGGCAGCGCGCCCCAGCTCGGCATCGTTCCCGGAAAACTCGGGGAAACCGCGGAAAGCGCAAAGGCACAAATCGCCGAGAAGCTCGGCATCACGGTCCAAGAGATCGATCGCAAGCTGGGGGCCACGTGGGTCAAGCCTGACTTGTTCGTCCCGATTGCGATTGTCTCGGAAGGAGCTCAGGATGCTTTCGCCGATATTCCCGGGGTTGTATTTTATAATAAAAAATTGCGCGTCTACCCGCTCGGAGAAGCCGCGGCGCACTTAACCGGATATGTCGGGGAGATTACCGCCGAGGAGTTGGAAAAGCGAAAAGATAAAGGCTACGAAGTCGGCGATTACATCGGCAAGGCCGGATTGGAGCAAGTGCTTGAGGATGAGCTGAGAGGGGCAGACGGCATCGTTGCGACGATCGTGGACAAGGTCGGCAATCGAAAAGCGGTGTTGGCCGAGCAGCCGGCCATCCCCGGCAAGACATTCAAGCTTACGATTGATTCGGACTTGCAGAAGACCATCTACAACGAGCTTAAGACGGAGGCCTCCTCCGTTTCCGCGATCGATCCGAAGACCGGCGAAATCACGGCTTTGTTAAGCACCCCTTCCTATGATCCGAATGCATTCGTCCTCGGGGTGTCGAAGACGCAATATAATGCCTGGAACAACGATCCTCGCCATCCGTTTCTGAATCGGTTCTCCAGATCTTATTCGCCCGGCTCGACGTTCAAGTTAGTCACGGCTGCGATCGGGCTGGATACGAAGACGCTCGATCCGGACGAAGCGAAGCCGATCACAGGGCTCGCGTGGGCGAAAGATAAGTCATGGGGCAAATATTACGTCAAACGGGTTCACGCGGTCAGTCCCGTCGATTTATCGGCGGCGCTTATCTACTCGGACAATATTTATTTCGCCCAAGCAGCGCTTCAGATCGGCAAGACGAAGTTCGCCGAGAAGGCGACCGGGTTCGGAATCGGCGAAAAGCTCCCGATCTTGTATCCGTTCAGTCGGTCTCAGCTTGCCAATGGCAGCATCGGCAGCGAAATTCAACTGGCGGATTCCGGTTACGGGCAAGGTCAGGTCCTGATAACGACGACGCACCTTGCCTTGATCTATTCCGCGCTAGTCAACGATGGCGATATCGTGTACCCGAGATTGGAGAGGGAGACGGACGTGCCGAAGGTATGGAAGCAGCTTGCGATGTCGCCGGAGGCGGCCGCACGGTTGAAAGAGGATCTGATCGCAGCCGTCAGCCGTTCGGACGGAGTAGGGCATGGCACGTATATTGAAGGTGCTGCTATCGCAGGAAAGACGGGCACCGCTGAAATCAAAGCAAGCAAAGACGCGGAGGGCGCAGAGAACGGCTGGTTCGTCGGGTTCGATGCGAATGATCCGAAATTGCTGCTCTCCGTCATGATCGAGAATGTCGGAGGGCGCGGGGGCAGCGGGTACGTCACGCCGATCGTCAAACGGATTTTTCAGAAGTAACATCCATTATCGATGACAGGTCATGTCGAAAAATGAGGATAAAGTCCCTCTCGAAGAGGCGGTCGATTCAAGATAATAGGAGTAATCGGCCAAGATCGGCGCTTCAAGGGGGCGGGCGTGATGAAGAAGAAGGTGAAGTCGGCCATCGCGGCGATATGGATCGGGGCGATGTTGACGGCATGTGTGCAAGGCGCCGTGCCGGAAGCTGTACATACGAACGACCCCGTGGCCTCTGCCGGCAAGCTTTCGTTCGATCCGCCCGTGACGATCACGACCGCCAAGGCGCTGCGGGACAATGACAAATTGCAATTCGGCGATACGCCGGCCGACAATCCGATTACGAGATGGGCGAAGGAGAAGCTCGGCATCATCCAGACATACAAGTGGATCGTGACCGATCAGAACGATGCGCTCGTGAACAAGGTTCGGCTGGCGCTGACCAGCGGGGAAGAGCTGCCGGACGTTTTGTTCCTCACCCAACACGAAATTCCGGAGCTGCTGCCCGAACTGGCTGCATCCGGACAAATCATGAGCGTCGATCGCGTATTCGAGCAATACGCGCCCAAGCGGGTGAAGGAAGCTTACGCGCACAATCCCGATGTATGGAGAACGGTCACGCTGGATGGCAAACGGTGGGGACTGCCGCACATTTCCGAAGCCACGCTCGGCGATCCGATTCTCTGGATCCGGCAAGATTGGCTGGACCGGCTGAAGCTCAAAGCGCCGACGACGCTGGACGAGCTGGAGCGCGTACTGGATGCGTTCACGAATGACGACCCGGACGGCAATGGCCTCCGGGATACGGTCGGGATCGCGGTTGCCGGCTCCAATACGCTGAACGGCTGGATGGGCGATGTCAGCTTCCTCTTCGGCGCATATGGCGAACAGCCGTATCAATGGAACCGGAGCGGCGACGGCTCGCTGGCTTACGGATCGATCCAGCCGGAAGTCGGACAGGCGCTGGACAAGCTTCGCGACTGGTACGATCGCGGCTACGTGGACGCGGATTTTGGCACGCGCGACGAGCAGCAGGCGGCGGAGCTGTTCGTTTCGGGCGGAGCCGGCGTGATCTCGGGACCCGGCTGGATGGGCGGATGGCCGCTCAGCGAAGCTGATTTGCCGGAGGGCGCGATCCGGCCGCTCCCCTATCCGGCCGGTCCGGGCGGCAGGATGAGCCGGGTCGGTACCCGGCAGTCGTACGGCAGCTATTTCTTTCGGCAAGGATTCGACCGCATGGACGCCGCCTTCGCTTACTGGGATGCCGTATACGGTGTCTATCTCGAGGATCCGGATTCCGACTTCCGGCACGGGTTCGGCGAAGGCTACGATTATATCGTCGAGAACGGGCAAGCGGTGTATGACTTTCCCGGGGTGAACAGCACGGTGTCCAATTACTTGCTGTTCGCGCCCGGCGCGCCGGCAGGCGTGCTTCCCGAAGGCAGCCTGGAGAGCCGCGTCTATCAAGGATATCGAAGGACGCCTTATGAACAGAAGCTGGCTGCGACTTCGTCCCGCCTGTATCTGGAGGGACGACTGATCGCCGAGCAGCAGCAGGAGCTGTCCCGAAGCGAGCAGTTCGACGGCCCCCAGACCGCGACAATGCGGCAGAAGTGGCCGCTGCTGCAGAAGCTGGAGAAAGAGACGTTCCTGAAAATCGCCTATGGCAAGGCATCGTCTGCGGCCGCGCTAAGCGAGTTCCGGGAACGCTGGCTGGCGTACGGCGGCGACCGGATCACCCGGGAAGTGAACGACTGGGACCGGATGGTAAGCGGCGCATCTGCCAGCCCCGGTACAGGAGCGGCAGATGCGGGAGACCAGGCTGCGGATGCGATGGAAAGCGTGAATGAGGCTGCCGAATGAACCTGATGACAAAGCTTATGCTGCTGATCGTGGCGCTCATGGCGCCGGTAATCGTGCTCTTCCTCTACTCGAACCAGCAAAGCAGCGCGGTCGTGGAAGAGCAGATCAATCTGGCGAACCAGGATCGCCTGTCCCAATTTCTGGGCAGCATCGAAGAGACGATGGACCAACTGTCGGTGTATGCCAGCATCGTAACGAAGGACCCGGATTTCGCCGAACTTGCGGTTGGCGCCCTGCCTGCAAGCGGCTACGACTATGCGGTCATGGTCGACACGATCGAACGCAAGCTGGGCTTGTTCAGTTATTCGACGACCTGGATCAATCGGATCAACGTCTATTTTCCGGCCGTGAAGCTTGCGCTGTCTTCGCACGGCAAAATTCCTTATGACGAAACGCTGCCGCTTTCTGAAATGAAGGCCAACTGGTCCTTGCAGCGCGTGACGGTCAGCGGCATTCAGAAGCGAGCCTTCACCCGATACCTCGTCACCCCCTCGCTCGGCGACGATATTTCCATGATTGTCAGGGTCGAATTGATGGAGGACAATATCGTCAACCTGCTGAACCGGTTCAAGATGAAAGGCAACAACGATCCGTTCTTCTATCGATCGCAAAGCGAGTACTTGCTGAACGATTCCGCCGACGGCTCGCTGATCGGGGAGATTATCGACAAGGCGGATCTCGACAAGATCGATCCTGACATGGCCGGCAGGCCGAATCATCACGATGTGATCGAACTGCAGGGCAAGCGGTACCTGGTGTACGATCAGAGGTCGGACAGCCTGGGCTGGACGCTGGTGGACTACGTGCCGCTGGAGGATATTCTGGCTCCCGTCACCCGCAGCAAGCAGTTGTTCGCGATCTGCGCCGCGCTGCTGCTGCTGACCGGCACGGTGTATGCCCTCTTGCTGTATGTGCAAGTGCAGCGGCCAATCGGGCGGATAACCGCCGGCGTGGCGCAAGTGAAGGACGGCCGCTTCTCGGCGCGTGTCGACGGTGTCAAGGGCCGCGAGTTCCGGCGGCTCGGCGAACAGTTCAACGCCATGGCCGCGCAGATCCAGCACCTGGTGGAAAAAGCGTATCTTGAAGAAATCCGGGCCAAGGAAGCGGTCATGAAGCAGCTTCAATCGCAGATCAACCCCCATTTTCTATACAACAGCCTGGCGTTCATCGTCAGCATGGCGAAGCTGAACCGCTTTGCCCCGATCATCGCCATGGGACATCGGCTGGCCGATTACTATCGCTACACGACGCGCAACGACCAGATGGTCACTACGCTTGGCGAAGAAATCGAGTTCGTCGCCTCTTACGTGGATATCATGAACTACCAGCTCGGCAAAATCAGGTTCACGGTCGACATCCCGGACAGCATGCTGGCCCAGCCGATTCCGCGGCTTCTGATCCAGCCGCTCGTCGAGAACGCGATCGTCCACGGGCTAGAACCGAAGCCGGGTCCGGGGGAAATCCGAATCTCCGGGTCGGCGTCCTCGGAATGGCTCCGTCTCACGGTGGAAAATGACGGACTTGGCGTGCCGGATGAGCAGCTCGCGAAGCTGCGGGAGACACTGGCAGGCGATGCCAATCTATCCGGTGATGCGCAAGGCGCCAAGGAGCACGGCGGTTACGGACTTCGCAACGTGTGCGAACGGCATCGCTATTACTACGGAAGCAGGTCCGAGATGCTCGTGGAGCATGCGCCGTCCGGCGGGCTCCGCGTCACGCTGGCCTGGGCGGCGTCTTCTGCCGAGCCAATGCAAAGGGGCGGATAAGACATGTTTACAATTCTGATCGTGGACGATCATCGTCATTTGGTGGAAAGCTTGAAAGCGACATTTCCATGGCATTTATACGATATTGGCGCAGTATATACGGCATTCTCCGGCAGAGAAGCCCTCGACATGCTGAATCGCGAACAAAGCCCGACGGTCGATATCGTGCTGACGGACATCCGCATGCCGGAAATATCGGGGCTGGAGTTGATCGAAGCGATTCGCGCCAGGGGACTCGATGCCGATTGCGTGCTGATCAGCGGATATTCCGATTTTCAATACGCGCGCAAGGCGATCGAGCTGCAGACATCGCATTACTTGATGAAGCCCGTCCGCGACGAGGAACTCGCCCGTGTACTGCAAACGATCGTCGCGAAGCGCCAGGCGGCCCGAAGCGAGCAACTGGAGCAAGAGCAGGCAAAGGCCGCGCTGCACGGGCAACTGGAGCAGTTGAAGTCGGATTTGATTATGGCCCAATCGCTGACGGAGATTTCCATCCTGAACGAACGCAACCGGATTGCCGAGGATTTGCATAATCTCGTCGGGCATACGCTCACGACGACGCTCGTCCAGATCGAGTCCGCCAAGCGTCTGCTGGCGAAGCGGCCGGAGGAAGGCATGCAGCGGCTGGACGTCTCCCAGGAGCTCGTGCGCAAGAGCCTCGAAGACATACGCGAAGCCGTGCGGAAAATGAAGGACATGGAGGCGGAAACCGATCTGCGGAGCATTCTGCTGCATTTTGCCCGTGAAACGGAACGCGCGGCTGATGTCACGATCGAGCGGCAGTTGTCGGAGAACATGCCGAATCCGGACCCTGTTTGCAAACGGCTGCTGTTCCACGCCTTTCAGGAAGGCGTGACGAACGGTATCCGCCATGGCGAAGCCGGCCGCTTCCAGTTAAAGGTTGAAGTTGCGGTCGACAAGACGATGCGGATGACTTTGTGGAATGACGGTGCTCCTTATGCTGCATCGGAAATGGGCTTTGGCCTGCGGACGATGCAGGAGCGAGCGGCCAGCGTGGGCGGCGGCATGCGGATCGAAGCAACTGTCGCACCGGCGGGAACGAAGCTGATCGTCTGGTGCCCGATGGACGACGGAGAGGAAGGAGCGGTACGATGATCCGGATCGTGATCGCCGACGATATTATGCTGATGCGCGAGGGACTGCGGACGATTCTGTCCCTCGAAGACGACCTGGAGGTCGTCGGTGCTGCGGCAACCGCGGAGGATGCCGTGCAGTTGACGCAGACGCTGGGTCCGGACCTGGTGCTGATGGATATTCAGATGCCGGGCATCGGAGGCATCGAAGGGATCAAGCGAATTATGGCGCTCAGGCCGGAGACGAAAGTGCTCATCCTGACGACTTTCGCGGATGATGACTATATCGTGGACGGATTGGCTTATGGCGCCAAGGGCTTCCTCTTGAAGGACTTGCCGGCGGACAAGCTGATCGCGTCGATTCGGGATGCGCACCGCGGCTATCTCATGCTGCCGACGGCAGTCGCGGTCAAGCTGACGGCAAGGCTGAGCAGGCAGCCGGCCGCGCCGGCCGGTTACGAGGCTGCGCGCCGCAGAGCGAACGAAGCGACGTTGTCGGAGAAGGAGCGCGAGATCGCCGAACTGATGGTCGCCGGCAAGTCCAACAAGGAAATCGCCGCGACGCAGTACATGAGCGAAGGCACCGTTCGGAATTACGTCAGCTCCATCTACCGCAAGATTGGAACCAGCGACCGGACGATCGCGGTCATGACACTGCGTCCGTTACTGAGGTCATGACTTGTCATCCGCACAATCGTAATCAAGTCAGCATATTAACAGTCTAGCAGAACGATCCTTAAGTAACGTTACTCAAACTCTGCACCCGGGTTTTGTCGGGTTAGAGACCACGTGTGCAGTGGCTGGGATGCTATAACCGGGTTTTGGAGACTGTCGATTAATGGATAACAACATACTTTGGCCACGCTTGTCGTTGATAAGGGCCCTCCGTTCCGTTAGCTTTTCCAAAACACCCTTTATTGCTGATTAAGGTTTCTGGGTTCCGTTGCGCTGCCGCCTCTGCCTCCACAGGTTGTTTTGCCCGTTCCACAATCAATAGACTTCAGCGGTTAATCCGCCATCTACAAACAAGTGGCTGCCCGAGATAAAGGAAGCGTCTGATGAAGCCAGAAACACCAGCGTCTTGGCCACTTCCGCCGGTTCGGCAATACGGCGCAGTGGATAATGACAATAAACTTCATTCCTCGCTTGTTCCGGGTCGGTCTGAAAGTCAAAATACTGCTTGACCATTGGCGTCTGCACATCTCCGGGACAGACGCAGTTCACCCGAATGCCATACGGTCCATAGGCCACCGCCATGGATTTGGTGAGAGCGATGATCGCACCCTTAGTCGCTCCGTAGATGGACAAATTGGGATCACCGACAGTTCCCAGAACCGAGCTGACCGACAGAACGACACCGCTTCGCTGCTTCATCATAATCGGAAGAGCATACTTGCAACCGAGAAAAAGGCCCTTAATATTGACATCAATCATCTTATAAAAATCGACTTCTTCACATTCATGCAGCGGTCCCATTATTTGAACGGCTGCGTTGTTAATCAGAATATCGAAGCTGCCGAAATGGGAACTCACTAACTCGATGGCTTGTTTCATCTCTTCAGCGCTGCTTACATCCGCGTGAATAGCTATGCTTTCTCCCCCGGTCTGCCGGATCGAACTTGACACCTGCTCAGCGGCGGATTTGTTATTATCAAGAACGGCAACCAGCGCGCCTTCATCCGCAAACTGACGTGCAGTCGCTTCTCCCAAGCCTTGACCGGCGCCAGTGATCAGCGCCGCTTTACCTTCGAGTTTTCGTTTCACGTTCTCCCCACCCCGATAGTAATCCGAAACCGATCGTTGTTATTCTTCTGATTTCACCCAATTTATATCTTCAATGTGACGGGTCAACTCTGAGCATATTTCCTCAATGTTTTTTCTTTTAATGATCTCCAAAAGGAATTCGTGATCTTTCCATAGTTGGTTTAAATCGCTATAGGTCTGACCATCTACTATGAAATGCAAACGGATTCGATTATAAATAGTCGTCCAGATTGTAAGTAAGTCCGGAACGTTGGATAAGTTAACTAAGTATTCATGAAAGGACAAGTCGCAATCAACAATATGATGAAGATTGTTTTTCTCCGCGCCGTCTTTCATTTCATTAATGATCTTGGATAGAACTTCATAATGCGTTTTATCAAAAAAAGCCATGGCTTTGCGAATCGCAAATAGCTCAATCGTCAATCGTATGGGAGTAAGAACCTCCAGCACTTCTTCCGATGAAATTTCGGTAACCGTGGTATCTTTATAGGGCTGGGAACTCAATAACCCTTCTTGCTCAAGCATACGCATGGCTTCGCGAATCGGTCCTCTGCTTACACCCATTTGTTTAGCCAAATCAACCTCTCTGATGCGGTCACCGGGTTTTAACTTGCCATGAAAAATAGCCTTGCGGATACTGTTTGAAATATTATGTCGTAGTGATGTTGCTTTCTCTGCATCAAAAACAAAATTACTCATTGTAGGTAGCCCACTCCTCTCCATTAATTTGTTACCCCTGATTAATATAAAATATACTAGCGGAAAGAAGTTAGAATGTAAACAGAGTTACAATAAATTGTCGACAATACAACAATACTATATTGACTTTGTACTAATGTTGAGTTACCATATTTTTGTAGAAGGTGCCATCGACAATAAAATCGAACGATTTAATGCAAGTGTGATTTTATGAGTTATATAACGAAGGCGACAAATTCAGTTTGTATTCAACGAAATTCCGGAGAAATGGATTGGGTTTTAATTCATCGCTACACATTATTAGAGAGGAGACTATGAAGAATATGGGTAAAGTAAAAATCGGTTGGGGGACGAGAAGTATTACACCGGCCAAGAAAGTAGATTTACAGGGACAATTCCATTCGCGAGTCACGGATGAGGTGAGAGATCCGCTGATGGCAACCGCATTGGCTTTGGAAGGTTCCGGTGGTGAAGATTCCCGTGCAGTGCTGGTCAGTTGCGATTTAATTACGATTGAAGATCACATCAGGAATGGCGTAAGGGATAGAATTAGACAATCCATACCCGATTTAGATCCGGCATGTCTCATTCTAAACGCGACCCATACACATACCGGACCTACGATGTCGTCAGTCAATCCCTTTATGAAGAGCCTGCCCAAATTCGGCCTTCCCAAGAGCGATTCGGAAACGATGACGCCGGAAGAGTATTCGGAGTTCGCCATCAGGCAAATCGCAGTTGCGATTGAAGAAGCTTGGAACAATCGCAAGGAAGGTGCGCTTAGTTGGGGTAACGGGTATGCCGCGATCGGACACAACCGAAGAGTGCTATATGATGATGGAAGTGCCAGAATGTATGGAAAAGTGAACAATCCGCACTTCCGAGGATTCGATGGTCCTGAGGATCCGCGGGTGGAGCTGATGTATGCCTGGAACCCTGACGGAGAGCTTACCGGTATCGTGCTGAATGTAGCTTGCACGGCTCAGATTATAGAGAATGAGACGGTCATTTCTGCTGATTACGTGGGAGAATTAAGAGCCATAATCAAGGAGAAGTGGAGATCTGATGTATCCGTTCTTGTGATGGTCGGAGCGGCGGGAGATCTGGCCCCCCGTGATTTATTGCGGAAGCCTCTTTCGCCGCAAACCTTGGATGATGAGCTAAGACAAACAGCAAGAACTTTAATGGCCGCCATCGAGGCAGGATTATTATCAGCCCGCGATCATCTTCAATATCAGCCTGTTATCCAGCATAAAGTCAAGCAACTTGAATTGCCGCTCAGACGAGTGACGAAGAGCGAGACAGACGAAGCGTTCAAGGCATGGGAATCCCATTTGGCGAAACAAGATCAACAGGAGGATCCGGACGCGTATTTTCAATCCTTAACCATTGACGAAAAATCGGATATTTATAATTACGGTGCGATCGTCAGCAGATACGAACTCATGCGGAAGAACCCGTTTTATACAATGGAACTCCATACATTGCGATTGGGAGATTCGGTCTTGACGACGAACCCATTTGAATTATTTACAGACTACGGCATTCAGATAAAAGCAAGAAGCGCTGCAAAACAAACATTCGTGGTGCAGTTGTCGAATGGGGTTGGCGGGTATTTGCCTACAGCTGGAGCAATCGCTTCCGGGGGGTACAGCACCCGAATCTTCTCGGGAGTCGTGGGAGATGACGGCGGCCAACTATTGGTCGAGCATACGATCAGCTCTATACAAGAATTGTGGGAAAATACGATCCGTTAATTCAACGAGGAGGTACCATTAAATGAATACAACCCATCATATTCCTTATCCATTTTATTGGGACGATGCGCCAATCGATCTTTCTTTCATCTACCAAGATGAAAAGCCGGCGGGGAAGCATGGCTTTCTACAGGTCAAAGAGGGTGAATTTGTTTTTGAGGATGGAACGGCCCCTAAATTTTGGGGAACTAATTTAAATAGCGGCAGTAATTTTCCACCGCATGACTTTAGTGAAAAGTTGGCCAAAAGATTAGCGAAAATTGGCGTGAATCTGATCCGTTTTCATCAAATGGATGCGGAATGGTCGACGCCCAACATCTTCCAGTTTGCAAAAGGAAAACGCAAGGGAAATACGCTGAGCTTCGATCCCGAAAGTATGGACAGATTGGATTATCTCATTTTTTGTTTAAAGCAAGAAGGCATCTACATGTATATGGATATGCTGACTTATCGCAAATTTAAAGTCGGGGATGGAGTGGAACAGGCTCCTTTACTACAGGATGCGGCTCGACCCTACAGCAATTTTGATAGTCAATTAATCCGGCTGCAGAAAAAATTTAACGATGATCTATGGACACATTTGAATCCGTACACCGGACTTGCCTATAAAGATGATCCGGCCATTGTGCTTACGGAAGTATCCAACGAATCGGATATGTTCAGCCGAACGGTAAGCATTCCATCCTTCAAAACCGATTTGGAGCTCAAGTTTCGCCATTGGCTGGAACTGAATCATATTGACTATGAGCATAAAGAACAAGAAATCGATTTTTCGAGTGAAGACAAGATTATACTGGATTTTCTAAGCAAGATACAGGAAGACTATTATGTTGAAATGATCGGGCATTTGCGAAGCATTGGAGTGAAGATCCCCATTGCCGGGACGAATTGGGCGATTAATGCGGGGAATCGACGTGCGCAGCTAGTAACGGACTTTACGGATGGCCATGCCTACTGGTATAACTGGCAGTGGTCCGAAAAGCTGAGGAAATTCAACAATCATCCAATGGTAGCAAAGGCCGATACGATTTTACATGATCTTACCTTCTGCAGGCTGCTGGATCGACCTTACTTTATTTCGGAATGGGATGATCCTTGGCCCAATGAATGGCGTGCAGAAAGCCCGCTGTTTTTAGCGGCAATTGGATCGCTGCAAGGGTGGTCAGGATTTGCCATTCATACCTATGCCTATACCACAAGGACAGATATCGATCGGGTAGGTAAGGAAATATCATCCGAAGCGATAGGGAATGTAGCTTATCGGGAAGGAGTCTTCACGACCTGGAACGACCCTGCTAAATTTGGCCTGTTCTATCATGCGGCTTTGATGTTCCGTAGAGGAGATATCAAACAGGCTGAGAAAAGTGTCGGCATTAGAATAAATGATTTGTCATTGCGCTCAGCAATCGATTCTACTCCAGCACTGAGTTTGATTTCAGAAAAACACAGGGTTGGCATGGAATTTACAGACCAGAACAATAAAGCAGACCAATATATTGAATGGAATGGTGAAAATGGAGTAGATAAGAGTTCAGGAGAAATCTTATCCGATACGGGTGAGCTTTATCGTAATTGGCATAAGAGATTTGGTTGGATCGATACCGATAAAACGAAAGTAATTTACGGTTTCCTTGGCGAGATTGGCGAAATAACCATTAAGGGCCTGAAAGTTCATGCCCAAACAGATTTTGCCACCATTGCTTTAAGTTCATTGACTGAGAAGTCGATAGTAGAAACGGACAATATGCTGCTTACGATGATTGGCAGATCAGAAAATACAGAGATGAAATTTAATGCAGATCATACAGAGTTGCTTGATGTTGGAAAAGCCCCTATATTAGTAGAAGTTATCGAAGCGGAAATAAAAATGAATACCAACATTCCCAATTTAAGAGTTTGGTCAGTCAATCCCGAAGGTTTTTTTGCGGGGGTTGTACCTTCAGAATATGAGAACGGAGTATTAAGCTTCAAAACGGGGGCTAAATTTCCTTCGATGTATTACCTTATACAAGCTGAATAATGTGATTGATGGCAGTTGCATGGGCTCTTGACAGGAGTGATCGTCCCAATGCATGATTAAAGCGGATACCTTGAAGTTTGGCTGTTAGTTTCAGCTCTTTTCTTCTTGTTGAAAGCGTTTTAGTAAAAAGTAGTGGATGGCAAAGAGATCATGTTAAATTAAACGGAGGTCTGATTGTAATGGAAAATTTATTGCTCAAGGGGGTAATACTCGATAATAAGATTCGCTCGATGGTTCAGGATGCAAGGTTAACCGATGTTTATCATCACAACTATGCATTCGATTTACCTCCTTATGAGCAACTTAGCGATTGGTCAGCCAGACGCGATCAATTAAGGGAAGACATATTGATAAGTGCGGGATTATGGCCTCTTCCGGACAAGTGCGAATTAAGGCCAAAAGTTTTTGATAAGATTGAATACGATGGTTTTACCGTAGAAAAAGTGTTATTTGAAAGTATCCCCGGCTTTTATGTGACAGGTAATTTATATCGTCCAAAGGGCAGGAAGGGGCCATTCCCGGCTATTTTAAATCCACATGGGCATTGGGAAAATGGCAGACTGGAAATGACTGAACTGGCGGAAATCCCTACAAGATGTGCTAATTTTTCCAAGATGGGCTTTATCGCTTTTTCGTACGATATGGTAGGCTTTCTGGATAGCCAGCAGTTTGATCATGGGTTCGGCGGCCCGGAGAAGGAGCTTTGGGGAGAGGGATTACTAGGCCTTCAGCTATGGAACAGTATTCGTTCTCTCGACTTTTTGCTGACTCTTCCGGATGCAGATCCTGAGAAAATTGGATGCACAGGGGCTTCAGGCGGGGGGAGCCAAACTTTTTTACTTGGTGCGGTTGATGAACGATTAAAGGTATGCGCCCCTGTTAATATGATATCCGCCGATATGCAAGGTGGATGCAAATGCGAGAATGCGCCTTATCTGCGAATCAATCAAACGACAAATGTTGAATTTTCAGCTATGTTTGCTCCGCGACCGATGTTAATGGTCGGATGTACGGGAGATTGGACGAAAAATATACCAAACCGCGAGTTTCCCTATATCCAAACGATATACGAACTATATGGAGCTTCGGAAATGGTCGACTATTATTATATGAAGGCGGATCATAACTATAATAAATCAACAAGAGAAGCAGTTTATAAGTGGTTTAGATTGCATTTTCATGGAGTTTCCAAACAATGGGACGAAGAAAAAATTGATTTTGGCGATTTGGATAGGTTTAGAATCTTTCCTTGGACGGAACCGGCGACCGTACATCTTACGGGCGAGCAAGTTTTCTCTCAAGTAAAACAAGAAAAAATAAATAGGTTGAAATTAGCGAGGAGTTCCGGACAACGTGTGCAGTTGGAACCGTATTTTAAAGCATTGAAGTTCATCATGGGCCAGAATGCGGTTCCACATACTATGCAGGCGAGTATTGAGGAGTTTTATTATGGGAATGAGCTTAAGCCTAAAGACTCCGATCAGATCGCGATTGATCAGTACGTGATCACGTCTGTAGCAAATAGTGTTAATATCCCGGTATCCATTCTTAAGAATAAGTCCTTTTCTGTAAAGAGTGATGTCGTCTTGTTTGTTCATCCTAAGGGTACTAATGGTCTCATAGACGATCCATATAGTATGAAAGCAGCGAACGACTGGCTGCAGATGGGGTATCAAATTGCAACCGCGGATGTTTTTCTGACCGGAGCATACATGCACTCTTACGCCCAGTCAGGGAGGAACACTACACTCGATCAATACTTCACGACATACAATTATTCGGATGCGGTGTGCAAGGTTCAGGATATCGTCCACATTTATAAATTTTTACTTGCTGGCGGGTATGACAAGGTCCACGTTGTCGGCCTCTATGAGGCTGGATTATGGGTATTAGGTGCTTTGCCTTTTATGGAGAGCATTCACTGTGCTGTGGTGGATTTAAACAATTTTAACTTCGATTCCGACGAACAATATGCGACCCGCTTCTTTGTTCCACATTTTAAGGCAATTGGCGGTTTTGAAATTTGCTTTAATATGCTAGAGCCAAAGGTTTTAAAGTTATTTCAGGTGCCCCGCCTTGCTAAGGACTCGATTCTCGGTCATGTAAACCTAGACAAAACCGAAGTGCAAATATATGAGACATTGCTCGACTCAATTGATCTGAGTTATGAATATGCGGGGTAAATTAATAATCGGCGCGCCGATTAACCGGCAGTTCGTCGTCATGATTTTACTTTTATCTATGCTTAGTTTGTTTATGCTGGGGTATCAATATTCTAAAATGGCTAACCAACTTGAGCAGAATGATTTGGAATTCGCCCAAGCAATGGTTAGCCAGATTGCAAAGCAAATAGAGGAAAACAGTATTCAATTGCAAAAAACTCTATTAAATATTTCCTTTAACAAAGTTGTTCAGGAATTCGTAATGGAGGTGGATATTGCTGCAAGATTTGAAGAGGAGCGCTTAGTTAATAATTTTCTAGGGAATATAACTGAACTGCAAAGCGGGATTCTGGACATCGCCATTATTGGAGAAAATAAATATTCCCTTCAGGGTCTCTCCGATGAAAAGCTTGCTTTGATCAATGAAATACCAGAGGAGAGAGGATTTTATTTTTCTTCTATGAAGCCCTATATGGCTAAGCAAGACAGTAAAATCCAGAATTGCTTTCTGGTTTCATTTCCTTTTGTTTCCACCAACAGTAATAACCGGCTTCAATATGACAATAAATATGCCATGATAGTTTTATTTGTAGATGTTTCAACTTTTTTAGGAAATGCACCCAATGAAATTGAAAATTCAAAGATGGGATACTACATTTTGGATTCCGAGAAGAAGATCGTGCACGCTAATCGGAAAAGCACCTCCGACGAATTGCTTGAAGCTTTTCGAGATGACGGCGAGATTCAGCCTTCTTTTGGAATTGACAATAGTAATACGGTTAAAACAATTTATCAAACTATACCATCGGCTGGATTGGAGCTTTTTTGCACGATTCCTAATTCATATAGTTTTTTGAAGGCAGTGTTAAGCTATAGGAGTTACTTAATTTGGGTTGCCATGTATATTGGTATTTTTATCTTGTTTACAGGACTTATTTCGAGAAGTATTATCCGGCCTCTCAAAAGATTAAGTGCTTTATTCCGCAGAGTAGGAGGCAGTGATATTGGGGCACATAAAAAAAGAGTCATTATAGATGGCTGCGAGGAAATTACACATTTATCTACTAATGTTAATTTGATGTTTGAACAAATCGACAGGCTTACACATGATATTATTGAAACCAGCGCCCGTCTTTATGAAGCTCAATTTGCTCAAAAAGAAGCGGAATATGAATATTTAAAAAGTCAAATTAATCCACACTTTCTATACAACACTTTGGAAACAATTAAGGGAATGGCGATTGAAGACGCCTCTCATCGTATTGCAGAAGTTACTGAGGCGCTAGGGCAGATGTTTCGTTATTGTGTCAAGGGAGGTAACTTTATACCTATTCATGAAGAACTGAATATTGTGAAGTCTTACCTAACTATTCAGCAGTCACGCTTTTATAACAAATTCGAAACGTCCTTTAAATTACAGCCAGCAGTGATGAATTGCGAAATACCAAAAATGATTTTACAGCCTTTGGTAGAAAATGCTTTTGTTCATGGCCTCGAAATGAGAAAAAGTGGCGCTGTGATCACTGTTAGTGTAGTATGCCTCTCTGATGACATTGTAATAAGCGTTGAAGACAATGGTGAAGGTTTCGATGAGGTCATACTTGAAGATATAAAAAAGAGTCTTAATGGTGTTTCTCAAAGTTCTTTTTCAAGTAATTCTGACAAGATAGGAATTATCAATGTTCACCGGCGCATTCAATATACATTTGGCGAGGGCTATGGCTTAGAAATAAAGAGCACTTTCGGTCATGGCGCCGTCGTTTCAATTAAATTGCCACGGAGGTGGGCAAACGGTGTACAAGCTGATTTTAGTGGATGATGAGCATTTTGTAATTAAAAGTCTGGAATCTTTGCTTGAATATGAAAAACTTGGATTTGAAATTGTAGGAAGAGCGCAAGATGGCGAAGAAGCACTCGCGCTTATTCAGAATGCAAAACCCGATCTGGTAATCACTGATATTCGCATGCCAATGATGTCAGGCATCGAGTTGATGGAAAGGTCAGCCGAGATGGGAGCCTCTGCGCTGTTTATAGTGCTGACAGGATATGCTGATTTTAGTTACGCTCAAAAAGCCATCAAGGCGGGGGCAATTGAGTATTGCCTAAAACCTTTCGACAAGAAGGAAATTGGAAATGCAGTTATGAACTCAATCAGTAAAATTGATAAGCATCGCAGCTATTTGGAATCGCTTCCTCCCATAGATGATTTAAAATATGAGTCAACAGTAAATAAGGTCAAAAAGTATATGGATGAGCATTATGCCGAAGACGTAAGTCTATCGATGTTATCCGCCAAGTTTTCGTTTAACCCCAGTTATTTAAGCAACAAATTCAGGAGAGAAACGGGTATGTCAATCACTGATTATCTTATTAAGTCCAGAGTACAAAAAGCTTGCAATCTGCTAGCCGCATCATCTTTGACGATCGTGGAGATTGCGAGAGTAGTAGGCTTTGAAGATTATCATTATTTTGCCAGGGTTTTTAAAAAAATTGTTAATATCACTGCCACGGAGTATAGAGGAAACAGGAAAAAGCAATAGTATTAATCCACATTATTCAACAAATCGTATATATGAAAGATGGATGACCGCACAGTATAATTGCTGTACGGTCATTTATTATTAATGAGAGGAGGGAAGCTTTCGATGAAAAAGGCAGGTTTATTAAAAAGAACGATACAGCATAAATATTTTTATCTTATGTTGGCTCCGTGCTTGTTATACTACTTTGCTTTTTCCTATGTACCTATGTATGGGATTCAGGTTGCATTTCGCGATTTTAGTTATGTGAATCCATTTGGGGGCGCTTGGGCTGGACTAAAGTACTTCAATGAAGCACTAAATGACTACATGCTTATGCAGACAATTGGCAATACGCTTGTAATATCCGTTATGAAGCTTATCACTGGATTCCCTGCTCCCGTTATCATTGCGCTACTGCTTAATGAAATTATTGGGCGCAAGTCCAAACGTATTTATCAGACAGTGTTTACATTCCCACATTTCATATCATGGGTTGTCGCCTCGGGTCTTATCCTCAATATCCTTGCGAGTTCGGGAATATTAAATCAAGTATTGCATTTTTTCGGACTTCCTTCTCAGGATATTCTGACTAGCGAGACAGCATTCCGACCCATGCTGTATGTCACGGATATATGGAAGGAGGCAGGCTGGGGAAGTATTATATACCTTGCGACAATTGCAAGTATTGACCCTGAAATATTTGAGGCAGCTCGTGTCGATGGTGCAAATCGTTTTCAACAAATGAGATTTATTACTATTCCCTCCTTGTATTCAGTAATGGCTATTCTCTTTATTTTATCAATAGCGCGAATTATGGACGCTGGCTTTGATCAGATCTTCAACCTTTACAATCCTTCGGTCAGCGGTGTGGCCGAGATTATTGACACTTATTTGTATAAACGCACCTTTATTAACGGTATGAGCTTCAGTTCATCGGCAGCTTTAGGCCTTGCCAAATCAGTCGTCAATACAATCCTTTTGCTTAGTGCGAACTATATTTTTAAAAGATTACGCGGATCCGGAATTTATTCATAAAGGGGTGAGGAAATAGGATGCTCGAAAAAAGGAAATCGCAAATAAGCCCTTTTACGGTTATTAATCATACGATCATGATCTTGTTAGCGATCGTTACCATATTCCCGTTTTACAATATTGTAATCGTTTCCTTAGCCGATTATAAGGTATTGGCAAAAAGTCCTTTATACTTATTCCCTACATCCTTTGATTTTGAAGCCTATCGACTTGTTTTTATGAACAAAAATATATTTAATTCCTTCTTTGTTTCATTTTTTATAACTGCATTTGGAACATTTTTGAGCTTGTTAATGACTACTGCTGCAGCATACGCTTTTTCAAAAAAGACGTTACCGGGCAGAAGTGCTATGTTTCTCATTGTAATTTTGACCATGTATTTTTCCGGAGGCCTTATTCCTACTTACTTAACAATCAAGGCATATGGTCTGATTGACAACATATTTGTGTTGATTTTACCTAATCTTATCTCAGCATTTAACATTATTCTAATGGCAAACTACTTTGGATCACTTCCTCACGGGCTGGAGGAGTCGGCAAAAATTGAAGGCGCAAATGATTTGTATATTCTTGCACGCATAGTTATACCAATCTCGATGCCAATCATCGCGACCATAGGATTATTCTATTCGGTGGGCTATTGGAATGAATGGTGGTTGGCAAAGCTATATCTGTCCGATAAATCTTTTTGGCCATTGCAAATGGCATTGCGCGAAGTGCTTTTTAATTTTAATCAAATGGCAGGAAGTGAAGCGGCCAAGGAAATAGCAGCCAAGAATGCTGCTGTTTATACGCGCTCTGTACAGTCGGCGGTTGTGGTCATTACAGTCGTTCCTATTTTGTTTGTATATCCATTTATTCAAAGATATTTTACAAAGGGTATCCTATTAGGCGCTGAAAAAGGGTGAAAGCCCTATTTCATATAGCAATACAAATACATTATATGGAGGAATTATTTTGAGACAGAAGAAGAGTATCGCAATCTGCTTAGCCATGTTTTTACTTTTCCTTACAGCATGTGGAACTGGTACTCCATCATCGACCCAGCAGCCATCATCAACCCCGCAGTCATCACCGAAGTCTTCGGAGAAAGCATCAGTCGGGGAGAGTTCCGAACCCGAATCAGAACTGAAGCCGATTGAAGTATCGGTTGCAACATGGGATATTGCTTTGGGTTTCCCTGATGATGGCACGACGGATCCTTTGTACGATTTCATCAAAAAGAAGTTTAATATTACGATTGTTCCCAAGAACGTAACTTGGGACGATTATTCAGAGAAAATTCAATTGTGGGCAGCAGGCGGCCAACTGCCAGATGTATTCACGATCGATGCACAAGGTCGGCCTTTTTTAAGTACATGGATCAAGGAAGGACTTGTTCGTCCCATTCCTGACGACCTTTCCGCTTTCCCCACTCTGAATGCTCTTATGCAAACAGAAGTATACACTACTTATAAGCATGATGGTCATTACTATGGCCTGCCCAAGCCCAATTTCAATGCCGATCTTGACCGATCGGCTGATAAAGCAATTTATTATCGCAAAGACTGGATGGAAGCGGTAGGCATTACCAAGATCCCTGATAGCACGGAAGAGTTTATCACTCTTGTAAACGCTTTTAATGAGAAAGATCCTGAAGGCACAAAGCCTGTCGGTGCAACTGCTTATAGCATTGGGCATTTGCTTACCATGATGTTTTCTTATCTTCCTGGAATGGGTGCGGGTGGTAATTCATGGATTTTAGAGGACGGTAAATGGACGTTGTCATTATTTCAAAAAGATGCGCTTCCCGCAATTAAAGAAGCTAAAAAGCTTTTTGATGCAGGTGCCATTGATCGGGACGTTACAATTGTTAAAGGCAATGAAGGAATAGACAAGTTTGCTTCTGGGCGCTCCGGAGTGCTTTTCTATGGTGGAACTCCTGATTATGCTAAGAGATTGATGGATGTTTTTAATAAAACCTATCCCGGCAAGAACTTTTATGATATCGTCACGGTCACACATCCTTGGAAAAGTCTTGATGGTAATTATTATGTAGCAGGCACCGATGGCCCAGTGACTGAAAACTATTTTAACGCCAAGACAGTTGATGACGAAAAGATGGAACGTATGTTAATGCTCTCGGAGTATCTGCTCTCTCCGGAGGGGTCAGATCTGATAAGTTACGGGCTGCCTAATGTTGATTTCACTAGGGATGGCGACAAGGTGACCATTACCAGAGAGAAAGATGATAACGGGGAATATGTTAATCTATGGAAGAAGTACCCATCCTTGAATCTCTTTGGTTGGTATGCAACATGGAACGCCACCTTTAACTATTATGACCCGGGTTTACCGGAAAAAGGGCGTGAACAAGCGCTGGCCATTCGTGATTGGGCCAAAACAAACGCAAAACCAGCGCCACAATCACCTGCAATGAATGCTCTGGAGTTCGAAGGTATGGATACTATGGCTATCAGCGGTGGTGATGAGCTAATTAAATTAATGCTTAGCAAGGATGTAGACAAGGCTTATAACGATATGCTCGGTAAGTTTAACAAAGCTGGATTGCAAAAGTATCTTGATAATGCGAATGAGGCTGCTAAAGCTGCAGGTATTACAAGCCAGCGGACTAACTGGTAGTAAATCTGTTATAGGAGTGATACATGATGTTAAAACGTTATCGGCGAATATCTTTAATTATCATGTTATTTACGATCCTGCTGTCAATTATACATTTACCAGGTGCGACAGTGGTTACTTCTGCAGCAGGTGTGAATCTGGTCACCGATCCAGGATTTGAAGAGATTCCATCTGAGTGGTCACTGCATCAAAGCCCTGTAATTTCCTCGGAAGCAGCTCGAAACGGGGACTTGGGACTCAAGTTGCCGGCGGCCATTGAAAGCTGGGCTAGCATTGGGATTGAAGGTTGGGAAGAAGGGAAAACCTATAGGCTAATATCTCATAGTAAGTATTCAAATATTAATGCCACTACGAAAGCCGAGACCAGTATATCTGTGTATTCCTCTGCAGGGAAGAGTGATTTGTTCAACGATCATGCAGACATTACAACAGATTGGAAAGAAAGCGTAAATACTTTTACAATACCTGCGGGTACGACAGCAGTGGTACTTAGCACTTATAGAGACGCAGGCGGGGTGGGCGATTACTATTGCGATGATTTTGTGCTGGAGGAAGTTCCAAGTTCCAATCTGGTCTCTGATCCGGGATTTGAGAAGATTCCAACTGAGTGGTCACTGCATCAAAGTCCTGAAATTTCCTCGGAAGCAGCTCGAAACGGGGACTTGGGACTCAAGTTGCCGGCGGCCATTGAAAGCTGGGCTAGCATTGGGATTGAAGGTTGGGAAGAGGGGAAAACCTATAGGCTAATATCTCATAGTAAGTATTCAAATATTAATGCCACTACGAAAGCCGAGACTAGCATATCTGTGTATTCGTCTGCAGGGAAGAGTGATTTGTTCAACGATCATGCAGATATTACAACAGATTGGAAGGAAAGCGTAAATACTTTTACAATACCTGCAGGTACGACAGCAGTGGTACTTAGCGCTTATAGAGACGCAGGCGGGGTGGGCGATTATTATTGCGATGATTTTGTGCTTGAGGAAGTTCCAAGTTCCAATCTGGTCTCTGATCCGGGATTTGAGAAGATTCCATCTGAGTGGTCGCTGCATCAAAGCCCTGTAATTTCCTCAGAAGCAGCTCGAAACGGGGACTTGGGACTCAAGTTGCCGGCAGCCATTGAAAGCTGGGCTACCATTACTATTGTAGGCTGGGAAGAAGGGAAAACCTATAAGCTAACATCTCACAGTAAATATTCAAATATTAATGCCACTACGAAAGCCGAGACCAGCATATCTGTGTATTCGTCTGCAGGGAAGATAGATTTGTTCAACGATCATGCAGATATTACAACAGATTGGCAGGAAAGCGTAAATACTTTTACAATACCTGTAGGTACGACAGCAGTGGTACTTAGCACTTATAGAGACGCAGGTGGGGTAGGCGATTACTATTGCGATGATTTCTCAATAGAAGAGTTCCATATTGCAGGTCCTATTGTACCCGATCCAGGTTTTGAGAATAATCTTTGGGCACTGTATGGAGATGCTATCGTCAGTGCGGCGGCAAAAAGAGATGGAGACAAGGGCTTAAACTTACCAGCGTCAAGTAATGAAAGCTATGCAACCATCGAACTTCAGGGATGGGAGGTGGGGAAAACGTATGATTTGACTTATTATAGCCAATATTCTACTGGCTCTGCAACCAAAAAAGCTGAGGTTGCCATTACGTTATACGACGCCAATGGTAAAGTGACACCAGACTTAGTTAAACATTTCCCTGCTGTTACGATCGATTGGCTAAAAAGTACAAATCGGTTTACCATCCCTGAGGGAACAACAAGGGTAATACTCAGCACGTACAGAGACTCGGGTGGTATCGGAGACTACTACAGCGATGATTTTAAAATTGTGGAATCGAACCTCATTACCAATGGTAATTTTGAAGATGGAAGAAGTAACTGGGACTTGAGAGGAACCTATAACGTTGGTTCTGCCTATAAATATAGTGGTATCAATGGAGTAATGATCGGCATCAATAGCATGGGTGTAGTCAAGCAATTCTTTGATGTGGGCCAGGATAAAGAAATAAAGCCAGGCGATAATCTCAAATTTTCCGCCATGGCGAAAGTATTGGGTCCGAGAAAACCGTTTACCCTTATGATTGTTACTTATGATGTATATGGTTATAAAACAGTAGGGACTAGGACTTTCAACAATACCGAATGGGCATCTTGTGAATTATTCGTAACCGTTCCCTCCAATGCTGTCGAGATGGAAGCCATTCTTTACGTGGAACAAGCTTCTGATGGGGCTTATGTAGATGATGTGCAATTGGTAGTTACCGATGAAGAGGAAGTTGAAGAAGTTGAGGATCCTAATTGGGGGACGGATGTTTGGGCTGAGGATCAAATTAATGGAAGAGGCGGGACAATCAACAGCAGTGCTTCCCACTCAAACGGTACTTTTACCGTGACTAACACAACTTATGATTCTATTTGGGCAGGCACTGATAAGATGACTTATCTTTCCAAGCAAGAACGAGGCAATTTTAGTATTACCGCAAAGCTTGTCTCAATGGGGACAGATGGTGATTGGAATAAAGCTGGTTTAATGATCAGGGATACACTGCAACCTGATAGTAAAAATTTCTTCGCTGGTGCCATGACTTGGGAAAATCAAACGATTAGTCCCTATTTATCTGTTAGAAAGGACAACAATGGATCAACCTCTCCTGATAGTAAGGTTATGATGGAAACCCAATCTTCAGGCTATGTGATGTATATCAGAATCGATAAGTATGATAATTATTATACCGCATATTATTCCAATGACGGAGTTTCATGGCTTCAGTGGAGAGATACCCAAGAGGTTAAGATGGGCCAAAACGTCTACATTGGCTTTACAGGTACCAATGATGATTCTCCAGGGAATTTGCCGATTGTTTTCTCAGACTTTACACTTTCTACAAATGTTACTGCGCCGGCAAATGAAAATCTCAACTATGAGAAACTTAATAAGCCAGTATGGGACGTAGATATTGCAGATATACCTGCTTTTTCGGGCGCACAGGGAGGTGGCGCAGGCGCCTTCGGCGGACGTGGCGGAGAAGTCTATTATGTTACTAATCTCAATGATAGTGGTGATGGTTCATTACGTAAGGCTTTGACTGGAGATACGCCTAGAATTGTGCTCTTCAAGGTTGGCGGTGTAATTAAGCTCAACTCGCCGATTAATAGCGGATCGTACAAAACGGTAGCCGGTCATACAGCGCCAGGCGGTGGAATTACCTTAACAGCAGAGGGATTCACCGAGACAGGCGCCTTGATTAAAGTGGCGGAGAAGCATGATATTGTAATTCGTTATCTAACCTTCCGCCATGGTGTGACCGCATATACTCCGCCGGGGCTGCAGGGTATTCCAAATGGGGATAATGACATTTCCATAGAACAGAGCTACAACGTCATCATTGACCACTGCTCATTAAGCTGGGGTAATCAGAACAATGCTGGCGTTTGGTCAAATGGCACCTTCCCGACAAAGAATATTACATTTTCCTACAACATCATTGCCGAGGCCCCCCTTGTGAACCAGAGCACCGGCATTAATCTGGGGTCGGATGACAGAATGGTAGATGTGGATGTGCATCACAATTTATTCACAGCCAACGGGCATAGAAATCCAGAAGTAAAAACTAAATCGACACGTGTGGTAAACAATATTATTGCAAACTGGGAGAACTATGGCAGCGGCTTTGTTGCGGGTGTTCATCTGGACATTGTGGGCAACCTATACAAGCCATCTTCAGGTTCCAATTTAGACCGTATTGTCATTTACGATGGATTTGAAGCTGACAATACCGAACTGACAGGGTATCCATCGGTTTATATTACTGATAATAAAGTAGCAGGGCATTCAGAGTTTGATTCGAACAACTGGGATATGATTCGCACCCCCGCCAGGTATACGGGTACGTTAGGTGCAATGGATTCGAAATTCCAGCGTGGAACAGCTTTGCCCGACTCAGCCTTTCCTATTGTTGTAGAAGCGGTAAGTGGTTTAGAGAACAGCCTGCTTCCCGTCGTCGGCAACTCTCAAATGCTAAATGCCGATGGGACTTTCTCGACAAGGCGCGATGGGAATGATCTAAGAATCATCGCAAATACGACCAACAATGTGTCATGGCAAATTACAAATCAAAGCGAAGTAGGGGGATACCCGACCATTGCAAGCGGAACAGCTTATGTAGACTCTGACGGCGACGGTTTACCCGACGTATGGGAGCTTGCCTATGGATACGATCCTGATGATTCCAGCGACGGAAAGTCCGAATATAATCAAACAGGGTATAGCGTTTTGGAGCATTTCCTCAATGGAAACTGATCCTGGTGCGCTTGTTGACGCTGTGCACAACCATTGAATGACTGAATTGTTAAATAACACGAACCCAGTCAAGATGCTGTTATTGCTGCATCTTGACTGGGCAAGAAATGATGCGATGTGGGGGGGAACCTCATTGAGTGAAGCGAAAAGCGATATAGGAAATTTATATAATTTTATTAGAGAATACAATACCGCAAATGAAAAAGCATTTTCTTATTTATCGGGAAGCTGGCCGGATTTCGAGGCTTGGAGATTGCTGGCAAGAGATAAAGTGATTCAGTCCTTGCATTATTTCCCGGAAAAAGCCCCGCTCGATCCCATCACACTTGAAGTTATTCAAAAGGATGGGTATAGACAGGAAGAAGTAGAGTTTTCATCAGGCAGGAATGTCAGAATCAGAGGCACAATCCTGATTCCTGAAGATGGAAAAGAAATACATGCGGCAGTTGTCGCGCTTCATGATCACGGAGGATTTTATTATTATGGCAAGGATAAGATTCTGGAAATGGATAATCAGCCTAAGATCCTAAGCGAATTTAAAGATTCGAATTATAGCGGCAGGTCCTGGGCAAATGATTTGGTGCAGAGAGGCTATGTTGTTTTAGCTATTGATAGTTTTTATTTTGGATCCAGAAAGCTGGATATTTCCAGTGTGTCAGACGAAATGTTCGGCAAGATCACCTTCAGGAGTCTTGATGGGCTAGAAAAGGGTACAGATGAATATATCCAAAGACATAACGGAATTTGTTATGACTTTGAGGTCTTATTAATGAAACATATATTAACAGCAGGTACGAGTTGGGCTGGTATCTTATCTTATGATGACCGCACAAGTGTGGACTATTTACTTAGCAGAAAAGAAGTTGACAAAGAAAGAATCGGCTGCTGCGGATTGTCGATCGGCGGGTTCCGTTCTGCGATGTTGGCGGGGACCGACCCAAGAATCAAAGCGTCTGTCATAACGGGTTGGATGCCGACGATGGATTCATTGTTATTCGACCGATTAAGAAATCACACTTTCATGGTTTATATTATGGGATTAGCCAAGTATATGGATTATCCGGATATGTTAAGTACGACTTGTCCAAATCCGTTATTTATTCAGCAATGTATCCAGGATTCGCTCTATCATATGAATGGGATGCAAGCTGCCTGCGACAAAATCAAGGAAATTTATCAAAAAGAAAATGTAACAGGGAATTTCAGGTCTGAATTTTATGATAATGGACATCAGTTTAATTTAACGATGCAACAAGACGCATTCGATTGGCTTGATAGATTTTTATAAAAGGGTACTCCAAGGGAATGAGGTCTAATCATTAAAAGGATTAATATTGCTATCGTTGGTCTCAATTTTGGTGAAAAAATGCTAACAGAATTTACTGAAGGATCGGCTAAGATGTGGTTTGAGCTATCCGCAGTTTGTGATTTGGATGCGGTTAAAGTATCGAAATTAGCTGACAAGTTTGGGGTAAAGGGATACTTCGATCTTGATGAATTATTGCTTGACGAAGAGATATCAGCGATTGGACTTTATACCCCGCCCAAAGGAAGATCCGCATTAATCGATAAGATCATATCAGCCGGCAAGGATGTAATAACGACTAAACCCTTCGAGCTTGATGCAGAACAGGGACTTAAGCTCTTATTAAAAGCCAAGGAGCTTGGCCGTGTTATTCACTTGAATTCTCCATCGCCTATTGCCTCCCCGGAGATGCAATTAATAGAGGATTGGCGTAACCAGTACAAGCTTGGGCGACCGATCGGCTGCAGGGCTGATGTATGGTGCAATTATCGCGAGAAAGAGGACGGCAGTTGGTATGACGACCCACAGAAATGTCCTGTTGCGCCTATCTTTCGTATTGGTATTTATGTGATCAATGATATGGTGAGGCTTTTTGGAGAAGCTGAAGAAGTGCAAGTGATGCATTCAAGAATCTTTACGGAGCGGCCAACGCCCGATAATGCGCAGCTCGGGATTAAGTTTAAGAATGGGGCCATTTGCAATATTTTCGCTTCCTTTTGTGTGAATGACGGGCAGTACTATAAAAATTCGCTAGTCGTCAATTTTCAAAACGGTACTATTTACAAGAACATGGATCCTTTAAAATTTGAACACATTTATTCGACAAGCGATATGATGTTGGCCACTCTCGAAAATGATACTTTTATTGTCAAAAGAAAGAGCTTGGAAGGATCCAGTGGACAGTATCAATGGGAAACGTTCTATAAGTCTTTAAATGGTGAAAAGCTGGTGAATGAAGTTTCACCGCATGAAATTATAGAAGGTATTAAAATCATTAATGCCATGGAAAGAGCTGAGATATCTGGGAATACCGAAAAAGTATACACCAGTAATCGATTACATGGTCATAAAAACTAGAAATGGGGTGTATGTGATTTTATGAAAAATAAAAGCTTCTCCAAATATACACGGGTTTTCCCCCAACCAAGGGAAATGCGGGAGGGAAAAGAGACCTTCATCTTCGGTAATTCAACAACATTGGTTGTACCCCATGAGGGTATTCGTGAATTAGCAATTCTTCTACAGGAACTATTGTACGAGAGGATTGGTATAAAGCTTCCGATTGAGAATCGACAGGAGGACATTTCTCAACCGGAATGGCATTTGTTAATAACGAATGATGCGAAGACTGACCACGATATAGCGGCTATCGCCCAAGAGGATGCTTTTCGGCCGGAAAGCTATGCTCTTTCCATATCGAGTCAAGGCGCTTCGTTGTTGGGCAGTGACCGTGCAGGAACCATTTACGGGATGCAAACACTGCTGGCGCTTATGAATAAGAACGAGAAGAATGACTGGATCCTTCCTGGCATCACCATTCGCGACTGGCCGGAGTTTTCTCGCAGAGGCGTACATCTCTATTTGCCTCCCCGCGAATCCATTGAAGGATTTAAACGGATCATTCGAACGCTTGCCTTCTTAAAAATGAACTTGCTGATCATTGAAGTCGGAGGCGGAATGGAGCTTGAACATCACCCCGAGATCAACAGGGATTGGGAACGCTTCTGCCGTGAAGCTTATGCTTTCCCGGGAGGGCCCCAGGGGCTTCAAAGATCGCAAGCCTACTGGAAGGATAGCACACATCCCGAACTGGCCGGCGGGTCGTATCTCACCAAAGCTGAAGTAAGGGACATCGTTCAGTATGCGAAACGGCTTGGTATGGACGTTGTGCCGGAAATTCAGGCGCTAAGCCATACCTATTATTTATGTTATTCGCATAAAGAAATTGCGGAGCGGCCGCAAGAACCGTTTCCGGACACATTTTGTCCCTCCAGCCCGGATTCGTTCAAGCTGTACTTTGAAGTGGCGGCTGAAATCATTGAGGTTTTCGAGCCTTCAATGGTGTCCATTGGGCTCGATGAAGTTCGAATTCTGGGAGAATGCCCGAGGTGTCGGGATAAAACCGGGCATGAACTCTTGACTGCTGTCATTGTAAACTTGCATGACTTCTATACAACTCAAGGTATCCGCATCATGATGTGGGCGGAAAAACTGCAAAATTTCATCGGTTATGACGGAATAGCGCGGGGCGGCGTATTCGAGGAACGAACCGATATGGGCGGATATTGGCGGGTACCGGCCACCTATGAGGCGATTGACCGAATCCCCAAAGATATCTTGATGCTCGATTGGTATCATTCGCTTGGGCACGAAACGGAATCCGAATTTATCGAGAAAGGTTTTCCTGTGATGTTCGGTAATTTTGATGCCAGTCTCATTGCCGATTGGAAAAAAAGATCCCGTCATGACGGATTTCTCGGGGCGGAAGTTTCCACTTGGTGCCGCGCGGATGAGTATACCATCGGAAGAAACAACGAGATGTATCAGATTGTGTTCTCCGCCGGCGCATTGTGGACGGGGGGGAACGAAGATGCTGCATGGGACGAGGCCGATCAGACAACCATCTCCGTGATGCCTGTTGTGAAGTCCATGATGCAAAATGGCGAATCGGCATTGATTGCAGTAAATCCAACGGATTTTGTGAGTCTATATTTACCCGAACAAGCGGGCCAAGGGAGGACCCCGGAGCCGTTGAGCTTGCCGGTTCAAGAGGTGAAATGGATGCAAGGCAGCTTGCTGAAAGACATCTTCACCGGCAGTGATGAGATAACGAGAATTCCTCCATCAAAGGAAGAAATCAAGGTAAAAGTGGAGGGGCGCATGGAGAGCCTGATTTTTATTCATGCGGCTGCCAAATCGATGGGATATTGCCCCAGTTGGTGTTTCCTCGATATGTCGAAGTATAAGTTGGGCAGATATGACATTCAATATGAAGATGATTCTTCCGTTGCTGTCAATATCCAATACGGGATTCACATAGGAAATATCGATATGGATTGGGGCAGGTACCGATCCATTGGAGACGATGTGCGGCAGGATGTGGAACAAGCGGGCGTACAGTCGGAGTCGGTCCCGGAGTCGCTCCCTCCTTATTACAAGATGGCAGATGATTGGCGCGGCTCTCTTATGTATTTCACGATACCCGTCAAACTGCGAACCGGGGAAGGCATGAAAACGGGCTATGCCTACGAATGGAGAAATCCGTATCCGGAGAAACGGATTCAATCCGTCCGTTGGGTCTCGAATGCTGAGGACAAGCTGCAATCTGTGATTATTATCAGTATAGCCGGAGCGCGAATACGGAGCTAGGTGGCTGGAAGAGAGGACAATATGAGCGGATCCACGATGAGGGCGCTGATTTATGAAGGACCCCAAACGATGATGATGAGGGAAGTGCCCGTTCCTGAACCCGAATCGGACGAAGTCATCATTCGCGTAAAGTGCGCAGGCATATGCGGCTCGGAACTAAGCGGATATCTCGGCCATAATTCGCTGCGCAAGCCGCCGCTCATTATGGGCCACGAGTTTTCCGGCGATATCGCCGGTACTGGAAGCGGGGCGTCTCGATTCAAGCCTGGCGACCGGGTCACGGTAAATCCCCTTGTTACGTGCGGGGTTTGTCGTTATTGCACGACCGGCTCGGCACAGCTATGCGCGAAGCGCAGCTTGCTCGGGGCTCACCGGCCTGGCGCATTCGCCGCCTATACGTCGGTCCCGGAGCGAAACGTGTACCTGCTGGAAGATCATGTGTCTTTTGACGAAGGCGCATTCGCTGAACCGTTCGCCGTAGCCGTACATATTTGCCGGCTTCTCAAGCTGGACCCTGCGGACCGTCTGCTGATTGTCGGCGCCGGACCGATCGGGCTGTTTACACTGCAAGCGGCGCAAGTATATGGACTGAAAAATATTGTCGTCTCGGATATCAACACGGAACGGCTGGAAATCGTGAAAGCGTTGGGCGGGATTGCGGCGGTTGGTTCAGGCGATCAATTGGAGGGATCCTTTGATGCAGCTGTAGATGCCGTGGGCATGGAAGCGACGCGCACCCAATGCATGGAATTGGTCAGGCCGGGGGGCAGTGCTGTATTCTCGGGTCTCCATCAGGCGGATTCGAAACTGCCTGTTAATGCGGCCATTCGCAACGAGATTCGCATGATCGGCGCATTCTCCAACACGCCTGTCGATTTCGAAACGGCCTTGCAATGGATCAGCGAAGGCAGGGTGAATTTGCTGCCCTGGACCGTCCACGCTCCGCTCGAAGAAGGCGGTGCTTGTTTCGAGAAGCTGATTTCAAACCCCGGCAAAGTCGCAAAAATTATGCTGAAGATGTAAGAAAGTTTCGCCCCACGAAATGATAGGAGGGGGATCGTCTTGTGAACAAAGTAAAGGAAGCCGTTCATCAATGGGTCGTGCATAACGAAAGCCGTATTTTAAAATTGCTTCAGGACCTCATTTCCTATCATACGGTCAATAACGCCGTAACGGGGACGGAGAAAGACGCGCAATTTTATGTTTCGAAATTGCTGCGGGAAATGGATTTGCAGGTCGATATGTTCACGCCCGAGGAAGTGCCGGGCCTGAAGGAACACCCGGGTTTTTTCCATTTCCCCGGCAAGGATTATGCCGAACGGCCGAATGTCGTGGCTACATGGCCGGGATCGGGGGAGGGGAGATCGCTCCTGTTCTCCAGCCATATGGACACGACGGTCGTCGCGCCGGGATGGAAGAGAGATCCTTGGACGCCGGCGATCGAAGACGGGAAGCTGTACGGTTTAGGCAGCTTCGACATGAAGGGCGGACTTGCCGCATCGATCATGGCGATTCGATGCATCCAGGAACTAGGAATTCGACTCAAGGGAGATCTGATGGTCGAGTCGGTCGTCGATGAGGAATTCGGCGGATCCAACGGCACATTGGCAAGTCGGCTTCGCGGCTATAATCCCGATGCGGCTATCGTGCCTGAGCCGACGAACTTGACGGTAAGTCCGGGTTCCCGCGGCGGAGCGTTATGGCGGGTTACGTTTACCGGCAGCACCGGTATGAGCTTCAGCGGAGAAACCTTCGTGAATCCGGCCAAGCTTGCCGCCAAATTCATCGTTTATTTAGAAGAATATGAGAAAGAACGTCAGCGGAAAGGCGGGCCGGCCCCTTATTTTCAGGAGGACTACGGCCTTCCCGTGATCGTGACGCGCCTTGAGGCGGGGGACATGAGTTTGCCGCTGTGCGATTCGGGTCCGACCGTATGTCACGTGGATATTTGGGTGGAGTGTCATCCGGGCGTGTCGGAAGAAGAACTGAAGAAGGAGATCATGGATGGGTTCCAAGCGAAATACGCAGACGAATATCCGAGCTGGGACGAGCCGCGATTCCAGAAAGTGATCCGCTTTCTGCCGGGTACGCAGATTGCCCCCTCGTTTCCGCTCATCGGCATGTTATCGGAAATTACCGGAGAAATAACGGGCCGGAAATATGGGAAGGTAGAGGGAGCCCGGTTTGCCTGCGACGCTTTTATGTTCAATCTCTTCACGGACACGCCGGCGATTATTATGGGTCCGACCGGGGCCAATGCGCACGCCCCGGAAGAATATGTGGACATCCCCGAGCTTCTGCAGCTCGTCGAAATTTACGCCATCGCCGCGCTGCAATGGTGCGAATATCACGAGAAGGAGGGGGACGTACAATGAGAAAAACGATTCGGACGCCCGATGCTTCACCCGGAAACGGACCGTATTCCCAAGGGATTGTCGCCGGCGATTTCGTCTATGTATCCGGACAAGGTCCGCTGGATCCCAAAACGGGCGAAATTGTCGGCGGCACGATTGAAGAAGAATCCAGGCTGACGATGGATAACATTCGGAACATTGTTCTGGCTGCCGGATGCACGATGGACGATGTCGTGAAAGTGAATGTTTATCTTGCGGACCTCAAGGATTTCGACCGTTTCAATTCCGTGTATGTGCAGTTTTTCAACCAGCCGATGCCGGCAAGAACGTGCGTGGAAGCAGGGCTTGACAACATTCTGGTTGAAATTGACGCCATCGTCTTGCTGCCGGAAGGTCGCCGATGAACAAGCGCGAATTGGACACCCCATACGTCTTGATCGACCTGAATAAGGTAGAGAACAACATCGCGATGATGCAGACGGCGGCCAATGAAGCAGGAGTTGCATTAAGGCCGCATGCCAAAACGCACAAGCTGCCGGAATTAGGCCGCATGCAAATCGAAGCCGGAGCGATCGGTCTTACGGTGGCCAAGCTTGGCGAAGCGGAGGTTATGGCCAGCGGCGGCATCCCGGATATTCTGATCGCCTACCCGATCGTGGGCGTGCAGAAGATTGAACGGCTATTCGCACTTGCCCAAAAATCACGCATCACGATTGCGGTTGATCGATTCGAAACGGCCGAGGCAATCTCCAATCGTATGCGCGAAGACCGGACGGCGTCGGTCGGCGTCCTCGTGGAAATCGACTCCGGATTCAAGCGGGTCGGCGTGCGGCCGGAAGACGCTTTGGCATTGGCCCAAAAAATCGATGCGCTGCCTGGCTTAACGTTTCGCGGGCTTATGACCTTCGCCGGCCAATCTTACGATGCTGTCGATCTGGATGGCATTCGCAGCATTGCGAATGAAGAAGGGGTCATCGCGGCTCAGACGGCGGCATGGATGCGCAGTCACGGCTTGCCGGCGGAAATCGTAAGCGTCGGATCGACGCCCACTTCCAAATTCGTCGCTCGCGTTCCGGGCATATCGGAGATCAGACCGGGCACCTATATATTCGGAGATTTGACCCAAGTCAGCCTTGGGGTCCACGAGCTGGAACATTGCGCCTTGACGGTGAAGGTGACGATTATCAGCCGGCCATCGCCCGAACGGGCCGTTATTGACGCGGGTACGAAAGTTTTTACGATGGATGGAGCGGATTCCCCTATCGGAACGGGAAGAGGCTATGTCGCCCGGTATCCCGGAATTACTGTCTCTTGGTTTACGGAAGAGCACGGCATGCTGAATCTTCCGCCGGAGGCGCAGCATCTCGAAGTTGGCGACACGCTGGAGATCGTACCCGTTCATTGCTGTGCGGTCGTCAACATGTTTGACGAAGTCGCTGCGGTGCGGGACGAAGAAGTCGAATCGATCTGGCCGGTTCAAGGCAGAGGGAAAGTTCGATAATTCAAATCATTTTATACATCATAGGAGGAATTGCAATGACAATCAAAGGAAATATTCCGGTCATCCCAACTCCGTTTTTGGATGGCAAGCTGCATCTCGGCGATTTTGACAAATTGATTGATGCTACCGCAGATCATTTGGACGGCTATGTCGTAAGCGGAAGCACAGGCGAAGCGCCCGCACTGTCGAAAGAGGAAAGAATCGGGACGGTCGATTATTTTATGAAACGAGTGCCGAGCGGGAAAAGCGTCGTCGTCGGACTGGGACATACGAATTTGAACGAAGCGGTAGAGATCGGGAATCGCGCGGCGGATGCCGGCGTGAAAGCCGCCCTCATTCCGAGTCCTTACTATTTCCCGAACGCTCTCGAAATGGTCATCGAATATATCGGGACAATCGCCGAACGCACGGGATTGGACATCGTATTCTACGACAATCCCGTTACGACGAATACGAAGTTTACGGCACATGACTTGATGACGCTGGCGGCGTCCGTTCCAAGCGTGAAATCCATCAAAATGACGGATCATTCCTTCTCCAAAATTCGTACGTTGAAAGAAAAGACGGATCTGATCGTGTTCGGGGGAGACGACATTATTTGCTTCCGGGCATTCGAGGCCGGCGTAGATGGCAATATGATCATTGCACCGTCCGTTTTCCCCAAGCCATTCCGTCAATGCTGGGACGCTTACCAGAACGGCGATCGCGAGCAAAGCTTCGAAATCTATTCGCAAGTGCTGCTGCCGTTCATTTCGATGTTCGGGCCGGGCGATGAAATCCGTACGACGAAAGCTTTGTTCCATCATCTCGGCATCTTCTCGAGCAGAGAGACGAGACTCCCCTTGCTGACTGCGGACGACGTCCGATTCAAAGAAGTCATTTTGGGTTATCAAACCGGGCTTAAAAATAGCCAATAAGGGGAGGGCGTGAGGATGCGGAGATTTGCAAACCAGGTCGCTTTCGTAACGGGAGCGAGTCGCGGAATCGGGAAGGCGGTAGCCGAGCGCTTTGCTGCCGAAGGAGCCAGAACGGCCTTAATCTCCAATCAATGGGAAGATTTGCAGTTGACGGAGCAACAATTCATGGCCGAGGGATACGAGGTTCTGGCGATTCTGGCCGACGTATCCGACGCTGCGCAAGTGGAAAGCGCAGTCGAACGCGTCGTTGCACAGTGGGGGACAATCGACATTCTGGCCAACAACGCCGGGATCGCATGGGAAGAAGACTTCCTCGAGCTCAAAGACGAGAACTGGCGCAAAATACTGGACGTCAATTTGAATGGGATGTTCTATACCGCGCAGCGGGTGTCTCGACAAATGGTGAAGCAGGGCGGAGGCGTCATCGTAAACATGGCCTCAACGAACGGCATCGTCGGAGAGGCCAAATACGCGCACTATAATGCGTCGAAAGGCGGCATCGTGCTGTTGACCAAAACGATGGCGCTGGAGTTGGGACGTTACCATATACGGGTCAACTCCGTCTGTCCGGGCTACATCCAGACGCCGATGTCCGAAACAATCGACGATGCGGCGTTCGTCGAAGAATACGTGCGGACGAAAATTCCGCTTGGCAAAGTAGGGAAGCCGAATGATATCGCGGGTGTGTTCGCGTTTCTCGCTTCCGAGGATGCGGCGTTTATTACCGGTACCGAGATTATCGTAGACGGCGGACAACTGGCGTTCTAATTTCAGTTGCATGGCTGCGGGCATGACTTGTCATCGGTACAATCGTGATCAAGTCAGCATGTACAGAGACCGGAAATGAGTTCGGCGTCCCTGTCGCCGGAGGCGGCGATGTCTTAGCATGAATGTCGAGATGACATTCATGGAAGACATGGAGGGTACGGCATGGTGAAGACAGTTCGAATCATGCTCTTGTTCGCGCTCGCGGCGAGCTTATTTTCGTCCGCCGCCCCATTGCGGGCGGTGGCAAGCGGCCAAAATTCATACGTGTGGTACGAAGATGGATTGGGCAGCGGAATTTACGATTACAGTTGGGCGGATCGTGACCTGCACGATCGTTCGATCGCGCATGCGGGCGATTCTTCGATCAGGCTCAGTCCGAGCCGGGAAGGCGCCCTGTATCTGTACAGCAACCGGTATTTTCTGACGCATGATTACAACACCCTGGAATTTTGGATTCATGGCGGGACGAGCGGCGGGCAACAGTTGAATGTTCTGCTGCAAGCGGGCGGCAAGACGGTCGCGAAGGTCGATCTGGCGCATTATTTGCCGGAAGGTCAGCTTCAGGCGGGCGTATGGCAGCTCGTGCAGATCAACCTGCTGCCGCTGCGCATGCCCAGCGGGCTGTTCGACGGTATCCTGCTGCAAGACAAGACGCAAGCCGACCAGCGCGACGTCTATGTGGACGACATCCGGCTCGTGCAGTATGACCAACCGGTGCCGAATACGCCGCCGAAGCCGGTCGAAGAACATATCGATGTGTACACGGACGCGCTCGGCTCGGCTTTTCAGGGCTTTACGCATGGCGCGCAAGCGTGGGACGAGACGGCCACCGTACTTTCGGGCTCCTATTCTGTCCGATTGGACCCGAGCGAAGACGGCTTCTTGAAAATCTACAAGGATCGTATCGTAGAAGCTTCGGAGTATCACCAGCTCGTATTCTGGATCAACGGCGGCGCGGCCGGAGGCCAACTCGTCGATCTGACGCTCGATGCCGGAGGGGAGCCGCTCGCGACGCTGTCGGTGAACGATTACTTGCCGGATAGGCAATTGAAGGCGAACGCCTGGCAAGAGGTGAAGATCCGATTGGACGAGCTGGAGCTCGGCGACGGGGTGATCGACGGCTTTGTCTTCCATGGATATGATTCGAGCGCAAGCCAGCCGCCGCTATATCTCGACGATATCCGGATTCTGCGCAAGACGTACGAGCAGCCGAAGCTGGCCGGGATCGCATTTGCCGGCGAATCGCTGCTGATGTATGCCGGCAACGCAGAAATGCCGGTGCTGACGGCGCATTTCGACAATGGCTACACGGAGACGGTGACGCGCAGCGTCTACTGGGCGTCGAGCGCGCCTGACGTCATCGCCGTTCAGGACGGCACTTTCACCGCGCTGAAGACAGGAAGCGCGACCGTCATGGCGGAATACGAGAATCAGATCGCAACATTGGACGTGAAAGCAATCGAGGCGATCGCAGAGCCGGTCTACGCCGACGACCTGGAGGAGCTGTGGGACGACTGGAGCTGGGGCATTCGCGACCTGAACGCGACGGGCCCCGTGCACGGCGGCACTCGCGCGATCCGGTTCGAGCCGCGCTGGTGGCAAGGCGTCTATTTCAACCGCGAGGACAGTTATCCGGTTGACGATTATTACGGCTTCGAATTCTGGATTCACGGAGGCGGCGAAGGCCGGCAGAAAATCCGGTTTGTCGTGCAGGACATGAACGCGATTGTCGGCTCCGTCGTGTTGGACGAGGTGCTGCCGGAAGGCGTCAAAGCAGGCGAATGGCAGAAGGTGACCGTCCGGCTGCAGGACCTCGGCATCACGGAAGGGTATTTCAACGCGATCGTCTTCCAGGCTTGGGACTCGCAAGGGCAAGCGCCCGTCTATATCGACGATGTGAACGTGCTGCGCTACAAAGACAGGATCGAAAATCCGAAGCCGCCGATCACGCAAGTATCCGTCGCGATCGATGCGGCGGCGGACCGCAGCCCCGTCAGTCCGGACATCTATGGCGTCAACTACGAGGAGATCGAGCCGGACGGCGTGTCGCGGATGGACGAATATTCGGTTATGCGCTGGGGCGGCAATGCGGCAACCCGGTACAATTGGGAGTTGAACGTGCAGAACCACGCCTCCGACTGGTTTTACATGAATTTGCCAAAGGAAAATGCGGCAGGGGAGAAGTTGCCGAGCGGCTCGCGGACGGACCAACTGATGGATGAGTGGCTGGCTGGAGGCAGCAAGGTGCTGCTGCAAGTGCCGACGATCGGCTGGACGCCCAAGGACCGCAGCGTCAGCGTCGGCTATTCCGTGAAGAAATACGGCCCGCAGCAGATGACGGAATGCTCGTACGGAGAATCGTGGTGCAATCCGGATGCGGGCAACGGGGTTCGCCCGGACGGTTCGCTCATCACGAACAACGACCCGCGCGATACGTCCAAGAAGATCGGCCCCGATTTCGTCGCGCGCTGGATTGAACATATTCAACAGCGTTACGGAGATCAAGTGCACGATTATGCGCTTGACAACGAGCCGATGCTCTGGCCGTACACACACCGCGATGTGCATCCGGAGATGACGACTTCCACCGAAATATGGGAGTATACGAAATCCTACGGCAGTGCGATCAAGGAGGCCGATCCCAAGGCCCGGATCTTCGGCCCGGTCGTATGGGGCTGGTGCGCGTATCTGTACTCTGCAGCGGACGGATGCTCGCCTGGCGCGGATTACAAGCTGCAAGGCAACAAGCCGTTCCTGCAGTGGTACCTGGAGCAGGTCCGGCAATATGAGCAGGACAGCGGCGTGCGCCTGATCGATTACCTGGACATCCATTACTATCCGACCGAAGCGGGTGTCGCCATCTCGAGCGACGAATCGAAGGCGACATCGGCAAGACGGCTCAAGTCGCTCAAGGCGCTGTACGATCCGGCGTTCCGTGACAGCTCGTCCTGGATCTGGGAGCCGGTGAACCTGATCCCGCGGATGAAGAAGATGATCGCGGACAGCGCTCCCGGCACGAAGCTGGCAATTACCGAGTACAACTTCGGCAACGGCAGGGGCATCAGCAGCGGCTTGGCCCAAGCCGAGGCGCTCGCGATCTTCGGCCGGGAAGGCGTCGACCTGGCTACCCGTTGGGGGCAGCCGCTCGCCGGCACGCCGCTCGAAGACGCGTTCAAGCTGTATCTGAACTATGATGGCAAGGGCGGCAAGATCAGCGGCGACAGCGTGCGCGCGGCCAGCTCGAATGTAGATCTCGTCGGATCGTATGCGATCTCGGGCGAGGATGGCAAGCTGTACATTTTGCTGTTCAACAAAGACACCGCAGCGAAGCAAATCGATCTGACGATTGCCGGACAAGCGGTGTCAGGCGCGGACGTCTATCAATTCGACGCCGACCGGCGGCTCGGATTCGTCCAATCGATCGCGCTGGACGGCGTATCGATGCTGGAAGTGCCGGCCCGGTCCGCGACGTTGGTCGTGGCGCAGCCATGAGAGAAGCGGGCGGAGGTACAGGCGCAATGAGGAGATCGGCAGGACGCGGCATAGCGTTGGCGATAATGACGCTGCTGCTGCTCGGAGATACGGTTGCCGGAGCGCAGGCGGTCAAGCGGTTCGCCGACGTGAAGCCGGGCGCATGGTATGAATCGAGCGTCGCGTGGGCGCTGTCGCAAGGCATCGTCTCGGGCTATCCGGACGGCACGTTCCGGCCCGGCGCAACGCTCACGGAAGCGGAGTTCCTGACGATGCTGCTGAGGCAGGCCGGACTGTCTCTGCGGGCGAAGCAGCCGGGAGAACCGTGGCACGCGCCGGTCTACGAGCAAGCGGCGGCGTGGCTGCATCGTGAGGTTCCCGCGGAGGATGCGGGCAAGCTGCAAACGCGGGGCAAGGCGGCGGTGCTGATCGCCGCATCGCTTGGCCGTGCGCTGGACGAGAGCGCGGCCGTGCGCTTCCTGCTCGTCGAAGGCATCGCGAAGGGGCGGTCTGCCGCCGTCCCTGACGATTTCGCGCCGGCTGCGACGATGACGCGGGCCGAGGCGGTCAGCTTCATGCTGCGAATCGCCGATTACGCGGCCAAGACGGCGGCAGTCCGTCCGCCCAAGCACGAGCCGGATCGGCCAGCAACGGACAAGCCTCCCGTAATCGGCAATGCCGGCGGTGCTTCCGGTTCGGGCAACCCATCCGGCGGGAACGGCGGCAATAGTGGGAACGGCGGCAATAGTGGGAACGGCGGTAATAGTGGAAACGGCGGTAATAGCGGAAATGAACGGCCGAGCTCTCCGCCTTCGAATGCGGACAATTTGGCGGAGCGGACGGCGCAATTGACGCAGCGGATGAATGCGCTGGGATTGACTTTCAAGGAGCAAGGCCAGACGCTGTCGGTCGCCCATCCGTCCGGCCAGGGCAACGGCGCGCTGCTGATTCCCGCTTCGGATGGCACAGGGGCGGTGCAGCTTCTGGACGATACCGAAGCCGGATGTCTCGCGGCAGCGCATGCGCTCTTGCAATTTGCCGGAATTGCGCTGGACGGCAGCACGTTTGCGAACACGCTCGCGTCCGTCAAGGATACCGGCAATAACGCAGCGCTCAAGATCGGCAGCCAGCTCGTCACGTTCATGCGGACGCACACACCGGGACAGATTACGATCCACTATACGAAGATGTGACGAGCAGAAGGATCCTGAATTAACGTGGCCAACTGGCCGTCATCCTGGCGTAATCCGGTTAGGGGCCGCATGCGCTGAGGGAGAGGTGCTGCAACCGGGTTTCGCCGGGTTAGAGGCCGCATGCGCTGAGGGAGAGGCGCTGCAACCGGGTTTCGCCGGGTTAGAGGCCGCATGCGCTGAGGGAGAGGTGCTGCAACCGGGTTTCGCCGGGTT
>Ga0222419_100178_pt1 | contig 104340 bp, 90 predicted proteins | sample 1B20Ametagenome_FD_182474 | JGI IMG/M metagenome (GOLD analysis project Ga0222419, IMG submission 182474) | Enriched microbial communities from leaf-cutter ant dump, University of Wisconsin, Madison, United States - 1B20A (version 2) | ecosystem: Environmental > Terrestrial > Nest > Insects nest... | reverse complement strand
CCGAAAGCATAATACTCATCTTCCTGGATCACCCTTTCTGTACCTGCGCCACCATTGTCATCAAAGGAAACCCGCACATTGCCCAGATGGTCTTTCAAGTTGTATTCATAGCGGTAAGCCCCTGTCGTGGCATTCCTCACTACCCGGCCTTCATCTGTGGCCATGAAATCAAGCGCACCACCGGTATATTGTATCCCGTCAATGTATTCACGGGTTGCAGAGCCTTGTACAGACTTCAGCTTGGCCCCGGTTGCATCATATACATAACTCGCATTGCCGCCACTGCTCCTGGTGACACTCGACGGTAGGTTCAGCTGGTTATAAGTAATTACAGTGATGTTTCTGCGGCTGTCAGTGACCACATTACCGTTCACATCGTAGCTAAAGCTACCCGCTACGGCACCTGTAGTGCTGGCAAGCCTGTTGCTGGCACCACCATTTTCGTAATTGTAGGTTGTCGCAGTATTGGTCGGGGCACCGCGTTTCAATGAAGTGATATTTCCGACCTTATCATAAACGATGTCTTCGCTTAGCTGGTTGGCATTGCTGTACTCTGCTTTCTTCAGTCTGTTGACCGGATCATAAGTATACTTGAACCAGCGGTTGCCGCTATACTGGCCCGTATATTCTACTTCAGAGATGTTGCCGTTGTATTGGGAAATGCCACCGTGGTCGGGATGGTCATACCCTAGCTTAAGATCAAGTTTCCTTGCTTTTGCCCTGGTCAGCCAGCCCCGCTCATTGTAAGCATAAACTATAGTGTCCAGAAATGCCGACCCGTTTACCGAATGAAGGTATTTTTTGTATACCTGTCCTATCTGATCATATTCAAGCCTGGACAGCAGTACTTTAGGGCCGGTATCCATGGTCAGCCAGGTGTTTAGCTTTTTGCCCCGGTTATCGTAACTGTATTCAAAAAGCGCCTTCATCTGCTCAGTGCCGTTTACCTTATGGCTCCGGGTACTTGACAGTACAGCACCGGTAAAATCATAGGTATTGCTGATCTCATCATAATTTCCTGCAACCAAAGACCCGCCTTTATAATGCTGCTTAAAGCTTCGCAATGCCCTACCGTCCTGGTCATAATAATTGACTGTCCAGAGCAAATTAGATGTTCCCAATATATTTACCCTGCTTCCGGTAGCCAGACCTCTGGTCATTTTGCTCGCATCTGTTCCGGCATAGGGGTAAGGGTTGCCGCCAGGGAAATTATAATCATCATAATAATTGAGTGAGAGCGTAGTGGTCCATGTCTTAGGAAAGGTAGTGGCGGTATAGCCGTTTCCGGTTGTAATCCGGCTTTCCCATTCACTCAACTGGAAATTTACGCTGTCCTGCATGGCCTGGCGAAGATTTGTTCCTGACGATCCGAATTTGTAGATTCCGGTGACGACTACCCTGCCCTGTCCGTCATATTTAATAAAACTCCATTCCTGCTGGCTTTTGGCCCGCTGCATGGCATCCTGGGTCAGGACAACTTGGTTCAGCTTATTATAAACCATATATTCCCAGCCTTTACCGGGCAGTTTTTTAGCGGTCATCCGGCCCTGGTTGTCATATTTGTACTGATAGCATAAATTGTCCAGTGTGGCTTGTGTGGGCAGTCCAGCTCCAGAAGCTTCGGCTTTAGGGGGCAACACATACCTGAGATTGCCCATTTCATCGTATACATAATAGGTGATGAGCGGCTCTGTATACGAACCCGAACTGTTCATGGAGGTCTTGCAGATCACCTGGCCCTCACTATTTGTATATTCATATACCGTTCCGTCGGTTCCGGTTACATTTTCATCTTTGACTGCATGTACTGATATTCCAAGCGGTGTATACCAGCTTGCATTAGGCCTTCGGGCAAGAGTATCTCCCCGTACTTCATAAATGGGAATATAAGCTTCCGATGGGGGATAATTGTGCCGTACAGTATGCCCGGAGTTCTCTGTCCACTGACTTCCCTGGGCAGTGGTTTCCAACACTCTTGCCAGCGGCGAGTTTTCGTACCTTGTGAGGCTGTTGGGATAAGGTGTTGAAGCTATTGAAGGTTTTCTTGCAGATCCTGCATAATAATAGAACTCATAGCTTTTGTTGGTGTATCCCTTATCATGAAAATTCTTATTTCCAGATGCGGTTGCATAGGGCTGCCAGATCTTTGCGGATCTGCCAAGGGCATCATAAAAATGAAGCTGGACCAGGTCTTCGTTGTTGGATGCTGCTTTAACATTCTGGGTTTCTATGACACGGCCAAAATGATCAAGCGTCTGGACATCTACATTGACCTGATTGAGCCGGTTCAGAGAATCGGTCGGATCGATGATGCCCGGTACACGTACATTGTAGCTGACCACAGTGTTCATTGTGTAATTAAGCCTATGCTTTAAAGCGGGTGCGATGCTGTCGCTGATGTATGCTTTAAAGGAAGCTCCGGGCGGAACAGTAAATCCCGGCTTCATTATGATACTTTTATTTGCAGTCAGTTCCTTTTGATTCTCATATTTTGTTACTTCTTTATTTTGCTGTCCTTTTAAGGACAGGGCTGTCCCTGCGATGAAGACCGCCATCCATAAAGTCCTTCTTATCTTATTTTTCATGAGTATGCGTTTAATTCAGTGAACCAAGAATATATTTATAACCCTTTACAATGTTGCCATTTTGATCTCGGATCGTCTTCAAGCGTCTGGCATCATCATATTCGTAATGTTGGGAACCGCCCTTAGGATCGAACACCGTTTTGAGGCCGATCAGCGGTTCATATACATAGGTGGTCATCTGGGACTCATAGGGATGAAAGCGAAGCTCGTCAATGCTTCCTGTTCCGGAGATCTTTACCGTGCCTATGGTGCCGCTGATTTCTCTTTCTGCAAAAATCCACTCTCCGCTGGTATTTTTTATTACCGCAGCACTCACCGTTCCGCCGCTTACGTTTACGGTTGAACCGCTCTTGTACCAATAGGATATAATGTATTTCCCGGATGCGGTTGCGTTTTTCTTGGTGATGTCACCCGCAGACAAGGGGTATGCCCTGATCCCCGAAGGAGTTGTCGTGTCCGCTACAGAAGTACCGGCATATGCCCAGTTGCCGTCATCGGCTGTTTCAAAACTGGTATAGGCGACATCGGAGCTTTTGCCTCCGTAAATATTGTTTGCATTCGTCGCTTTGGCAATGGGATACTGGTTGTTATATCCCCATAAAATGACATTGGCGGATCCGCTCAGATCTGTATACTTATGGATATTCCCGTTCACATACAAGTCATAGGCAACCTGCTGTGCAAATCCGCTGCCAGGGGAATAACCGGTACTGTAATATGGCCCGTTATAAGGATGCAGATCGCCGGATGTTAAAATTTTAAAAACCTTGTCAGGATATACTGAACTGTTCTCAGATCTGAATGTGTTTACAAACCCCTGCCTGATGTATTCCTGACTGCCAGGCTGGGCCATATTTTTGAAAGTTGTAAATTCTTCCAATGGTTCATCCAGCCCCAGCCGCGATGACCTCATGTAATCTAGAATATTGCCCGTTGCTGAATTGTCCTGGGTATATCGCTTTCTCACAATTGTAGAATCGCCCTTTGAAGTATTGGTTACGATCCTGGTCGGCTGCATGTGGTTGATGTTGTCATAATAATATTTGGTATCGGTCCAGGAAGTCGTAAACTCATTTGCCTCATCATATCTTGATGTCACTTCGCTGGTTCTCTTGACTACATTGGAATAATTGTTCAGGTCGGCAAAGTCGACTACATATTTTCCCGGATAATTGAGATTTCCTTCATCCTGTATCAGGTTTGTAGCCCTGATAAAGTTCATCAGAGTACCGCCGAAATCTTTTGTAGCGTTGAACATATAGATGCCTTGCCCCGCCTGTCGCTGATAAATTTCATCCATTAATCCTGGCTGTGTAACTGTCGTGGACCCGGGGTATGCTCCGGCCATTTGCCCGGTCATTGTCGCAAAGCAGGAAACAAGTTTATTGGCCGAATTGACCGGGGCGTTAAAACTGGTGAACCCATACTTGGTCTGTTCAACCAGCTGATAGGTGCCGTCACTGTTGTACCTGTATTTCTTTGTTTTGTTCTGCCCCCTGCCGCTAATCCGGATGCCAAGGCCGCAATTTCACAGGCTACTCTGGACAAGTATTGCTACCAATATCTATACGATGGCAGGCAGCGCATGACCGCAAAAAAAATTCCGGGCAAGGGCTGGGAATACATGGTCTATAATAAGCTGGATCAGCTCATCATGACCCAGGACAGTGTCCAGCGAGGAAAAAGCCCGCAGGAATGGACCGTCACAAAATATGATGCGCTTGGAAGGATAGTGCTTACCGGTATCCACACCAGAGCCGGTACCGCCAACACAAACTATCTTAGTACCGTACAGGGTGAAGCGGACGTCGCTGTGCCGCTTTGGGAAACGAAAACAACATCTGGCAACGGCTATACCACCAGCACCTACCCTGCCAGTTTGGCGACTGTACTTTCCGTGAACTATTATGATGATTACAGCATTCCGGGACTACCTGCTGCCTATAACCAGTCGGCATCTTATACCAAGATGACCAGAGGTCTGGCAACCGCCAGCAAAGCGAATATACTGGGCAGTTCCAACTACCTCTGGTCGGTCAATTTTTATGATGACGATGCAAGGCTTGTGCGGACCATACAGCAGCACAACAAAGGCGGGGTGAACAATACGAACAATTACGACGACATCAGTAATGCTTATAATTTTACCGGTGATGTGACCGAAAGTATCAGGAAACACTTTGTGGGGGGTGTTGAAAGCCTATATGTGAAAAACACTTTTACTTATGACCCTCAGGGCAGAAAGAAGGACACTTATCAGACTACCGGAAGCACAAGTGCCACAACGGCCAATGCTGCTGTCCTCCTTTCAAGAAATGAGTACAATGAACTGGGACAACTGAAGCGCAAGAGGTTGCACAGCACTGATGGAGGCAGCACGTTCAAGCAGGACATCACTTATACTTATAATGAACGCGGCTGGCTCAAGACTCAAAGTGCCCCTTTGTTCAGTGAAACGTTAAGGTACCAGGACGCACCCAATGGCGTTACGCCACAATATAACGGCAACATCAGCAGGCAGGAATGGACCGGCAGCAAGTACTATAATTATGCTTATGACAATCTGAACAGGCTGAAATCAGCAGTTTCCAGCACCGGAAATAATGAGGTGATCGGTTATGACGCTGTGGGCAACATCACCAGGCTGCAAAGGAAGCTGGCGAATACGTTAATTGACCAGTTGGGCTATACGTACAACGATGGCAACAGGCTGGCTTCTGTTCAGGACACCAATTCCAATGTAGCCGATCTGCGTTTCCAGTTCGCCGGCACTACCGCATACAGTTATGACGGTAACGGTAATCTGGTTGCGCGAAATAACGCTGTCAATTCCGGAAACAACCTTACCTCTATTTCTTATAATGTGCTCAACCTTCCTAAGACCATGACCTATTCCGGAAGTACGATCACTTATACTTATGATGCTGCCGGCACAAAGCTGAGAAAGGTGATGGGAAGTTCTGTGAATAATGATTATATTGGTGGTATCCATTATGAAGGTGGCAATTTTGCGTTTGTGCAGACTGAGGTAGGAAGGGCTGTTAAAAATGGCACCGGCACCGACCCTGTCTATAATTACGAATATACGCTGACCGATCATCTGGGTAATGGAAGAGTGTACTTTGATATTTACAGTAATGCTGCAAGGAAGGTCCAGGAGATGGATTACTATGCTTTCGGATTAGGTATCCAGCAAGGTTCTCTGATCGGCACGGAGAATAAGTACCAATACAATGGCAAGGAGAAACAGGACCAGGAAAAGATGTTTGACTATGGTGCAAGGTTCTATGATCCGGTGATTGCGAGATGGCAGGGGGTGGATCCGTTAGCTGAGAAGATGCGCAGGTATTCACCATATGCTTTTGTTTATAATAATCCTATACGCTTCGTTGATCCGGATGGAATGGAGGGGGATGATTTTGTTCAAAGGCAAGACGGAAGTGTTTATTGGGACAAAAATGCTAATGATCAAAACAGTACAAAACAAGGTGAGACTTATCTCGGCAAAAATCTAAAATTTGAGTTTACGAGTTACATTGATAAAAATACATGGGATGGGCCTACTTTAGGAGGATTAATTGATCCATCAGGCATTAAGCTAACTAGTACAATTAATTTAACTGGCAGAGAAAATGCTGCAGGAGAATTAACCAGTTTAGTAGGCACGGCCAATACCCATCCAGGAGAAACTCCGATGGGTACGGCTCGTAATTTCTATCCCGGCCCAGGCGGAAGAAATAATCTGTTTAGCGTAGATAGGACATCTACCGGAGTTAGCCTAAATTTTGAACAACATGCAAGTGTTTCTCCCGGTGAGCAGCTTGGATTGAATGCGATGGGTTTTAAGATTGTTGATGTAGCACAGAAATTAAATATTAATTATACAAGCAGTACAGGAGGGCTTTCAATATCTGCATCTACAGGCATTTTTCCTTCGGCTACTCTTAAAATGAACAGAAGTCTTATAATGCAATACGATCAACCATCATTTGTAAGTACTCATATTGCTCCAATAATTGGGACATCAAGCCCAACAGCTGGATCCCTACCTATTAGGGATTTTTCTTATTATCCATCTAAATTTTATCCACGTTAGAATTATGTTCAAAATTAGCTTTTTCAATACTGTATATTATCTTCTGATCAAGTATATCGTATTTCTCTTTATTCTTGCGTTCATTGGAAATCGATTTAAGGGCGCAGTTATTGATCATGCAGGAACAACATTAGAATTAGTCAAGCTTACTATGGGATATATCTTATATGTTTTAATTTATATTATTCTTCTTGTTTTGTTTTTTTGTATCCCACTATACTACATTTTGCAAATAAATAAAGGGTTTTATTGCTTGCTTTTATTGGTTGTCTACTATGTTTCCGAGTTTTTAATCTACTGGTATTTTTTCTCACCTTCGGATAAATTGCCAAGTGTATATAATACAATCATTGGAATAGTCTTTTTAGGTCTATTTTTTTATAAACGGATAAGGATAAAGTTAGCACATTAGATCAGAATGGAGTAGTGATAGGAAATTAGTATGGATTTTGAAAAAGTATATAATAATGTTTTGAGATATTATCCAAGTAATATAGATATTTCTGATGGAAAAAAATAATCTCTGATACAGATGGGTTTGATTCTCCCAATCTGATTTCAAGTTATGAAGAAGCGGAAATGTCGCATCCTTAGCTGGAGAATGGCAGTCTTTAATTGCATGGATTATTTATCAGGTATTGCATGAAACAGCTGTAATCCAATTCTTCAAAAAAGAGTTCATAATTGATAAAAAGATTAATAAGAGTCGTTTTAGAGAGCTTTTAATGGAAAACTTAAAAAGTGAAGGATACGAAGATATGTATCTAGAGCTTCTTGAGTATGAAAAAATAAAGGGGGCTTTTAAATAATCATTTTACGTTGCTAGTAAAAATAGGAACAATGGGATTTGTTGTAATCATAGGCTCAAAAGACCTTGAGATAGGAATAGCAGGATTAAAAAGTGAGCAAATCAAAGATTAATTTTTAGGTTGTTTTGACAATAACGTTATTATTGACATTAAAACAAGATTTAATAATTTAAATGAAATGTTAAAATTGACGCCAGAAACTCAAATGATCCATTCAAAAATAATAGAAAATTATTCAAGTAGTCTCTAAATATGAGCAAATGCGATGAAACACATAACCGCATGTTTAAAAAGAGGCAATATGGCAATTAGATTGAAGTTGCTTTTGTTTAATCTGATATTTTATCAAGTGGACTTTGAACAAAGTACTGTATCACTCAAGATTACACTTCTATAAATTTTTCACTACACTGATAAAGAAAAGCAGGACCAGGAGAAAATGTTCAACGACTACAAATGAAAATTTCTCATTCGAAAAAGGAGGGGTATAAAGTGTAATAGAGAGGGGTTAACTTAATTGTGAAAATGCCGACTTTGTAGAAATTCCATTCACGAATCAATAGAGTTCCACATGCTGCAACCGCAGCATCACCCCTGCATCGATTTGCATCTGAGTGAGGCTCTGTGCCTCATTTCCCAGTTGATTATCCGCAGAAAATTTCGTCATTGGGCTATAAAATTCCAGGCTGGACTGGATGAATTTCTTGTTGAAAAGATCAAGTGCCTCACTTGCATTGAGCGCCGACCGGTGCAGGCTCAGGTCTTTTAATCCAACAGCAGCAGCTGTCCCGCCAAAGAACACTTGGTCCGGCGATAGCTGTTCTTTTACCGTCCCGGCCAGTTTTCCGTTCACGAACAACTGCGTCCTTTGATTGGCATAACTATGAGAAAGAACCACGTGTGTCCAGTCATCCTGAGCTGCAGGATAAGCCACAGACAGATCTTTATAATGTAATTGACCATTACTTACGCTAATCTCCTGGCTTTGCTTGCCAGACGCCCAGCCGGCAATACTGCCGTCAGCGGCCTTTCTGAACCTGAAGCTCAAAGTGAAGGAATGCATCAGGGATCTGACCGGTACGCTCAGTGGATGCGAAACCCGATGTTTATTTTCTAAAATCATATAGCTCCTGTTCCAATCATAATGTGGCGTCTTCTTGCCTGCCAAAAGCGCATCAAACAGAGAAGGCACAATGGCATAAGACATCTCCTTATGACCGGCTGTGTTTGGGTGCAGCGCATCATGGTCATAACCCATTACCCATTTCCCCGTCAGATCATCTATAGCGCCCAATGCATTGATGCTGGGATAATCCCAGGTATTGATGATCCGGTTGATCTGCATGGTATAATCGTAATGGACCTGGCTAAAATTGTTGTTGGCATAACAGTTCACGATCACCGGTATTATATGCAGGCTTTTTAACGAATCGGCCAGTGCCAATAACCTGCTCCTGAACTGTTCCAGGATCTCCTCCCTGCCGTGATCATCTTTTGGATTGCCAATTCCCTCATTGCCAAGAGAAAGACCCAGTACTACAATAGCAGGATGAGTTGGAAAAAGTTTGGTAGTCAGACGGTTCTCTTTTTCTACTTTCAGAGTATTATCTCCGCCGGTAGAAACATTAAAATAGCGGTATTTAGCGGTATCAAGCGCCCCGTTATGACTGAACTGCCAGGCATAGCCATGGTCGTGCTCCGCCCCTGTCCCCCAGCAAACCGATGATCCGAAAAAAGTAAGATTGACCCGGCCCTTCTGCGCATCGGCAGCAGAGCTGATGCAGGCAAGCAGGATGAGCTGCAGAAACAGGTGTTTTAGAAACTTCATACAAATAAAAGTTGGTTTGAGATTTCAAACAGACTGTGGTGCAATCTGTAAGGATTGCCGGCAAATTAATAAAAAATGTACATTTTGTTTAAATATCCTCACGCTATAAAATCCTTATCTTTGATTTAAGAGAAAAAAACCATGGACGATTCACCCAAGCGCTTTGACAGAATTGTCGCGATACTCATTCAGCTGCAATCTAAAAAGATTGTGAAGGCACAGGAACTGGCCGGCAGGTTTGAGGTGAGCCTGCGCACCATTTACAGGGACATCAGGACCCTGGAGGCTTCGGGTGTGCCTATATACAGTGAGGCTGGCATGGGGTATTCGCTCATGGATGGTTACCGGTTGCCCCCGGTGATGTTTACCCGCGAGGAAGCGAGCAGTTTTATTGCTGCGGAAAAGTTGATGCAGAAATTTGCGGACCCGGAACTGAGCAAAAACTATGCTTCTGCGGCCTATAAGCTAAAAGCAGTATTAAAAAGTACAGACAAGGACTGGATTTCAGGCATTGAATCCAACGTGCTGATGCAGCCGGCTGTCGGACCTTTCAATGAAAAAGCGCCGAATGCACTGGCGGTGCTTTTTAAATGTGTGGCCGAAAAGACCCAGGCAGTGCTCTGTTATCAGACCCTGGAGGCAGAGCAGCCCGTAACCAGGACGATAGAGCCGGTGGGCATCTTTCATGACCATAACAACTGGTACACGCTGGCCTATTGCCACTTGCGCAGTGACTACCGGCAGTTCCGGACAGACCGGATCCTGGAGATCCGCCAGACAGACATACCCTTTACGCTTACCCATCAGCCATTGGAAACTTATCTGAACAATGAGCAGGAGAAATACCCTACTACGAGGGTGAGGATACTGGTGGATAAAAAGATCGCCAAACACCTGGATTATGAAAAGAAGTTTCATGGTTTTGTTTCCCAGCAGGCAGCCGGAGATTTCATTGAAATGACTTTTCTAAGCCAGAACGTGCAGAATGGCTTTGCGCGCTGGTACCTGATGTTTGGCGATCATGCAAGGGTCCTTGAACCTGAAAGCCTTAAAACAGATATACTGCAACTGATGGAAAAGATGGCGGCCAGCATAGCAGCGGGCCTTCCAGAAGCCACAGAAATCTGAGTTCTTCCCTATCTTTCCCAAAAAAAGGGCGGCTCAATGCCCAGTGCCCTCAGGTACACGTAGCCTTGTCCGCGGTGATGGATCTCGTTATCGATCAGGTAAAGGATATTCTGGATCACAGGAAAGTTGTATTGTCCGAAAAGGTTAAAGGTCTCACCAAAGTTTTCAACGGTCAACTGGTTCCAATAGGTGTTGATCTCTTCTGTCGCGGCATCCCACTTTTCCAGGTACTGTGCTTTGGTAGTCAGTTCTTCGCTTTGTTCCTGATAAGGGTCTTCCTGACGCTCAACGATGCCTTTCATGGCTGGGGCTCCCATCGCCAGAAATTCTGAAGTAAGTGCAGCGAAAGGCCGCATTCCACCTATGGAAAATTCAAAGAAATCTTTCTCGGGAAATGCTTCTATGACTCTTCTGGTCAGGCTTCGGTGTCCTTGCCAGTGCTTTAAGAGATTTTCTTTGCTGATCACCTGTGCGGTGCTGTGCTGATTTTGTGCTGTATTCATGGTGTTCTGTTTTTAAGTACTCCACAAAGAAAATACAGCCTTGTGACAACAGTTTGTCAGCAGGGTTTGGGTTTTATAAAAAAATGCCCGCTACCACAGATACATCAGTCCGACTTTCATATGTACGTTATTGGCATCCTGCTTATTCCAGTCCCAATAGTCTGCTCCCGGTTTACCATCCTTCCAGCGGTACTGATAATTTAACGACCTGATCAGGCTAAGCTGTCCATTGACCACAAACCGGTTGAAGGTCCACGAGCCGGTCATGCCAAGAGCGAGATCAACCCAATGCCTGTTGATATACTGATTTTTATCCAGCGAAGCATAGGCAAATTTATAGAACAGGTCATTGTTATGCACCCAGCGTTCCAGCTGAATGCCAATTCTTTTGAATCCCTTGTTCCAGCTCACATCAAGCGTCTGCATGTTGCCTCCCGGACCTGCTCCCGCGCCCAATACCTGCCCCTGATTGGTATAACCGTGCTTCACTTGGTAATGGGTATACCAGGATTCTACAGCCCTGCTGTCTCTGGTAGCAGGGATCTCCAGTTGAGTAACCTCTGCTCCCACCTGGATGTATTCATCAGGGCGCGTCAGGGGGACCAGCTTTCTGAACCCCACTACATAAGCTCTGGAATGCTCTGGTTCAACAAGCAGGTCACGAAGGTCATTGCTATGGTCGTTTCTTCCAAATTGAAAATAAACCTCTGCTTTGGCCTCTGGCAGGACCCAACGCGCAAATGCAGAGAAGTACTGGTCTCTTCTGGCAGCATCGTCTTTATTGCCGGTCGGAGAGCTGCCGTCATCAAATGATGATTTTTGTGTCGACGAAAAGATGGGAAGATATGCGCCAAGACCGCTTCCCCTGTCTTCAGAATAAACTACGAATGTGCGGTCAAAACCGAGATACAAATTAGGGATCCATTTTGGCTGGTAGGTGATCACGATCCCGGAGATATAACGCCAGTCGTCCGGTTTTTTAAGGATCTCATTAAACTTTGCTGATGCGATCGAGGGCGCGCCCGAGCTGTCCAGCCTGCCGGCAATGATCTGCCCTTCAAACGATCCAATAGGTGTTTTTGCCGGTTTCGTCGTATTAAGCGTAAAGTGTCTGAAACCAGAGGCGTTATTGGTCATCAGCAATGAATTGCGCACTCCGGGTCCCCACCAAAGGTTTTCATTGGAGTAACCAAAGGAGGCGGGGCCAAGGTTTAGCCGGATACTGCTTTGCCCTAAACTCAGCTTTGAGTATGGATCGGTACCAAAGCGTTCGGGAAGATCAATATTGTTATAATATTTAGAATACGGTGTCGTAAAGAAGACATTGTTGGTCAAAGGGTTCATTTCCGCAAAATCTGTATTGGCTGCATATACATATTCAGGGCGCAGCTGAATAGTCAGCGGACCTATTTTTGCAAAAAGGCCGGCGGAGAGCTGGGTCTGATAGCCTTTGGCCTGGATCATTGATCCATCATTCATGCCATATGGATGATGGGTATTGATCTGTTGCTGCCATATAACCGGCAGGGCATAGATCTCGGCCTTCGAGCCGGGATCTGAGAACAATAATTTTCGCAGCTTGTGCAGTGAGTATCTGGAACTATCCGGATCAAGTGCAAAGTCGTTTCCACTGTACATAAAAAGTGGTCTGACCATATATGAGCTGCCGGTTGTATCCTTGCCCAGCAATTGTTGTCTCCGGTAAGCATCTTCTACGTTTTCAAGCAATCCGACCGGCAGGGTCTGCGCAAAAAGAGAGACGCTTAGAAAAGAGAGCATCAGTACCAGTTGTAAAGTTTTACTTTTCATAACCTTGGCGATCTTTGAGTTCTAAATTACCATCTAATTTATACAATATAATTGTGATGTTGGGGACCAAATGTTCAGGACCAATGGATGCGGCATTTCACTAAAAATCTGAATACAGGTTCCTGAACGATGATCTCAAACCAATATTAAGAACCTGTTGCTTATTGTACATCTGTTCATTTTCTTCAGTCCTCCGGATATATCCGAGCTCTATCCTCAGGTTGTTTTTGGGATTGAGCAGATAAGATATGCGTGCATCTGTATAGTGCAGGTGTGTTTTAAGTCCGTTTCCTGTAAATATTCCAGTTTCACTCACCCGGGTTGCATAGCTTTTATAAATGTCTTTACCATAATTTAATCCGTCGACATCCAGTCCATACATGGCTCCTGTCAATTGCAGCCGCAGGCTGAAACGTTTGTATCTGTAGTTTACAATTCCGAGAAATTCCCTGAAGTTGGCTCCATACGGATGAGCCAGGGGCTGATTGTAATGCCCATAATTGGTAAAATGTTCGAGAGATGCATAAGAATAAGGACGCACTGTGTTCATCTCAGCCTGAGCACTCAGACCGGCCAGGTGAAAGAGATCAAATCCTTTGATGCCAAGTTGCTCCCCATGTTTGGTTGCCCAATGACCTTCTCCTGAAAAAAAATCTTTACCCCTGAATTCATTGAGCATGAACTGTCCGTAGGCTACATACCTGTCAGCTATTTTATAGCTTGCATTCAATCCCATTAAGACTTTGTCGGGTGATCCGTTTGCAAACTCTACCGGTCTTGCAAAAACAAGGGGGCTCACATAACTGAAATCGAATCCCCGGGGTTCCCACATGACATTTTCAAATAGACCCAGGCTCAGACGGTTTGTTGCATTCCAGCTTAAATAATGAAAAATGCCATACTTCTTGGGGTAGGGATTGTCTTCATCGAACTGTTCCAGATCAAAATGATCATAAAAATCTATGAACTGGGCATACATGGCCATATAGCGGAGTTTTCCGAGTGTTGCGGTGACCTTAAAAAAAGGATAGTTAAAAGCGTTGTCGGACAGCAGTAATGACCGGTAACCATCTCCGATAAAATTCTTGTCGTAACCCAGCTGAAAGTTAATGTATTTTGAGGGGGTATAGGAAATGGTTCCCCCTGAATATCCGTAATCAAACCCTCTTGTTCCATATGCCCTTGCACGACCTTGTCCGGGAACAATCCTGTTGGCCCGTGCATAATCTGTATAGTAATCGGCAAATGTCCCCTGGTTTTCAAAAAAGTGGCTGGTAAAGGCAAATTGCCTGCCCACCTTGCCTCCTATCTCCAGTCCTCTGGTATTTAGCCATAGTGTATGGTCTCCTTGCTTTCCAATCTGGAAATCGGGCAGGAAATCAAGATAAAAAGAATAATCGCTTTTTTTTACCTCTACCAGATGTTCTGTAAAGATCTTACGGAAGAACCAGTTTTTGGTCTGCCATGGCTGTATTTCCGGCAGAAAACCAAGGAACAGACTGTCTTTATCTGTGGTATCGCTAAAATCGGAAATAAAGTTGGAGCGGAGCGCGGTATGGTTTTTATGAAGTTCTGAGAAATAACGCTGCCATCCAAGTTTATTATCAAGTTCCTGGCTGATGGGTAGCAACTCAGCCTGGCCATAGCTTTTGCTGAAATTGAGCGTAAAAACAAGACAAGCGCTGAACAGGTATTTACAGCAACAGGTCACCAGATGTTTAGTTTTCAATAATTTTATCTAACATTTTATCATTAAAACCTTCAAGAATAACGGGCGCTGCATTTGCCCTGTTCAATATCGCTTTCTTAAATCTTTCTATATAAAGTGATAGCAGCCCGTTTGCCGTAAGAACTGTGAGAAAAATGAGGCCAACCAGACCGGTATTACCTAAATTCTGAAGTGTCACCGCCATCACAATGAACATGATATTGACCACAGCCAGGATCAGTGTTGACTGCATGTGGCTCAATCCTAAAAAAAGCAGGCGATGATGCAAATGGTTGCTGTCGGCTACAAAAGGGGATCTTCCCCGTAGGATCCTCAGAGAAAATACTCTTATCGTATCAAATACCGGGATGATCAATACTGCAAGTACAAACCCCACGCCTGAAGTTAATTCTATTGCGCCAAATTTGACGTGACCTGATCCCACTACATTCATGAGCTTTATACTGAGCACAACAGCGATAAAACCCAATAAAAGTGAGCCGGAATCCCCCATGAATATTCTTGCAGGACTCACATTAAAGAAAAGAAATCCGACTAGCGAGCCTGTGAGCGCAATGGAAAGGTAACTCCAGCCCGGCAGACCGGCATTCCAGAAAAGATAGGCGTAAGTAAGGCTTACACACACGCCAAGAGACGCGGCAAGCCCGTCAATACCATCGATCAGGTTGAATGCATTTACTACTCCTACAATGCTCACCATTGTTATAATGACACTTGCTACATAACTAAGCTCATGAATGCCTATAGTGCCATACAAGCTTGTGATCCGGATGTCTGCAACCACCGCTATGATCAATGCGCTCGCAAACTGGACAAAAAACTTCTTTAACGGCCCCAATTCGACGATATCATCATTCAGGCCTATCATGAAGAGTATAGATCCTGCGGCCATCAGGGCATTACCCTCGGGAAGCAAGGCAGGCTGGACAAATAGGCTGCTCGTAAAAAGAAAAGCCGTAAAGATCGCGATCCCGCCAAAGTTGGGCACCAATCTTTTGTGGACTTTCCTGAATTCTCCTGGTTTATCAAACAATCTTTTTCTGAGCGCAAGATTAATGATCGGCGGTATGGTAAAGACGACCATCAGCAGACTGGTAAGGAAGATTAAGGTAAGGAGCATGTAATTATTTTATCATAGGTTTGACATCAACTTGTATTTTAACAAAAATGAAGCCAAAGCTAAACAAAATAAAGCTATTTCTGGTGCTTTTGGCCCAGGGTGTCCAGTACTTTCTGATTGAATTTTGACCGTTCCTTGTCTACAAGCCATCCCCATTTGTTAAAATAGGCAATCGCTGAACGCATATGTACCTTTAACAGATCTGTGTTTTTGTAAGATTCCTGCGCATGTCCGTGGACAGCTGTCGCGCCCGGATAGAAGATGGTCTCTGCTATCCGGTGTATCCTTCGGGTCAGATCGTAATCTTCCAGATACATGAAGTAGCGGGGATCAAATATTCCAGAGGCCTGCAGAACAGAGGCCCTGATAAACATAAAACATCCGGACAGACAGGGCGTGTTCAGTACCTCGTCATAATTGAAATGATGAAGTTCGTACAGTTCATTTTTCTTTTTTGCCCAATCCATCCCTGAAAAAAATCGCCGTCCTGCCAGATTAACGGGACTTGGCAACAATTTGCACAGTCTTTGCAATGATCCGTCTTCATTTAAGATCTTGGGCATTAAGGATCCGACCTGATGGTTCTTGTCCATAAAACCGGTTATATCTTCCAGCGTGCCAGGACTGAACCAGATGTCAGGATTCATGACAAGGTGGTATTCAGCGCCATCAGACAGCGTATGCCGGATGGCGATGTTGTGTGCGGAGCCATAACCTGGATTTGATGGATTGTGTATATAGACGATCCGTTGGTCACCGCATAATGCGCGGAGTTTGTCATCTGGTGAGTTGTCTACCAGGTAAAGTTTTACGTCCAGTCCGGTACTCAAAAAACTCCCGATTGCATCAGCAACGGTCTCCTCCGGTGTGTTATAGGTGACAAGGCTGCAGATAATCTTATGCATATCAGGTGTTCAATACTTTTTTAAACAGTTCAGGCCAGCCCCGGAGCACTTCTTCGTCCGCTTCCCTCGTGATGGCATACACAGGCTGGTCACTGATCAGGGCAGCCATTTTTTCTGAGAGATCTGAAGCGCGTGCCGGATCGAAGAACATGACCTTATCATAACTTCCAACAGACTCCTGTGCGTAGGGCAGACCGGATACCAGCATCGGTTTATGATAAGCTTTAAATTCAGAGATAGGCAATCCCCAGGTTTCCAAAGTAGATGGGAAAAGAAGCGCATCAGTGCTATGGTACAGCTGATGTACATGCTCCAGGCTTATTCTTCCGATAAAATCCAACTGGGGAATAGAGCTATACTTTTTATAAATATATTTTGAATAATTGTTCTCCGTGCCGGAAATAGTGATGATCACTTTGAAGTTTTTGACTCCTTTTTCCTGCAGCATCAGGATTGCCTCGGCGATGAGTTCGAAGTTTTTAAAGGGCCTTGGCAGAGAAGGATAAAAAAAAGTAAAAACATCATTGCGCTTCTCAGATATTCTGATATTTGGATCCGGTATGCCTTTGCCATTGTTTTCTGTTTCAGGATAACATACCAATACTTTCTCAGGATCCAGGCCGAAAAGTTTGATGAAAGCTTTTTTAAACCATACTTGCTGCACAACAACATAATCATTCTTGTGAATATTGATCTGGTAAAGGAATTTATAGAATAAACTGAAAAAAAAGACGACAGGTTGAAAAAACAGGTCTTTAAGCAGTACTTTTTTGAATGGGGTTGAATTGTGGCAATATACCATCCTGAGATCCGCCTTCACGCTTGGGCTGATGTCATGCAACGAAAACCATAGGTAGGGCTGCCACTGGTTTGAAAGCCGGCTAAAATAATGGTACTCTAAATATAGCCTGTTGAAATAGTGTTTTCTGCTGGACGGATATTCATAAAAAGTAATGTGACTGAAATTTTCCGTCTTTAGCAGCGCAATTTTATGGACGAGGGCAATGATCTGGTACTGTTTGCTAAGCTGAGATTCTGCAAAACCCAGCATACTTTTCAATACAGTCAGCGTACCTCCTTCAAACAGGTTCACTGCTGAGATGACGATCAACTTCCGGGTATCATTGTCCTTTTTCATTTTTTGCTTATGCTTTGGCTGCGACCACCTTGCTCCTTAAATGCAAAAGAACATAATAGTGTGCTAAGTTTTGCAAAATTCCTTTTTTTTGGATACGGTTCGAGATCAGAAAGGCCAGCAGGGAAAAATTGTTTTTCTGGTATGTCCTGATGTATCCTCCAATTAACTGATCTTGCTGGCTGCTGAAGGAGCCTGTATAGCTCACATAAAATGTCTTCATCATATTGAAATTTCTGATCAGTACAGGAAGCAGGTAATTTACATTTTTAATGTACCTGCCGATCCTCGAGTTTGCAGAGCTGCGTTCGACAGTCCCGCTTGCATTCTGTCCATGCTGCCGGTAATTGATCAGCTTTTGGGGATTAAGCGCGGTGGTCCCGAAGGCAGCAGCGACTAACGCGATCCAGTAGTCATGGTTTTCTGCAGTTGCCGGAATGTGACCGACTTTTTCATACAGCCCCCTGTTAAAGATCATCGTACATCCATATGCATGGTTTTCAGTGAGTAATCCTGTGAGAGCAAGTTTTTCAGGCATTTGAACTTGTTTTGCGATAGGAGCACCGTGTTCATCTACAAAATTAAATCCTCCATATACCAGTACCGGGCTCTTGTCCTGCATGCGCTGCTCTATCTGCTGAATATAATTGACTGAAACTTTTATTTTATCTTCATGCCAGATATCGTCCTGATCCGAGAACATGAAATAAGATTCCTTTATGTTTGCTGCGCAATCAAAAAGCTGGCTGAAATTGCTCACAGACGAACCATAAAGTTCGCCACTTGTAATCAGCCTGATGCGCTTGTCCTTTAATTCATATTCCTTGAGTATCGACAACGTATTGTCTTGAGATCTGTCATCCCGGACCAACAGTTCCCAATCTGTATAAGACTGCCGGCAGATACTGTCCAGTTGTTCTCTTATGTACCGGCTTCCATTAAAGGCGGCCATTAAAATCGTTACCTTCATTTGATTGCCAGACGATTGATGATGAAGAAAAATACAATAAAAAACAGGTGGAAGAAATTGGTAAAGGAACACATAAATATGCAGAACATAAACAATGACCATTCCACAATGTAGTAGGGTGATTTTTTTTCATTATAGTTTTTGAACGAATTCATAGCCAGAAAGCCATACAACAGATTAAGCAAAATTACACCTGGCCACCGGAAATCCAGGTAAGGATCTGTAACATAGGTTCCCAGATTGGAATAGGAACTGTACTGCAATGGATAGATGTTGCTGGTTTCTATGGGTAATACTGAAAAAACAGGCCTGAAAGTATAAGCTCCGTAACTGAGATATCCATCATGCGTTGCAAGTTCCGTGATTTTATTCCCTGTCGAAAAATTGACTCCTCCATAAAGAGACATGTAGGTTTCTATGATGTTTGTCGGCTTTTTAATTTCCGCGTACTCTTTCAAAAAGGCATTGATCGATGTACTGCTGACCTCTTCTGATGTACTGCTCCTGATCTCACCAAGAACAATGAATAATATAATGCACGTGAACCCAATACCGAAGAGCTTTGTAAAGGAGATATTCCTGTAATAGGCTACTGCCAGAAGCATGGAAAAAAAGAACAAGACAATGATCTGCCTGCTGAAAAAGTTGACGATGATAAATACACTGCCAAATGTCAGCAGCAAAAATAAATAAAAAGGGATCAGCCCGCGTTTATAGGTAATGTAAAACATAGCAGGCAGCACCGAATTAAGCACGATAAAGTTGTGCAGCGGCGTAACTTCATTTTGTGTAAGATCATCATAGATACCTGCATTAGCCAGATTCAGCAGAGGAATGTAGCCCAATTGACTGATCTCTAAAAAAAAAACGCCGATGCTGATGATAAAGACCAGCAATAAAAACATGAAGCTGAGTTCTTTACTGAAAGAAGGGATGATATTTTCAAAACTGAATTTATAAGTTCTCAGCGCGGCCAGTCCTCCGGCTATGAATGATAATATGCTAAGTGTAACCAAAACTATAAACAGCGGGGAAAATGCCTGTTGCTTATCAGAAAGAAAAATGAAAGAAAAGCCTGCTATATAGATAAATATGCTGTAAATAGTAAAAGGATTAATAATATTGTCCAACCGGCAGATGGAAAACAGGATCAGGGCTTCTGCTATTATAGTAAATGCGATAAAAGGTACGAGCTCCGAGGGACCACTGCCCCAGGAAGCATACCTGTAGCAAAGAAACAAGTCTGCCAGAACAAAAAGTAATCCTAAACAAAAGAGTGCTTTTATTTTACCGGTCATCTGAATTTCTCATGTTTTAAAGATCCTGGCTGCTAATTTAATTATTCCTTTACCCAGTAATATATAATTTTTAAATGGGTTACCTGCAAACTGCTTCAGGACATATCCGGCCCCGGTCTTCAGTTTTGTCAACCGGATTCTATGCAAGGCAAGAAGATCAGCATTCAGCCCCATTATCTCTTTATAATGAGTGGGCTTGCTTTCAAAAAGCAGCTCATGCATCTGCGTTCTGACAACCTCTTCTCCCAATGCCATTTTATGATTGGACGTCATCGCACTTCCCGCATGAAGACGAACTTCTGAAAATGAAGCCTTCTGACCGTCATAAACAAAATAAGGCTTTAACAAAGCAATCCTAAACCAGAACAACCAGTCCTCGTTACTATCAAGTCCTTCAAGAAACATTCCTGCTTTTTTAACCAGCAATGTTTCTACCAAAGGGCTGCTGATCGTAAATTGATTGTTCCTGACCAGCTTGCTTATCAACGTTGTACCTTCCAGAGTTTCTGACCCGAGATACCCTGCGGGATATTTATCCAGGTACTTTTCTTCTCCCCCGCTGGCCATAAAAAAAACTGATCGGGAAAAAACAAGTGGCGCCCGGGTGCTGGATATCGCCGAGATTTGAATTCTCATCTTGTCAGGTGAAAGGCGGTCGTCTGCATCCAGAAATTGAAGATATGCACCTTTTGCAAGTGCAATTCCTGCATTTTTTGCGGCAGCAGTGCCTCCGTTTGGTTTTCGGACGTAATGGAAGGCCAGTCCAGGATTTGCTGCAATAAATTGCTTCACTGTTTCGGCGGTGTCATCTGTTGATCCATCATCAACAATGATACACTCCCAATTGGGATAAGTCTGGACAACGACACTTTTCAAAGCGTCACAGATTAAGCTGCCGTAGTTATAGGTCGGGATAATTACAGAAATCAGCGGTCCGTTCATTGCATTTCTGATATTTTCTTCCTGATTACTTCCCACCGGTTTGCCCATTGGTGCTTTTGGCTCACCTCCAGGTAATTGCGCTCAATCAGCGGAATATAGCTGCTGTAGTTATCCAGGATTCCGGTCACTTGTGTCCCCGCATTTTCCATATCAATTTCCACGATTGGCAGATAGTCAAAGAGTTCCTGCATATCTGATGGCATAATACCCAGGATAAGACATTTGGATGCCATCGCCTGCAGATACCTGAGCGTCATCGTGGAGATGTATTCCGCCCGCTCAGGATGGGTAATGCTTGAGGGTACGCAAATCACAATTTTGGCTGCAGCTAGTCCCGTTGCAAAAGAGGCTTTGTCCGGAAATAAAAGATCCTCTCCTGGTTTTCTGTAAAGATGGTATTTCCCCGCTTTTTCAAGGACAGGTCTGATGAGCTCATGGTGCCGGGTATAGATTCTGCCGAATTCCAGCAAGTCAATTGTCTTCTCTTCATATTTATTGAAATGATAATCCCGACAATTGAGCGCTTCAGGGAGCCACATACTTTTGCATCTGGAATCAGGATATTGTTCCCGGTGCGCAACGGCTACTTGTTTGGATGAAAAAAAAACATGACTGATGTTGAAAAAGTCCAGCATTGGAAACAGCCATTTGTGGAATCGGGGCCAGGCATCGTACATAAAGATACAATTGTTGCAGGATTGGTATGCCCAGGGAATAAACAAACCCAGGTCTCCACCAATCATAGACGCAAAGTTGACTACACCGTCACGCCTTATCCTAATTCTGAATGCCAACAGAAAATAAACTTTACTGAGCATCCATACCATCAGGGACTTTAGTCCGGTGTGCTTTACGGTTATTCTCCTAGCTGTAACCGCGCTGTCCCGTTCTATAGTGGAATACAGTTCATCGACGCAATCCAGGAAATATTCTTTGTTCTCTGACTGGAGCAGATTGATCTTGTTATATTTTATATCCATAAGCTTCAATGTGTTCTTTCCAAAAGGGCAGGTCGTACTTTTGCCAGGCGTGACAACCAAATGGAAGCATATTGTTATTCATTTCAAACAGCACAGTCGGATTGGCTTCAAAACTGAAGCCAATGGAAATTTGCGGGTCAGGCACGCTGAATTGTTTAAATGCTTTGGGAACAAGTTCTGCCCAGAAAATATCTTCATTGTACACCGGCTGGAACGGATATAATGAATAATCCAAAATATACCGATGTTTGATCCATCTTAACATGTTCAGGTATGCAGGACTTTCAGGGTCGTAAAATGTAAGCCCGGAGGAAAGTTTTTTTAAGCTGGTAACAACGTTATAGCAATTACTCACATTGCGAAGACAAAAGCCTCCGTTTCCCTGACCGACGATTTCGCTGTCCCTGGCGGCATTTTCATATCCTTTGAAAAGCGGCGCTCCAATGTTGTCAAATCCCTGATCGCACCAATATCCAAGGTCGTCTCTGAAAACAAAGGCATCAAGCTGGTAGATCAGGAGATGCGTATAAGAAAGGAATTCCTTATAGAAGCCAGGATATTTCAAAAGACGGTTATAACCTGCGATGCTTTTAAAAAATTGATCATCAAATGCCACATAACCTGCATTTTTATTTTTTAGAAGGGATATTGAGCGGATGCTTTTCTCCTCTCCTTCCGGACATATTATATAAATGTCATGTTTGCCCAATATGCTGAAGCATTGTGACAGAGAGATCTGTTCAAAATGATCCAGCTGGGTTTTATATATTGGGATGACTATGCAGGCCTTGCTTTTCATTTTCTGCTTGAAAGTAGGATTTTTCTTAAGAACAAGACATTTTTGTTCTTCCACACAAAAATATGAATGAGGAGATAACTTGCAACCGACAGGGAGACTGTGATCAGAACGATAGGTATGGGAGAGGCTGTAAGCTGCAGAACTGCGTTTCTGATCAGGAAGAAAAGCAAACTGGTAACCAGGCACTGCATGACCTCGATGTAAGGAAATGCAAGTTTGAAAAACTTCCTCGAATGTACGTACAATAAAATGGTTACAATGATCTCTGTGCTGAGCGAGCTGATCGCTGCTCCCTTCTGTCCTATTAATGGGATCAATGCAAAATTAAAGCTTAGACTAATGGCCATACCGATCACGGAAGCGTACAAGATCTTTCTTTCCTGATGAAGCGGCAGCAGCAGCTGTTGACTGAATACATGTGCCATGCCGACGAATATGACCACAAAACACAATATTTGCAGAGATCCTATCGCCGGCAGATAGTCTTGTCCTGCAAATAAGGTGATGATCTGCGGCGCCAGGCAATAGGTCCCTATTGCTATTGGTATACTCATAAAAAGAATAAAGCTGATGGATTTGCCAAGGATCTCCCTGGCATCATCGTGATCTTTATTCTGAAAAGCAATCGTAAGCCTTGGCAATAATACAGCAGATATGGCACCGATCACCAGCAAGGCAAGTTTACTGATTTTCATTGAGGTGGAATAATATCCGACTGTGATGTCATTGGTAAGAAAGCCGAGTATAATGGTATCAAACACCAAATAAATTGTCGTCACTATCCCATTTGAACTGATGACCAGCAAGGGCCTGAGGTGTCTCCTAACCGATAATCCTTTAAACGAGATCCGGATCGTCCTGCTGATAATGTACATATTGAAAAAGGCTGACAAAAGCACCCCCAGAAGACTTAATCCATAATACAGTTCTTTATCCTGAGGCCCACGGACCATTAGAAAAAGTAACATTATGGTAAATATCCTGATGGCTACTGTCCGGATTGCGATGTAACGGAATTTTTCAATCCCCTGAAAAAACCATTCTGAGATGAAGACACTGCCCAAAATGATACTCATTCCAATGTGGTAGAGTGCCAGGTCTGCATTCAGCCTGGGTATGTTGTAGCTGAGCAACAACAACAGAAAAATAGCAAAAAGTGAAACAAGCAGATGAATGGCCAGCAACTCGCTGAAAAGTTTGCCCTGAAGCTGCGGATCGCTTTTCACCTTGGCAATTTCCCGGACACCATACATTGGGATGCCCAACGCGGAAAAGATTAAGAAATATGTGGTGAAATTATCCGCAAAACTGATAGCGCCCATAGCTGGCGGACCCAGCACTCTGGAGGCATAAGGAAAGGTGACCATAGGAAAAAGGACCTGTGATACAGATAAAGCTGTATTGTAAACAAGGTTTCTTTTAAGAACGGACATTTAGCCTAAAATTTGTTTCATTCCCCTTTTTACAAGTAAAAATATCGCAGCCAGGAATGTGGCCAGTAAGCATCCAACGATAAGTGAAGTAAGTTTACCCGGCTTATCTTGCTGTAACGGCAAAAAAGGTTCATCTAGCACTTGTATCAGGGGTGTTTCTTTTCTGAGCGATACTTTTGACAGTTCAAGATTCTTGACAAGCTCTGTCAGGATAGCGGTATTGGCCTGTACATCGATCTGCTTCCTTTGTGAAGGTATCTTCAGCACCTGCCTGGACGGGTTGGGGTTCGGATTGGCATCTATAGCCGTTGCTACCCCATAGATCGCCCTGTTCAACTCGCTTCGCACCGAGTCTGTCTGATGCTGCAGGACTGAAACATTCTGTAACGATTTCTTAGTCTTTGTTTTTATGTAAAAATCATTGACATTCATGACGATATGGTCATTAAATGCCTTTGCAAATTGTTCATCTTTCGATTTGACTTTTACATTGATGATACTCAGTTTTTTATCAGGCTTTATTACTGTCAGGTTCTTGTCGTTGATCTCTTTCACGATCTGACCTAAGAGGCTGTCCTGGAGCCTTGTTGAATTCCTTCTGTCAAGCCCTTTAAAACTGATATTTTTTAATGATGGGTTTTCGGCCCATTTGTCTCTTAAATGATTGAACGCGATATACCGGTCGACCAGCAACTGCACTTTACCGTCAAAATTATGCGGTGTAAGCAGTGTTTGTCTGATCATTGATTTTGATTTATAGAGCTCAAGGATGTTGTCACCCTGGAATATCCCGTTTCCACTGCCTCCTCCCAGATCGATGCCGATCATAGATGCCAGTCCCGCATATTGCCCAAGCGCACCCGAAGAATTAGCGTCTTCCAGTACAAATGTTGTTACTGCTGTGTAATCCGGCTTCTTCAGATACGCATAGAGCAAGCCAAGTGCCCCTCCAAGGAATGCGAACAACAAAAGGACTACGATCTTTGAAAGCAGGTAGCGATACCAGTTATATACTTGCCTGATCAGATCTCCAAAAGTAATCTCATGGGAATTTTCCTGGGACATATTTATCGGATTAAAGAAATAACAATGGCTGCCAATGATGCAAGGCCTGTTGTTAGTCCTACAACAGTCTGCAGGTTCAGTCGCTCACGTTCTGCCCGCTTTGGCACAAATATTTCAGCGCCCGGTTTGATCTCGGGATAGTTATTGAAAAATAAAAACTTCTTCGCTGCGGCAACAGAACCATTTGAATAAACTACATAAGCTCCCTTTTTATAAGCATTATAGCTAAAACCACCGGCACCATCTATATATCCCCTGAATGTCCTTCCCGGTGCATAAAGCATACTGTTGGGTTTTAGTACCTCACCGACAACTTTTACGGTTTGCAATTGCCGGGGCACTCTGATTACGTCTCCGTCCTCCAGGATCAGGTCATATCTTGATAACGGCCGTTTCAATATTTTCTTCAGATCAATTCCTACAAGATCGCTTCTCAATGTCTTTAATTTATTTTCAATACTTGTCGTATCTGTTGCTCCGCTTTCTTTCAATCTTTCAAGGTTCATCAATTTTTCCCGTTCATCTTCCCGGGTACCACTTGCTGCGCCCGTCCTTCTCAGTGAAGCACCGTCCTCATAGGCTAGTTCGGTAAGTCCCCCAGCACGTTTGATCACATCTGACAGGCGTTCATCTTTGTGTGTAATGGTATAGATGCCCGGATAGAGTACTTCTCCTTCAAGCCTGACCTGTCTTTGTACCTGATAACCTTTGGAAAGCCGGACAGAGACAATATCAAATGGTTTTAATACAAAATTAGTGTCCAGGATTTTCAGGTCCTGGCTAACATCTACCGAGAATACTTCTGCAGTACGTGCAGATGCCGATATCAGGTCTCCATTTCTGATCCTTCTTGAAATCTCTATTCTTGTTGGCGCCGCGCCCTCTTTAAAGCCTCCTGCAAGCTGAATGAGGGACTCAAGGTCCATATTTTCTGCAAATGGAAAAGTGCCTGGCTGCCTTACTTCTCCCTGTATGGTCACTTTATATTCTTCCCTGAGATCAAATATTGAAGAGATGGTGATCTTGTCCTCCCTTTGCAATTTGATGTCAGGTTCAGTGCCCGCCATCACTTTTTCAAGGTCAAAGGACAAGAGTGCCTGAGTATTGTCCGCATTGAGCCTGGAAATGTATCCCCGGCTCAGGAAAGCATCTTCCCTGATCCCTTCGGCCCTTCCGATCAGCTGCTTTAAAGTAAGCCCTGCATTCAACTCGTATGCCCCCGGGCGAAATACAGCCCCCTTGATCTCTACCCTGTTGGCAAACCGGTCGAGTATCTTCTCAACGATATATTTATCCCCGTTCGCAGGGCGGTAGCTGCCAAAATTTTCCTGCGGTACGTCTGTGACCCTGCGCTCTTTGCTGGTATTCTGAAGTACTTTGATGTTTGCCGTATATGCTTCATCAGAAAAGCCCCCTGCAAAAGAAAGCAGGTCTTTCAAAGTCTCCCCTTCAAGGACTTCAAAACGTGCACTGCGCTTTACCTCACCGGACACTTCAACCCTGGTCTCATAAACCGGCACATTGATCACATCCTGGTCCTGCAGCCGTATGTTGAATGTCTGGATGCCCCTCAAAAGAAAATCATAAATATCGAGGGTAGAAATGACCTTATTATTCCTGACCACTTGTATTTTACGGAATGACCCGTTTTCATTGGGTCCGCCCGAAGCATACATGACATTGAATACTGAGGCCAGGGAAGGCAATGTATAGCTGCCGGGCTTTACCACTTCACCAAGTATGGTCACTTTGATGCTCCTGATGCTGCCCAGATTGACGCTCACAGTTGTCCGTCCGCTTTTAATTGCAGGATATGTGCTGGTGAGCATGGTTCTGATCTTACTGGTCGCCTGATCGATGGTCAGGCCACCGACTGCGACCAGGCCTGCATATTGTAATTTAATATTGCCGTCGGGACTTACCCTGAGCTTATAGGAAACCTCGTTGTCTCCTGTAATGTCAATAAGCAGGTCATCATCAGGCCCGATCACATAATTCTTTGGCGTGGCCATCCGAAGGTTGGGCTCAAATTTCAGGCTGCTGTTCCTGAACAGGGCGGCCCCGAATATTTCCGGTTTGGCTGTATTTACCGCGGCCGTATTCTGGGGAGGAACAGTATCCGTCTCATTGTATTCTCTTTTTGCAGAAATGCTGGCCGGAGAATTTGTGGTCCCGGTTTGCTGCATTGCAACAGTGCTGCCCTGACTTTTCACATTGTCAACCCGGATCCTGAGTTTCTTGATCTCCTCATCTTTCATTCCCTGCGCAGCAGCAAGCTGCTCCAGTTGTGAATCATCATACCCCATGGCCTCCGCCTTCTTGATCAGCTCAAGGATCTGCGCATCTGTAAGGTCGTCTACCTTTACATTTGAATAATTGGTCTGGGCAGATACATTTTGCGCAATGAATACACCAATCAGCAGGATCAACAGCGCAAATGTTTTTCTTAAATTCATTTTTCAGTCAGGGATTCAATTTATTATTCAAAATAATTTAAAGTTTTAAAGCCGGCAAGCCTTAGGTATTCGTCTTTTTTCATCAGGCTCAGGTCCGCATGCACCATATCGTTCACCAACGCAGCAAGGTCATATTTGGGTGTCCAGCCTAATTTTGTTTTAGACTTGGTCGGGTCGCCAAGCAGCAGGTCGACCTCTGTAGGACGAAAATATTTCTCATCGACCTGTACGACCACAGTTCCCGGCTTAAGATATGCTTCGTTCAGGCCCAACTCCTTTACCAGTTCAGGGTCTACGTCTATGATCACGCCACGTTCATACTGGTCTTTGCCGCTAAATTCAACTTCTATGCCAAGTTCTCCAAAGCTCATTTTCACAAAATCCCTCACTGTTGTGGTGATACCTGTGGCGATCACATAATCCTCCGGGACATCCTGCTGCAGAATCAGCCACATGGCCTCAATATAATCTTTGGCATGTCCCCAGTCGCGTTGCGCGGATAAATTTCCAAGATAGAGGCAGTTCTGGAGTCCCAGGGCGATCTTTGCCGCAGCCCTTGTGATCTTCCTTGTCACAAAAGTCTCCCCTCTCAGCGGGCTTTCATGATTAAACAGGATGCCATTACAGGCAAACATCTGATAAGCTTCCCTGTAATTAACCGTGATCCAGTAAGCATATAGCTTAGCCACAGCATACGGGGACCGGGGATAGAAAGGCGTAGTCTCACTTTGCGGAACTGCCTGCACCAGGCCGTACAGTTCCGAGGTCGAAGCCTGATAGATCCTGGTTTTCTTTTCCATTCCAAGTATACGGATTGCCTCAAGAAGCCTGAGCGTACCCACGCCGTCTGCATTTGCCGTATATTCCGGCATTTCAAAACTGACATGCACGTGGCTCATTGCAGCAAGATTATAGATTTCATCAGGCTGCGTTTCCTGTATCACACGGATCAGGTTGGTAGAATCTGTCAGATCGCCAAAATGCAGCTTAAAATTTACCCCTTGCTCATGCGGGTCCTGGTATAAGTGATCTATCCGGTCTGTGTTAAACAAGGATGAGCGTCTTTTCAAACCATGTACAAAATACCCCTTCTTAAGTAAAAACTCTGCTAAGTAGGCGCCATCCTGGCCCGTAATACCCGTGATCAAGGCAACTTTCATACGAATGATTTCTATAAATTAATGCCTGCAAACATACATAATTATTTACTTTGTAAGGAATTTCTGACAATCCAGACCACATTGGCAGGGCTTCAGCGATTATTTGTTATTGCCAAAGTGGAATTGGATACCTGCCGAAACCGGATTGAGCAAAAACTCAGATTTATAATATTTCTTCAACGATTTTGTATTCCCGGCATCTTGCAGTGTAGTTTCCTGACGCTCATAAGAATAAAAGAAATCCAGGTTACCTTCAACAAAAAGCGAGACCTGCGCAACCGGGCTTACTTTAATTCCAAAGAAGGGGCTCAACACCAGACCTGTCTTCGACGCATCTACCTGTACCGGTCCTGTTTCGACCTGTGCCAGTCTTTCCGCTCTCAGTTGGTTTCTATTCTGCAGGTCCCCGGTAAATGTATTTGACCTGTAGCCCAGATCTGCACCAAAATAGGGCTGTATCCTCGAATAGTTGAAGTTTTTTTCAAATCCTATGTTGAATGAATAGTCCACCAGTTTGCCATTTGCCTCTTCACAGGTTTCGCAATTATTAAAGAACTGCTTTGATTTCTTATAGTAAGTGCCATTGAGCCGGTAGCTGATCTGGTTGTCATTAAATTTCAACATGATCCCATTGAGCGGCGCTGAAGTAAAGTACCTGGAATCCAGTTCATCCATGATCCTGGGCATCTGCTTCAGGGTATAGGCACGGACACCGACACTATAACCATAATCACTGCTGACCTGGGCGGAAGCTGTCAAAACAAATAAGCTAAGCAGGGCAAAGAGTAGGGGCTTTCTCATAGATAACCCAAAACTACTAAAAATCATTCCATTATAACAAAAAGAAGGACTGATCAGCCCTTCTTTTTGTTACCGATCCATACATACCTGTTCGTGGTACACTTAGGGCACCAGTAAATACGCAGCGGCAAAAACCCAAAAATGTGTTTTAAAATAAATCCCCTTGGTACCTGGTAGTGAAAATCCGTATTACACTTCCTGCACTTATAATCCTGATAGCTCATTTACTGAATCGAGAATGTTAATATTTATATTGGTTAGCCAAAAGTAAATAAAAATCGCCAATATAAAGATATTTTTAGCCAAAAGTCAACTTAAACATAAACGATATTAATCCTGAGCAACATCTATTAAACAAAGGAGTAATTCACATCTACCTTACTCCCTCTTGAAACACCCTCCCGGCGCATTTGAATACCTTTCCAAGCTATTTCCTCTGGCTATTGCTGTCAGGCACATGCAAGGAACCGGCAAAGTCAGAAAGGAATGCAAGGCCATCCGGAAGAAATCTTTAGATTTGTGCATCAACATCAAAACCCAGGACATGACTTATACAGAAAAACTGAGCAAGATACGTCAGCAAATGCGAGCCGATAACGTACAGGCTTATATCATACCCTCTGCAGACCCTCACATCAGTGAATACGTGCCTGATCACTATAAATGTATCCCTTTCGTTTCCGGGTTCACCGGTTCCGCGGGGACACTGGTCATCACACATGACTTTGCCGGATTATGGACCGACTTCCGGTATTTTGAGCAAGCAGCAGAACAACTGGAAGGAAGCGGGTTCGTATTGGTCAGGCAAAAAGTACAGCATGCCCCCGAATACATCAAATGGCTGACAGACCAGCTGAACAAAGGCGATACCGTAGCCAGCAACGAAAGACTGCTCTCCATCCTGCTGGGCGACCTGCTCACCCAGCAATTTGCGCTAAAAGGCATTGCACTGGCAGATAAAGACTACCTTGATCCGGTCTGGACAGACCGGCCCGCCCTCCCTGCGGAAAAAGCTTTCCTGATCGAGGACCGGCATGTGGGCCAATCTGTAAGCAGCAAGCTGGCAGCCGTCCGCTCAGCGCTGCTGGAACAAGGCGCCGATCATCACCTCATCTCATCGCTTGACGACATGGCATGGCTGTTCAATATCCGGGGCAGAGACGTCAGCTATAACCCTGTCGTACTAAGCTTTGCGCTCATCAGTCAGGACCACGCCAAGATCTTCATCAGGGAAGACAAACTCACAGCAGGAGAAAAAGAAACATTACTCAAAAGTGGTGTGGAAGTCTATCCTTATGAAGAAATAGAAACCGCATTAAGTACACTTCCTGCGCACAAAACGATCCTGATAGACCCAAAGCGCAATTGCTTTGCCTTTACCAAACTACTGCCCGTACCGGTAAAGATCATCAAAACAACCAATCCGTCTGCCATACTGAAAGCGGTCAAAAACGAAACGGAGCTTGCCAATACACGTGCCGCCATGCTCAGAGACGGCGTCGCAATGGTCCGCTTTCTGAAATGGCTCGCTGAAAATATCGGCAAGACCAGGATCACCGAACTTTCCGCAGCTGCTGAACTGCGCAAGTTCAGGTCACAGCAGGAAGGCTTTACCGGCGATAGCTTCAATACCATCAGTGCCTATGCAGCCCATGGTGCACTGCCGCATTATGGCCCGACCCCGGAGAGCGATGCAGAGGTCAGCGCAGCAGGATTGTTCCTGGTAGATTCCGGCGGGCAATACCACTATGGCACCACAGACATCACCAGAACAATCCCGATGGGCAATAATACCGAAGAGGAAAGCACCGATTATACACTGGTGCTCAAGGGAATGATCGATGGCTGCAAAGCCCGCTTTCCTAAAGGAAGCTACGGATACCAGATCGATGCCATTACCCGCAAGCCGCTATGGGACCATGCCGTCAATTATGGTCATGGAACAGGTCATGGCGTAGGCTATTTCCTGAACGTTCATGAAGGGCCGCAGGTATTTAACCCGACCCCGACAGCAGTGGTCATTGAACCCGGCATGATCACTTCCATAGAACCAGGCATATACCGGCCGGGCAAACACGGCATCCGTATTGAGAACCTGGTCAATACAATCACCGACACCAGCAATGAATTCGGTGAATTCTATGCTTTTGAATGCCTGACCATCGCACCCATCAGTACCAGGATCGTCCGTAAAGAATTATTGGAAGACAGCCAGATCAAATGGCTTAATGATTACAACGCCATGGTACTGGAAAAGCTAAGCCCTCTGCTCAGCCCGGAAGAATCCGCATGGCTCAAAGAAGAAACAAAAGCGATCTGAGAACCGCCTGTTTCTAGCTTATAGACCTGTCCAGGTGCGTATAGCCCCCGTCCACATAGATCAATTGACCTGTGGTATGACTGGAAGCACCCGACAACAGGAATACAGCCGCATTGGCAATCTCTTCCGCTGTGGTCATTCTCTTTTCAAGCGGTATCTTAGCCGTGATCGATGACAGTTTCTCTCCAGGATCAGGCAACGTATTGATCCAGGTCTCGTAAAGCGGGGTATAACATTCCGCTACGATCACCGCGTTCACGCGGATACCGTAAGGCAGCAATTCCACTGCCCATTCCCTGGTCAGCGCATTTCTGCCGCCATTTGAGGCCGCATAAGCCGAAGTACCGCCCTGACCGGTCTCAGCAACCTTGGACCCGATATTTACGATCGCTCCCTTCGATGCCTTGAGTGCCGGCAATGCATAATGCGCCATCAGGTAATAATGCACCACATTCTTATGCAGGCTATGCATAAACTGCTCATAACTTCCGCTCTCCAGGCCTACACTGTCATTCACCCCCGCGTTATTGATCAGGCCATCAATGCGGCCAAACAATTCCAGCACTTGCTCAACAGCACGTTTGCTGTCTTCGGGTCTGGTGAGTTCCGCCACCACCTGGGCCGCATTTCCTCCCTCAGCACGTATAGCTTCGACTACCCTCAAATTGTCAGCTTCCTTTCTGCCAATGATCACCGGGATGGCTCCTTCTTTCGCCAGTACCCTCACGATCCCCTCACCGATACCTTTAGCACCCCCCGTGACGATCACCACCTTATCTTTTATTTGCAAATTCATTTGCTGCCTATTTTAAATTGTAAAATTTAACCGCATTCCCACCCATGAACAATTCTCTCTCATACCCGGAAAAACCCGATATATACTCGTCCGTGATCTCCTTAAGCGCTTCATATCCAGCCGACACAAGGCAAACCGGCCAGTCCGAGCCAAACATTACCCTGTCTGTACCGAATGCGTCAAATACCACATCCAGATAAGGAACAAAATCCTCGTGCTTCCAATGCCTCCAGCGCGCCTCGGTCACCATGCCGGAAACCTTGCAATACACATTTTCACGTTTTGCCAGCTCTCTGAGGCCCTGTTCCCAATCCCCGGCTTCCCCTCCCCTGATGTCCGGCTTGGCAATATGGTCCAGCACCATCGGCAGATCAGGAAAGCGGCCTGCAAATTCAGCAGCATAAACCAACTGGTCAGGAAAGATCAGGATGTCATACGTAAACCCATAGTGCCGGAGTTTTCCGACCCCGTTCAGAAATTCCGGTCTTAACATCAATGCCCGGTCGTCTTCCCCCTGCAGAATATGCCTGAACCCCTTCAGCAGATCATGGCCCCTCAATTCCTGCAACTGCTCTTCGATATCCACCGACCTCAGATCCACCCATCCGACAACCCCCTTGATGAAATCATGTTCCCGGGCATTTTTCAGCTGAAACAGATTCTCTTCAGGCGTCTGGTCAACCTGTACCAATACACAACCGTCCATGCCGTTCCGTTTCAGTACAGGTTCCAGGTCCTGCGGCATAAAATCCCGCCTGATCACTGCCATATCCTCGGTGATCCAGCTATGGTTCACGCTGTCAAACTTCCAGAAATGCTGATGTGCATCAATTTTTAACATAATTCACCACCTGTTGCCTGGAAGTACCGAGGCCATCAATGCCCAGCTCCACGACATCACCAGCTTTGAGGTATACAGGCGGATTGAAACCCAGCCCCACACCCGCAGGTGTACCCGTAGAGATTACATCTCCGGGCAGCAAAGTCATAAACCGGCTCACGTAGGCGATCACGAACGGCACGTCAAATATAAAATCAGATGTATTGCCATCCTGCATTTTTTTGCCATTTACTGTAAGCCAGAGGCGCAGGTTGTCCACATCTGCGATCTCATCCTGTGTAGCCAGGAATGGCCCCAGCGGCGCAAAAGTATCGCAGCCCTTTCCCTTGTCCCAGGTACCGTTACGTTCCAACTGGAACTCGCGTTCCGAAACATCGTTGTGCAAAACATAGCCCGCCACATGATCCATGGCATCCACCTCCTCCACATAAGAAGCCCTTTTTCCGATCACAACAGCCAGTTCCACTTCCCAGTCCGTCTTCACAGAATCCCTCGGGATGACAATGTCATCATTAGGACCAGCAAGAGAAGTCGTGGATTTCATAAAGATCACAGGCTCCGGAGGAACCGGCGCGTTGGTTTCCCTGGCATGGTCTGCATAGTTCAGGCCGATACAAACAATTTTTGAAGGCCTGGCAACCGGGGCACCAAGGCGCGTATCTTTTGCAACCTCTGGCAGGGCACCTGCATTGGCCTCCACAAACGCGCCCAGCCTTTCAAGGCCATTGCTATTGAAAAACTGCTCATTATAGTCTTCGCCAAAAGCAGAAGTGTCGTACCAGGCATCGTTGATGATCACACCAGTCTTCTCCTGACCAGCTTCACCCCATCTGATTAATTTCATTCGTTCTGATTAATTATTAAGTTTAACAAATCCACCATCTACAGGATAATCATTGCCTGTAATAAATCCGGCCTCATCAGCGCAAAGATACAATGCCATCGAAGCAACCTCTTCCGGCCTACCCATCCTGCCCACCGGCTGGCTTTTAGATAGCTTTTCAAATATTTCCTTTTCCTGTCCCGCATAATTCCTTGCAATAAACCCATCCACAAAAGGCGTATGTACCCTTGCCGGAGAGATGCTGTTGCACCTGATCCCATCGGCCATATAATCCCTGGCCACCGATAAGGTCATCGCAGCAATGGCCCCTTTGCTCATCGAATATGCGAAGCGGTCGGTGATCCCCACGATTGCCGCAATAGAAGCCATGTTCAGAATCGCACCACCTCCAGCCGCCTTCATGGCAGGTATCGCAGCATACAGGCAATTGTACGCACCTTTAACGTTCACATTAAAAACCCTGGTAAAATCCTCTTCGCTGGTATTCTCCACCCTTCCAACGTGCGCGATGCCCGCATTGTTCACCAGGATATCGATCTTTCCGATGCCGTTAAAAACATCCAGCACCTGTACCTGGCTGGTCACATCACACTGATGCCCGGCCACCTCGCCACCAAATGCCCTGATCTCCTCTACAGTGCCGGCACTACCCTCCTGATTGACCTCAATAATATGCACGAAAGCGCCTTGCTTCGCAAAAAGAACAGCAATGGCCCTGCCTATGCCGCTTCCGCCGCCTGTAACTACTGCCGATTTTCCCTTTAAACTGAACATATGCTAATATTTATAATGAAACGCCTCTTTTCCATGGAATAAAATCATCCTGGTTCAGCAGCACCGCCTTAGGGACCAGTTCCCCGCTCGCCGCCCGTATGCAATACTCCAGGATCTCAGTCCCCATAGCTTCAATACTCTTTTCACCCCTGATCACGGCTCCCGCATCAATGTCGATGATATCACCCATCCTCTTTGCCAGGGCGGTGTTCGTAGCGATCTTAATGACCGGACAAACCGGATTGCCGGTAGGCGTGCCCAAGCCCGTAGTAAACAGGATCAGGGTGGCGCCACTGGCCGCTTTACCTGTAGTAGCCTCCACATCATTGCCCGGTGTACACACCAGGCTCAGGCCGGGTTTAGTGGCCGGCTCCGTATAATCCAGCACATCCACTACAGGTGAAGTCCCTCCCTTCTTCGCGGCACCAGTGCTCTTGATCGCATCAGTGATCAGCCCGTCCTTGATATTTCCGGGCGAAGGGTTCATGTGGAACCCGGAACCCACGGCATGTGCCTGCGCATCGTAATCCTGCATCAGCTTGATGAATTTCTCAGCCGTAGGCCGGTCTACACACCGGTCAATGATATTTTGTTCGGCCCCGCAAAGTTCCGGGAATTCCGCAAGCAACACTTTCGCACCCAGCGCTACCAGCAGATCGGAGGTGTAACCCACCGCAGGATTGGCAGAAATACCACTAAACCCATCGCTGCCCCCACACTTCACCCCTACACACAAAGCGCTCAAAGGCGCCGGACTTCTTTCCATCTTATTGATCTCTGTCAGTCCCTCAAAGGTTTTCAGGATCGCATCCTTGATCAGCTGCTCCTCACTTTGACTCTGCTGCTGTTCAAAGATCAAGACTTTCTTACGAAAATTGCTGTTCCTTTCTTTAATGTCGCTAAGCAGTTCTGCAGTTTGCAAATGCTGGCAGCCAAGGCTCAGCACTGTAATACCCGCCACATTGGGATGGTCCGCATAAGCCGCCAGCAAATGACTCAGCACAGCAGCATCCTGCCGCGTACCACCACACCCCCCCTGATGGTTCAGGAACTTGATCCCGTCCACATTTTTAAACACCCGCTTCGCATTAAGATCAGTGGCTGAAAGTGTGTCCGCATTAAAAGAAGCAATATCCTCCCCCTGTTGGTAAGCCCTCAGCAATTGCTCCGCAAACTGCTTATATTTATCCGTCACGTTATAGCCAAGACTATTGTACAGTGCTTCCCGGATCACATCCAGGTTCCTGTTCTCGCAAAAGACGGTAGGTACAAATAACCAGTAATTGGCCGTCCCGATCCTGCCGTCCTCACGATGGTAACCATTAAACGTCCGGCCGGCAAAAGCAGAAACATCAGGCGGCTGCCATTTGTAATCTACATTCCTGTAAGCATAATCCTGAGAGGCATGATGGATGTTCTGAGTCGTCATCAGCCCCCCTTTGAAAATAAAAGCAGTTGCCTTACCCACCAGCACACCATACATGATCACCTCGTCACCCACCTGCAGTTCCCGGATAAAGAACTTGTGTTTGGCAGGCACATTCTCTTGTAAAACAATTTCATCATCATTCCAGGCGATCACTTCCCCCCTGGACAGATCCTGTAAAGCAACCAGCACATTGTCGTCCGGGTGGATCTGTAAAAATTTCTTATTGGTAATTTCCGACATCAAGTATTCAATTCAAATATTTTTTCCATCAGCACCCACTTTTCGCCCGGAGCTGATCCCGGAACAGCCTGCTGGTATTTCCACATCAAAGCCTCCCATTCCTGCACCTTTTCATTACCTGCATCCATTGCAGCCTTCTGCTCAAAGCTAAAACGCTCATCCACTTCCATGATCATGAACAAACGGTTCCCGTACCGGTAGATCTCCATATCCAAAATACCGGAAGCGACAATACTTTCTTTGATCTCCGGCCACACCGCCCGGTGATAAGCTTCATATTCACCGATCAGCTGGGGATCATCTTTCAGGTCAAGTGCCAGACAATATCTTTTCATCATTTACCGGATTTTACTTTATAGCCGCTCATGCCAAAAACAGACACGATGGCAAAACATACCAAAGGTACGACATAAGACACAGGCGTAGAATAACTATCTGCAACCATCCCCATCACATACGGCACCAGTGCCCCTCCAACGATAGACATGATGATAAAAGAAGATGCCTTCTTGGTATGTTGCCCAAGGTCCTTGATGCTTAGCGCAAAAATGGTCGGGAACATGATAGACATAAAGAAAAATATCGCAATAAGCGCATATACCGACAGCCAGCCATCGTTCGCGATCACCACAGCACACAACAGGATATCGATCAATGCATAGCCATAAAGCAACTTATTAGGCGCAATCACACGCATCAAAGCTGTCCCGACAAAACGCCCGGCAGTAAATAAAATCAATCCGGCCGAAAGTAGTTTAGCCGCCATAGAATTGTCGATACCTACGCCGCTTTCCGTACAATAGTTGATAAAAAGAGTAGCAACACCCACCTGGGCCGCCACATAAAAAAACTGCGCAATTACCCCAAATACAAAATTAGAATGACTGAACAGCGGTTTCTGATTAAGTATTTCCGCGGAAACCGTCTCACTTTCCCTTATCTCAGGCAATGTAATCCTGATAAATATAAATGCCACCAGCAACACCAGCGCGCCAATGATCACATAGATCATTTTTACCGAATCCAGGTTTCCTCCGTCAGTACCATCATTGTTTCCAAAAAACAAAAAAGAAGCGATGATCGGGCCCAGAAATGACCCGACCCCGTTGAAGCATTGAGAAAGGTTCAGCCTTGCCGTTGCTGTTTCGGGACTTCCCAGTACAGTAACATAAGGATTAGCAGCTGTTTCAAGGCACGCAAGACCCGATGCCAGGATAAATAAGGCGGCAAGAAAAGCATTAAAACTGGAATTTTCAGCAGCAGGATAAAATAAAAAAGCTCCGGTCGCATACAGCAGCAAACCCAGGATCACCCCTTTTTTATAACCATACTTGTTCATAAACAATCCTGCAGGCAATGCGATCAGAAAGTATGCGCCAAAATAGGCTGCCTGAAGCAAGGTTGACCTTGTCTTGGTAATATTCAGCGCCTCTTGAAAATGCTTGTTTAAAACATCCAGTAATCCGTATGCAAAGCCCCACATAAAGAAGAGCGACGTGATCATGATCAACGGGAACAGGTATTTATTTTTGGTCATCGGTTCTCTATTTGGTTACTCAAAGGACGAGAATTCCAGCAATTTTTATTTTGTCATTTTATCCAATCATTCAGTGATTTTGGCAGATAAAGTAAGTGATCTCTTCTCAGGCTGCGCCAGCTTAGGCGTGCTGAAAAGCACGCAAACCTGTCAATGCCTGTTCAGAGACACTAACTTTAAAGTATCCTGGGTGTACATAGCATCATCTTGTTCTCCATTCGCTATAAGCGCCCTGCTTTCAGGAAAGTCAGCTGCGCTGAACAGGCATTGACAGGTTTGCACCGGCTTTTCGCCGGGGCTTAAGCTGGCACCAGCCTGAGAAGCGTCTGCTGGCTTTCCTGAAAATAATAACAACCCAGCTAGTTAATTATTCAGCTCCAGCCTTACATTCGGGATCCCCAGCGTCGTATGCGGAGAAAGCGGGTCATGCAGCTGCCAGCTGAAAGGATAATATTTCCCTTTCTCTACCCGCAAAGGCTTCAGGTCCTTATGAAAAATCACCTGTTTCACGTCATTCGCAATCCCGATCGTGCTGCTCTTCGCAAAACCGTTATAGAACTTCACGATCAGCTGGTTCCTGCCCTTCTTCAGCGGCAGCAGGATCACATCCTTCATCAACTTCTCCTTAAAAGGATTGTTGTGCTCATCCAGCACCTGTCCGTTCAAAGAAACCGTCACCGCGTCACCACTGGTAATCCCTACGAGATAAGGCTGATCAGCATCCGAAACAATCTCCTGGAGCAGATAAGTAGCACTGTTCCTGTCTATAGGCACCTCATAGGTCTCATTATTCTTCCAGTCCGTCCTTTTTGACCAGACCGGCCCCTTATCGCCAGGTCAAGGCTTGTTCACATCCACATCCTTCAAATTGCCATGAACCCCACCCGGACCAGAATAATAAAAGCCGGACTGGTACAAAGAGCCCCAGTGAACAGTAGCAGGATCATTCATCAAACCCACCGCATCACCGCCGCTCAAAGCCACTATCGAAACCTTTCCGTTCATTTCCAGGTCAATGGATTTTCCCTTCTCATTCTCTGTAAAAAAGATCACCGGTTTCAGCGTCTCATTGCGGACCGGGCTCAGCGTCCACGACTCCTTGACCGTGCTCTGGTAACGGTTGCTGTAATCAACGCCGGAACTGCTGTAATGCTTGAAAGCATTATGCCCGTTCAGCACCAGCGGCTTCTGCTGATCAGCAATGATATTCGCAGGAGGCACATGAAAACCATTCACAAATTCAACAGCGATCACCTTAAACTCCTTTGCAACATCCAAAGCAGCAGGAACCGTGATCTTCACGCCGGCAGCATCCTGGGAATACTTAGGCTTGATGGATTCCCCCAGCACCTGTACACTTTTTATCTTTCCGGTAAGACCAGGCAAGGTGATCAGGTTATGCTCCGGCTGCGCCATCAAGTGCAGATAGAGCTTATTTGGCCTGCTGGTCAGACTGCCCCACTTAAAAGAAATATGGAAAGGATCAGGATCAGTGCCATAGATCGCCTCCTTATTTTTATCCAGCCACTTTCCGATAGCCAGCAATACATCACGTTCAAATTCAACCACAGAACCATCACCCTTAGGTCCGATGTTCAGCAGGAAATTACCACCCCGGCTCGTTACCCGGATCAGGCTGGTCAGCTTCTCCCGGATCTTGTCCGCTTCACTTCCCCGCTTCTGGAAAGAACGGTAGCCCCAGGTCTCATCAAAAAAAGACGCAGGAGACTGCCAGGGAACACCGATCACGTAATCCGGCTCCTGATTGTCACCCATCACGTTAAAATCACCCATGTCATTGCCGATCCGGCTGCCGATCATGCAATCCGGCTGCAATTTGTGCACCAGGTCCCGCAGTTCCTTACTTTCAGCAGCACTCTGCGAGCCCATATCAAACCAAAGCTCAGATACCGGGCCATAGTTGGTCAGCAATTCCGTTACCTGTTTCTTGTTTAACTCAAAATGTTCCGGAGTAATGTAATCCGAATTGCTGCTCGAGATCGGAGAAGCCTGCGGAAAATGCCAGTCGATCAGTGAAAAGTACAAACCAAACCTCAGGCCTCCACGCTTGCAGGCTTCAGAAAGCTCTTTCAGCACATCCCTTTTATAAGGAGTGGCATCCACAATATTAAAATCTGTCGTATTGGTCTTGAACATGCAAAACCCGTCATGATGCTTGGAAGTGATCACGATCGAGCGCATACCCGCTCTTTTAGCAAGAGAAACAATAGAATCCGGATTCCATTTCTCCGGATCAAAGGTCTTGGCAACCGCTTCATACTCGTCTGAATAGATTCCCGCATGTGCCTGGATCTGCTCGCTTACATTCCTGTAAGAAGGCTTGCCTTTCCATACGCCCCCCAGAACGGAATACACACCAAAATGGATGAACATTGAATATTTTTGATCCTGCCAGTCTTTTAAGGCCTTAGGATCGTGCTGCCCGAAAGCAAAAGCGCGGACGAGCATTAGTGATAAAAAAAGAAAAACTGATTTCTGTTTCATGATCTGGTATTGACTATCTGGTTATCCCGATCACCAAAGAAAAGCCAAATGCCGGAATCAATGTTTTCTGTATTTTACAAAAGACTCAGCAATTTTGGCATGAGGCCATCATCCACCCTCAAACAGCAGCAGGAAGAAAAGGAAGCAATTCATCCTTCTCAGACAGGATCCGTTTATCTACAGGTATCCTCCAGTCGATATTTAACAAAGGATCATCATACCGTATTCCGCCTTCCGAAGCCTTATGATAGCTATTGTCGCATTTATAGGCAAATACCGCATGTTCGCTCAATACAGAAAAGCCATGAGCAAACCCCCTTGGCACATAGAACTGAAGGTTATTCTCCGCGCTAAGCTCGACACCGACCCATTGCCCGTAAGTCAGCGAGCCCTCCCTGATGTCGACCGCCACGTCCAGCACTTTCCCTTCCAGGACCCTGACCAGTTTAGCTTGCGCATGCTCAGCATTTTGAAAATGCAACCCACGTATGACACCATAACAAGAAGAACTCTGGTTATCCTGCACAAAGTGCCCATTCTGGCCAGTCAGCGACTCAAATTTTTGTTCGTTAAAACTCTCAAAAAAATATCCCCTGCTGTCTCTAAAAACAGCAGGCTCGATGATGAAACAACCCTTTAATTTCGTTTCCTGTACCTTCATATTTATTTTATGATTTTCAGCAGATACTCCCCATAACCACTTTTTACGAGCGGTCCTGCAATCGTCCTCAATTGCTCCTTGCCGATAAAGCCCATCCTGTAGGCCACCTCTTCAATGCTGCCGATCTTCAGCCCCTGCCGCTCCTCAATGACCTGCACAAACTGGCCGGCCTGCATCAGAGAAGCAAAAGTACCGGTATCCAGCCAGGCGGTACCCCTGCTCAAAACACCGACCTTCAATTTGCCCTGTTCCAGGTACACCTTGTTCACATCCGTGATCTCATATTCACCCCTTGGAGAGGGCTGAATGTTCCGGGCAATCTCTACAACTGAATTGTCATAAAAATACAGGCCCGGTACCGCATAATCCGATTTAGGTTCAGCAGGCTTCTCCTCAATAGAGATCGCCTGGTTCTGACCGTCAAATTCCACCACCCCATAGCGCTCCGGATCAGAAACCCTGTAGGCAAACACCACCCCGCCCTCAGGATCAGCATTTGACTGCAGCAGCTTCGCCATCCCGTCACCGTAAAATATATTGTCACCAAGAACCAGCGCCACCTTATCCGTACCGATAAAATCAGCGCCGATCACAAAAGCCTGGGCAAGTCCGTTCGGCTGTTCCTGCACGGCATAGGAAAACTTACAGCCCAGCCTGCTGCCGTCTCCCAGCAACTTTTCAAAGTTCGGAAGATCATGAGGAGTAGAAATGATCAGTATCTCCCGGATCCCCGCCAGCATTAACGTAGACAACGGATAATAGATCATTGGCTTGTCATAAACCGGCATCATCTGCTTGCTCATGACCAATGTCAACGGATGCAGTCTGGTACCGCTTCCCCCTGCTAAAATTATTCCTTTCAAAATATGAAGATTTTAATGCTGTGAAGATACATTTTCTTCCAGTTCCTTAAACCATTCTTCTCCATATTTTCTGATCAGCGGTCCTTTCAGGAACTGATACACCGGAACACGCAACTCTCTTCCAAAAGAGCAGGCATCATGGCAAATGTGCCAGCGGTCATAGTTCAGCACATCGAACTCAGGATACGGAGTTACCCTGATCGGATAGAGGTGACAGGAAACCGGTTTTTGCCAGCTGATCAGGCCCTGCTCATAAGCCTTTTCAATTCCGCACTTGGTAATGCCATGCTCAAAAGTCACATACGCACACTCCTTGTTCCCGTCCACACAAGGAGTGGTCAGGTCACCATCCGCATCAACAACAGAAGTTCCCTGGGCTTCGATCGCTGCAATGCCCTTAGGTTCCAGCAAATGCATGATCTTAGGATAAATTTCCTCCAGAATTGCAGTCTCCGCTTTATCCAGCGGAGCCCCGGCATCCCCTTCAACACAACAAATCCCCTTGCATTTATTTAAATTGCAGACAAATTGCTCCGTAACCAGATCTTCATGAACAAGCGTATGCTGTACCTCTATCATTATATTGTTATTTAATAATCTCCAACGGATATTTCAGTCCTTCAGTCGATTTGATCTCCATCACAACAGAACCAACCAGGATCTCTACCTCAGCTTTCAACGGCACCCGGTTCCCGTCATCCGAGACCCAAAGGTAAAGCCTGCTGTCCTTGCGGAATATTCTTCCCGGCTTTATAGAAGGGCTGAATTTGAGACACCTGATCTTCCCCAGCTTTGTTTTGATCACTTCCTTTCCAAGATACTGGATCTCCAGGTGATTGATCTCATCCCCTAAAAAATAATTGAGGTTCACCAGATCCCCAACCTTCATTTTTGAAATGTCCAGGCTTCTTGCAAAATAATAAGAAGAAACCAGGTCAAAAGTTTGCGTTGTGGGCGTACTGAAAGTCCCCTTTGTGGCCACGACTTTACGCTCTTCCTGGCTGAACCTTGCCTTGTCCTGGCGGCGGTAACCCCCTTCCCTGATATTTTCCTGATAAAAATAAGGCTTCAGATTGACCTTATCGATATAAGAGTCATAATGGTCCCTGATCTTATAAAAAACATCAAAAGTGCCAGAGGTCTCACCATCCACGCTCAGCCTGTAGGTAGGTTTCCCGTCAAATTTCAAGTCCGAATCCAGCACCCTGAGTGTGCCTTCCGCAGCAGTGATAAAACCATAACGGAGCTTATAGGTAAGTACCTCTCCAGGTTTAAAGACAGGATCCTTCACAAAAGGCAACTCCTGCCCCATCCCCGTTAAGTTCAGGCATACCATTCCCAGGATCATCCATAATTTCCTCATACCTGAACCAATCAAAAAACACTCCAAAATCAATCCTTGCGTTTATAGATGGGTACAGTTGAACAAGGTTCACCATACATGATGCTTTTTACAACAGGCGTCAGCAGGTTGGTGATCTCAACATAAGCCGATACGGGGAGATCAATATCCGCACAGCCCTTCACCACCACACGCTGATCAGCAAATGCTTTCAGGTCGATTTTTGCCAGCGCCTTTGAGAACAATACCGTTTCCAGTGTCTCAAGATTTCCGAAAACCACCTCGTTGGCAAAAGGCCTGAGCTTATTGGCCAGCAACATATAGGCCCAGGTAGGCACTATAGCGTCAGCACTGCAAATAACTGCCACATTTTTACCGGCATAAGAAGACCAGTCATGCGCCTTTACAAACTCCCTGAAATCCTTCTCCCTGAGCATAAGTCCATGAAACAGGTTATCTTTAATATCATATACCACACGCTCACCAGCAGGAAGATACTCCTCCAGATCCAGCGTGATCAGGCCACTGGCAGCTACCCTATTGACAAAATTTTCCTGGATTTCCATAACCTCGATCCCTTAAAATAAAAAACCGGAAACAATATTGCTTCCGGTTACAAAATTACATAAATAAGATCAATAGAATTTCACCCTATTGTCTTTTATATCACTCCTGTCCTGTAATACCTGGAAAGCGGCACCCAGAGAACGCTGAGCAGCCATCTGCATCATACCTTCTTTTTGCTTATACGTATTTGCCAGCGGTGCCGGATTGGTAAAGCCGTCTACCGCAAAGACATAAACCCCCATATCCCCTTCTGTGGTTTTAGAAACCTTGCCCGGCTGCGAGCCAAACACCGCACCCACCAGTTTGTTATCCTGGCCCAGGCCCGGAATGATCGGATTGCCAAATACAATGTTCTGGACAGGCACGGCAGGCTTAGCCAGCTTCTGGGCCACCTGATCAATTGTAGATGAGCCCTGCAACGCCTTATTGACCTTTTCAGCAAGCATCTTAGCTTTTACAGCGTTTAGCACTGCCGGCTCGATCTCCTTTTTAACCGCCTCAAGCGAAAGCGACCCTTTTGGCCTGATGTCGGTTAGTTTTGCCACAACAAAAGCGTTGTCCATCTGATAAACCTGGTCAAGGACCGTACCTTTATCAGCAGCATAAGCATCACGGATCAGCTGGCGCGGATTGTCAAGTCCGGGAGCAAAACCCTGGGTGGGGGTAATTTTATCAGCGACACCAACAGTATAACCCTTTTTCCGGGCAATGTCTGAAAAACTGCCATTTTTGGCTTCGTTCAGGAAAAGGCTGGCCTTTTTATAAGCCGCATCGCGGGTCTTGCTGCTTGAAACCAGGTTTTTCTCGATATAAGCCAGTTTGGCAACTTTAGAATTTCCTATCTGCTTTTCAATTTTGATCAGATGCACACCAAACTGCGTAGGCACGATCTTCAGGTCCCCGACCTTTCCGTTAAATGCGGCATTTTCAAAATCAGGCACCATTGCACCGCGCGCAAATGTCCCAAGCTCCCCGCCTTTATCCTTGGAGCCGGGATCCTCGCTGTACTGGCTTGCCAGCTGCGCAAAATCCGCACCCTTCTGGATCAGCCCCCTCAGGGAATCTGCAAATTTTGTTGCCTTATCTACTCCTCCGAGCTTGCTCGCATCGATCAGGATGTGGCTTGCTTTCACTGAATCCGGTGAAAATCTGGTATCCGCCACCTTAACCAGTTTATAAGAATTCCCTGTAAACTTCGGGCCATAAAAACTGCCTGCCGGTAAATTGAAGATCACCGAATCGATAGCCGGGTCCTGTTTGCCCTTACTGATATAGTTATAAGGAACCTTGACATCCGAATTAACCGCCGCGAACAATGAATCATTGGCTGCCGCTTTAAAATCCGCCGCCAGCTTCTCCACCTGGGTCTTCACGGCCGCAGAATCTTCCTTAGTCGGGCTGATGCTAAAGGACACGTACTCAAAAGTACGCGTCTCAGTAGGGTTATTGAATTGCTGCTTATGCGCATTATAATAATCTGAATAGTCAGACTCCGAAGGCTTCACGCTTGCATCCGGCACCGAAGCATAATCCAGGGCAACATATTTGAAGCTTGCCAGTTTATTGCGGTTCAGATACTCATCATTCGCTTCCAGAGTAGTTACATACAAAGAATTACGGACCAGGTTGCTGTACTTTGACTGCAGGGCCTGTCTTTCGATCTCAGCTTCGAGCGCAGTCAGCTGTCCCTTCAGCCGGGGATCCTTGGCTCCGTCCTTAAAGATCTTGATCACCTGGGCACGGTCTACCGCACCGGTCTGAGGATTACCAAAATACTGTACGATCAGCGGACTTGGGTTCGGGCCCTGGATCAGGTCAAACAGTTCAGCCGAAGAAACAGAAAGGCCCAGGCGCGCATATTCCTTCCCAAGCAGGACATTCGCCACCTCACCCTGCCATACATTATCAACAGCCATTGCCTGCATCTGCGCATTGCCAGATCCGCCATATTGCTGCTTGAACTGCGCGAGGCTTTGTTCTACCTTAGGTCCAAACTCATCTATATTAATTTCCTCACCATCAACTGATCCTACAACTTTCTGAGAGGCAGACCAGAACGGTTTGCCCACATTGATCGCATCACCAACCAAAAATGCAACAATTGCAAAACCTATAGCCCCGATCAGAATATAGCCGGCGCGGTTCCGCAAAAATGTCATTAATCCCATAATAATTCTTATTTATAATTTTTTTTAAGAGGGCGCAAGATACAACTTTTGCCCAAAAAAGAGAATATTAAAATATATTTGAATAAGTATTTAATAGCTAAGGAAATAAGATCCCGGGAATACACCTATTGCTGGCCAAAATCGTCAGGTACATAAAGCTCTCCGGAACCGTTCTTCCAGGTGATAAAACTGAAATCCTCAGTAGCACTGAAGTCTATTGCATTTAACACCGTGCCGTCCGGTTTGGTTACGACACCCTTTGGTGAAAGGAAAAGTTTTTTGTTCTGGTCCCAGACCAGTTCCTCTGTATTAAAGGTCATATTTTCATTCACCACCACGACATTCCTTTTAAAGGTCGCCGTACGCTCCGCATCCTTCATGATCGCATAATCGGAAGTGATCGACCCCTTTATCTTCAAAGAATCATCCAGGAAATTGATCTTGACACCCTGGGGCATCTCCTGGTAGCCCGGCTTGTCACCAGGTGTAACCTTATCCAGCACAGGCGCAAAACCCCTGGCCTTTACCTTGGCCGAGTCACTGTAAATGATATCCACCTTTTTCGTCCTATCGACGTTCAAGCTCACTTTCGCCGGCAGCCTGGCCGCATTTTTCAGGTCATCCTCTCCGCAAGAAGCCAGAAAAAGCTGGAAAAGACAAAGCATCAATCCCCCGGAGACCAGACCCCTGCCATTCATCAGTCAAATTTAAATCTTTTAAACCAGGTATCATTCAGCGTAAAACTGAGGTGCAGGTTGACATAGTTTTCCTGAAGCAGGCCATTGCTCACAGCGCCCCGCCGGCCGATCTCAGTCGTTAAATTTAATCGATAAATAGCATATCTTGAAGAGGCCAGCGGCAGCCCAAGGCCAAATGTGACCGCACGCTGTTTCACATCATGTCCCTGTATGGCGATAAAAGTTTTGTCATACATGAATCCCATCCTGTATTCCACGCGGTTAAAATACCCGGAAATAGCCCCAAGATCAGGAATGAACTGTCCACCGGCTGAAAAGCCCCAACTGTCCTGCAGGCCCGGATCATCGCCTCCAACGCGCAAGCCTGACCATTTACCCATGCGGTAATCGGCCCCGATCATCCAGCTGTTGGATTTCTGGAAAACAATACCAAAATTATGCATCAGAGGAAGCTTCAGCCTGGAGCGCGGATCTTCCCGGTACTCCAGCGTATCAAAAGCATCCTGCTCATCCCCGTTCAGTTCGCTCATATACTGGGTAAGCACATAGCTCTTCCTGGAATTGACCGAAGAAGCAGAAGACCCAGAATATCCGAGCGTGATGGAACTCTTGCTGCCAACAGGAATATCATACTGCGCGCCATAAGAAAAAGCGATCCCGCCAACACTGTTGTTATTTTGCATCCTTGAATTGACCGCCGGGAAAACCTGCAATTCAGTAGAGCGGTTTTGCTTCAGGTTGCCAAACAGGTACTCCACATTGGCACCTACCCTGAAATGGTCTCCAAATTGCTGGCCGAACCCTATATAGGCCTTGGTAAGCCCACCTTCACCAGAATAACGGTAATTTGCCGTAGTAGTATCCAATTGTGCAGAAGTCACATACTCATAGCCAAGTTCCGTGTAAGGCATGATGCCCACACTCAAAGCCGATTTACCCGAAACCACAGGAAAAGCAAGAGCAAGGTGGTTGAAAGAAGAATTAAAGCCTTTATCTTCCTCCCCGTTCCTTTTAAGCGTGGTAAAACCGCCCGTCATTCCGATATCCAGCGTGGTTAGGGTCACACCGGCATAAGAAGCAGGGTTCTGTATGTTGATGTCGCTGTAAAGGGTAGGCTTGTTCACTGCCGTGGAAATACCGCCCATAGCCCTGAACTGAGGGAGCAGCGACCCTTTCACATTTCCCAGGCCATATATCGAATAGGGCGACTGGGTATTGATCTGTGCACTGGCAGTCATACTACCCAGTAAAACCAGCACAATGGCTATATAATTAATCTTTTTGTACATGTTCAAATACAATGACTTCATTTAATCCTTTTAATACCAGATAGGGATCGTGTATCAATTGAGGCGCAAAGATGGTGTTTTTTAATTGTTCCAGCAAAAAACGGGCATCTCCCCCGGTTATCAATACCATAAGCTCACCATTCTCCCTATGCTCATGGGAAATGACACCCTCCAGTTCATAAATCACCCCCTGAAGCACCCCATTCCTGATGGCGTTAATCGTGTCGGTACCCGGAAGGATCTCTGTTTCTCCGGCACTGTCCCAGGCCACCAGGGGAAGTTTGCCGGTATAATGGTTCAGTGCGGCAAACCGCATATGTATCCCCGGGCTGATACTCCCGCCGTAATATTCACTCCTGCGGTTCAGCAGGTCACAGGTGATGCAGGTCCCCAGATCAATGATCAGGCAATCCCTTCCAGGATAATAATAATTGGCAGCAATGATCTTTGCCCACCTGTCCGGCCCAAGTGTAGCCACCGATCTGTAATGATTCTTTATCCCGGTATTCAATGCTGTTGAAAAAGGCAGATAGCTTGTTTTCTCATCAAGCATCCCGGCGATATCCCCTGCATTTCCGGCAACACTAGAAACCGTGGCGGCAGTGACCGGGTACCGGTCTGACACAGCCTTCAGGATTTCTGGAGTAATCTGTTTATGAACCTGATAATCAATCAGCTCCCTTCCGGAAAAGACAGCAAGCTTAGCATTTGTATTACCTATATCTATGACCAGATTATGCATCCGCACAAAGCTATCAATCTTTGAGAAGTTTCATGCTTTCAATTTGTTAAAAAAAGTTAAACGAACAAAAAGTACTGGATCGCGAAAACCATCACCAGGAAAAGACTCTCATAAAACCAGCGCTTTTTGGCATTGGCAAAATAATAGGCCAGCAAAACAGAACCCGGGGGCACGCAAAGCAGAAAATGATATAACCTGAAATCCGGTTTGGTGTAAGCACTCAAAAGGGCAATAATGAACATGAAGAAAAGCATCTGAAAAGCCTTTCTGGTACTGATAAAGCTCCTGAAAAAATTTTCGCGCAGCTGCAATGCCGCCAGCACCATAATGACCAGGATAGGCACCAGCACCAGGTAATCATTATAATTAATCTTGAAAATAGAAGGAAATTTATTCCCCAAAGGCAGCCAGATCTTATAGAACATGGCCAGACTGTCATTCCAGTAATAATAGACCGCAATAAAGAAAAAGATCGTCAGAAAGCCGATCAGCCCGGAGATCCATTCCCTCCATTCAAAAGAACGGTACAGCAGCAAGCTTAGCCAAAGCATCAGCAGCATCACGATAAAAGGAAAATAGATCAGGGTACCGATCGCGATGATCATTCCGATATCAAACAGCAGCATTAAAGCATTAGGCGCACCGCCAAGCTTTAAAAATTTATCCATGATCCAGATCAGCAGGAAATTACAGATCAGCGTCGGGCTCAATATCAGGAAAGGCATGAACAAGCTTCCTGTAGTGACATACAATAGCGCAGGAAGGAAATTCGGCTTGCTGAGCAAGCCATGGTTGCTGACGACCCTGTTAAACAGGATGGCCTGAACATATACGATCAGACCGGCAAAAAAAACGTTTCCCGAAGGCGACAAAACCTCCTGGACCGGCAGGCGGATAAAAAACTTCGTATAAGGCTCCAGAAACTCAAACTGAAGCGAAGCCGGAAGATCAGCATAAATGGCCATCCGCATAAAGAAAGTATATGCAAACAGGATGAGCAGGTTTACAGGATTTAAATTTCTAAATTGATTGATCATTCCACCAGTATACGATGGCAAAGTAACATAAATTATCTGGCAAACCGGCCCACAACTTTAGCAATGACCTCAGCTGTTTCATCAGGAAAATCAAAGCGGTGCTGCTGCCCGGTATCCACCCAGTCCCGGATCACCGGAAGCCAGTCCCTATTGCTGGCCCAGATCACCGGAAGCCCGAACTGCTTCAGCGCATAAGCATTGCACTGCTGCTCATACTGAAATTTCATGGGCGCCACCAGAAGCTTTTTACCCAGGAACAAAGCCTCGGCAGGCCCTTCAAAGCCCCCGCCGGTAAACAAACCGGCACAGGAAGCCAGGCTGGCATTGAACAGCTCGTTGTTCACAAGGGACACCTTCACATTGCCATCAATATAAGGCAGGGCGGCATGCTTGGAAAAAACCTCCCACTGCACACCTGGTATCTGCTTCAGCAAAGGCACCAGCCATTTATCATCTATGGCCGGAAGATAAACCGTATAATGACCAAGATTTGAAACCTTCAGGTTCCTGATCTCCCCCCTGATCACAGGAGTATAAATAAAATCATCGTACCGGTCAAAATGAAAGCCCACATAATGGGTCGCAGGAGCGTAATACTTCATGACCAGCTGCGCCCAGTCAATGCTCTTCGGTTTAGGGACCTTTTTAGATTGAAAAGAAGCCTGATGGCTCATTCCGACACTCTCCACGCCCCTTGTCTTGCAGGCCCAGGCCGTGAGCGGCTCAAAATCATTCAGGATCAGGTCATAGTCCTCCAGGGGGATCTTCCGCATATCTTTCACGAAGCGGGGCATGTCCATAGATTTCCAGGTGCTGTAATGGTCCACGCCCCCCTTTTTACCAAAAATAAAGCTAAAGCCATGAAACTGGTACCTGACCTCCTGGGAAAGCCTGACATCCGCCTGGGTACCGCTGACCAGCAAATCAACCTCACCATGCTGCTGGAGCAAAGGAACAATTTCCCGGGCACGGCTGATGTGCCCGTTGCCAGTACCCTGTATGGCATAAAGTATCTTCATCCGCACCTAATATCCGTATTTTTTATGCCCTAGACAATCTCTAATTTTATCTTTTGCAGCAGCGCATTGACATCAAGCTTGCTGTGCAGGTCCTCACTGTCAGACAGCTCGCCCTCCTCGACTTCGTCCTTCACAAAATCCTTATGTTCATATTTAAAGATCTTCCAGCTGCCCTCCGTGTACTCCAGCGCGGTGAGGTTCTCGATCCAGTCGCCGCTGTTCAGGTAGGTCACCTCACCATCCTCAGTTGCAACCGGCCTTATTTCCGGCTGATGGATATGTCCGCAGACCACATAGCCGTAGCCATTTTCAATAGCAAGCTCAGCAGCCGTATACTCAAACTGGTTGATGAATTTGACCGCATCCTTAAACTTGGCTTTGATCTTTTTAGAAAAACTCATTTTCTCCCGTCCCAATGCCGACAAGCACCAGTTTACAAAACTATTGATCAGGATCAGGCTGTCATACCCCACTGCACCAAGCTTGGCAAGCCATTTTGAATGCTGCATGGTCACATCAAAGACATCCCCATGAAAAAACCAGGCCTTTCTGCCATCAATTTCAAGGACCAGCTTATTCTGAAGATGAAAAGCACCCATGTTCATATCGGCAAACTTTCGCAGCAGCTCATCATGATTGCCGGTAAGATAATAAACCGGAACACCCTCAACCACAAATTTCATGAGCTTGCGTACCACCTTCATGTGGGTTTCAGGCCAGTAACGCTTGCTGAACTGCCAGATATCAATGATATCTCCGTTCAGAACGATCATTTTAGGCTTAATGCTCTTCAGGTATTTTAAAAGCTCCCTGGCGTGACAGCCATAAGTACCCAGGTGTACATCAGAGATGACGACAATATCAAGGGCACGCTTATACATCATCATCCTCCACTGTCAGTTCATAAGGCCCGAAGAACAACGCCAGAACGGCGATCAGGCAGACGATAAAAAACAATTCCTGCATATAAGCCAGCGTTTATTAGGCAAAGATGCAAGACAAAGATTAACAAGGTGTTAAGCCCTGATTACATTTTAACATCAGGCGGCAGGCACCTTCTTCTTCCGGTCCCCGAAAAAAGCAAAACCCAGCGCAGCCAGCAGCAGTATTGATCCCGCCAGCGAGATCTTCTCGCCCGCATAATAAGAGACCGGCTCAAATTTAAATTCCACCTTGTGGTTGCCCGCCTCCAGTTGCGCAGCACGCAGCACATAATCTGCCCTGAAATAAGGCTTCTTAACACCGTCCACATACATATTCCAGCCCTTATCATAATAGATCTCTGAAAAAACAACCAGGATATCCGTTGGCGCGGTATAAGAATACACCAGGTGGTCAGGGTGATAATGCTCCAGTTTGATGGATGCCTGCGGATCCTTCGCGATCACACGCTTTTCGTCGATCAGCGGCTTGTACTGCTCGTCCACGATCGCCTCAGTCTTCGGATCAAAACTGCTGATCGCTTTCATTTCCTCGTCAGGATCCTTCACATACTGGACCTTGGATACGATCCAGGCATGACCCGCCGCAGTGCCGTTATTCTGCATTTTATACGAACCCGTCTTTTGGTCCTGAATGATGACATATTTGGTATTCAGCATGTCCAGCACATCCTGGTTCACACTCTTGGTCAGCTGCCCGTCGATCAGTTCCTGGAACCGCTTCAGCTTGGCCGCATGGTACCCGCCCACCGTCTTATGAAAAGCCGAAGCGCTGGCATCCTGGAACGTAGAAATGCTCAGGTCCAGCACCCTGAAATCAGGATCCTTGTCCGCCATAATGAACGTATCGACATCCCTGGCCTGGAAATGATCCTTCAGGTCAGATTTACTTGCAAAATTAGTGTTGTTCAGGTAACGCCTGTCGATCTGCCACATGTCCACCAGTACCGCAAGCCCAAGCAAAATGAGTGCAAGCTGAACACCCATCTTCTGATGGATAACGGCCCGGACCAGCCCATATCCTATCACGATAAAGATGACCGAGCGCAGTGCATCCGCCCTGGCAATATCCGCCCTGTCGGCGATGAGCGCACTTCCGATGCTCTGAGCCATTGTCGCATTGTTGTCCAGCAGTTGGGTCAGGTACTGCACCATCTGCTGGTGCATGCCTGTGGTAAAGCTAAAAAATGCAGTCGGCATGATGGCCACCAGTAAAGCAAAACCGCCGGTCACTGCTACCGCGATGTTCAGCTTCTTTGTCAGCACCTTCCGGTCATAAGCCCCTTCCATTGCCTCTTTCACGGCCAGCATGGCCAGCAGAGGCACCATCAACCCGACAAGCGCAAGGATGGATTCCACCGCGCGGAACTTATTATACATCGGGAAATAAGCAAAGAACAGATCAGAAACCAAAGGAAAATTCTTTCCGAAAGAAAGCAGCATGAACAAGATCGTTGTTCCGAGTATCCACCATTTCAGGCGGCTCCTGACGATCAGCAGGCCAAAAACAAACAAAAAGCAAATGATCGCGCCAAAATAATAAGGACCAGCAGTACCCGGCTTCTCGCCCCAATACTGCTGCAGCCCGATCTGTCCGGCCAGTTGCTGGATGGCACCGGTAGGATCCCCGCCGGTCACCCCCTGCACAGCCTTATAAGTATGGCTTTCCGGTTTTACCAAAGCACCGATGCCCGTAGCGCCGCCATAAAGATCCGGGATCAGGAAAGTAAAACTCTCGCCCATGCCCTGGCTCCAGCCATACGCATATTCCTTCGACAAACCATTTTTTTCTTCAGCAGCATCCGTTGTCACATTGGACCTGCCCCGGTTAGATTCCTTTCCATACTCGTAGGTCGTCCACAATTTCCCCGCATTGACCATAAAGGCCAGCACCAGGCCAGCTACCAGAAATGCAGCGGCCCTGCCAAACTGGGCCAGCTTCTTATCCTTTACCGCATGGTACAGCTCGATACCGATAAAGATCAGCAGGGCGATCATCAGGTAATAAGTCATCTGGATGTGATTGGCCCTAATCTCCATGGCCAGGAACAAAGCCGTCAGACTGCCTCCGATCCAGTATCTGCCCCTCAGCGTGAGCAAAATACCACCAATAATGGGCGCACAAAAAGCAATGGCCAGCGCCTTATTGCTGTGCCCGGCGGCAATGATGATAAAATTATAGGAAGTAAACGCAAAAGCCACTGCACCGGCAGCCGCCAGCCAGGGATTGACCCTCAGCACACAAAGCAGGAAATAAGCTCCGGTCAGGTACAGCAGGACCACATCTACAGGATCAGGAAAGATGGTCTTGAGCACATCGATCACATAAGTCGCACCATTATAAGGATGCTCCACCCAGATCTGGTAAGCCGGCATCCCGCCAAACATCTGGTTGGTCCACAAAGGGCCCTTGCCCTCCTTCTCCTTATAGGTCATGACTTCGGTAGCCATTGCCTTGGCCTGTATCACATCACTCTGGGCCGGGGCTTTACCCTGCAGCACAGGGCTGAAGTACACAAAACAGATGACGATGAAAAATCCTATAATGGCCAGATGTATGCCATTTGCCTTTAACCAATTGTTCATGGAGGGTTTGCTTATGCTTTTAAACTGACCCCAAACTTAGAAAAAACTGCCAGGATTCAAGAGATTTATGGATTTTTTTATTTTATCTCCTCGTAATCCACAAAATCACCGAGCTTATCCGTTCTGCCGCCCTTGGGCTTTGGCGGCATGTAATCAATGGAGATCGAACCCTCAGGCCTTCCCGGTTCCTGCCGGCCCCGCTGCTGCGCCTGTTCCTGCATTTTATTGACCACACCCCGCAGCAAAGACGGAAATATCAGCCGGATAATGATCCGGATAATATAAAACACCAAAAAGGTGATCACTATAAATTTTAATAATCCCATTCCACTCGTTATGTTTATAAACTAATATATAAAATAAAGACGCCGCACCAGGTCCCTTATTACAGTTTCCGCTCCATTATTGCATTCCCGTTACACAATACTTTCAGCTCTCCTCCACGATATGAGCAACCCGTCCCACCTGTCCGTCCTTGAGCCTGACCTTGATCCCGCGCGAATGATACGGCGCTGAAGTCAGCAGATCTGCCACAATGCCCCGGGTCAGCTTGCCGCTGCGCTGGTCCTTTTTCAGGATCACATCCACCTCCAGTCCCGGGAAAATATCCTTTCTGTTCCTTCCGTCCATAGCCTAAACCGCAGCCCCCCCGCCAAACCGCTCCTCAAACAATTTCTCCATGGCAAACATCTCGTCCCTCAGGCGTGCAGCCAGCAGGAAATCCATATCCCTGGCCGCTTTGCCCATCTCCTTCCGGGTCTTATCGATCGATTTCTGCATCTCCGCCTTAGTCATATACTGCACGATCGGATCAGCCGCCATGCTCAGTTCATCCACCTCGACATAAGCCTTGGCACGCTTCGCCTCACCGGAAGAAAAATCCAGGACAGAAGTCTGCTCCAGGATCGCTTCCCTGCTCTTGCCCACCGTTTTCGGCACAATGCCATGTTCAAAATTGTAAGCGATCTGCTTTTCCCTTCTCCTGTTGGTCTCCTCAATGGTCTTCTCCATCGACTCCGTCACGCCGTCAGCATACATGATCACCCTACCGCGGTCATTGCGCGCCGCCCGGCCAATGGTCTGGATCAGCGAGCGCTCCGAGCGCAAAAAACCCTCCTTATCCGCATCCAGGATCGCCACCAGCGAAACCTCAGGAAGGTCAAGCCCCTCCCTCAGCAGGTTGATCCCGATCAGCACATCAAACTCACCCAGCCTCAGGCCGCGCAGGATCTCCACACGCTCCAGCGTCTTCACCTCAGAATGGATGTAGCGGCAGCGGATGTTCAGCCGGTCCATATATTTGGTCAGTTCCTCCGCCATCCTCTTGGTCAGCGTGGTCACCAGTACCCGGTCACCCAGCTTAATGGTCTTATCGATCTCGTCCAGCAAGTCGTCCACCTGGTTGATGGCCGGCCTCACCTCGATCAGCGGATCCAGCAATCCCGTCGGGCGGATCACCTGCTCCACGTAGACCCCATCCGATTTCTGCAGCTCGTAGTCGCCCGGCGTTGCGCTCACATAGACCGTCTGCGGTGCCAGCCGCTCAAACTCATCAAAATTCAGGGGGCGGTTATCCAGTGCCGAAGGCAGGCGGAACCCATATTCCACCAGCGACAACTTCCTGGAGCGGTCCCCGCCGTACATCGCGCGGATCTGCGGCACGGTCACATGACTCTCATCGATCACCATCAGGTAATCATCCGGAAAATAATCCAGCAGGCAGAAAGGCCGCATACCCGGCGCCCTGCCATCAAAGAAGCGGGAATAATTCTCGATACCTGAACAATAACCCAGCTCCTTCATCATTTCGATATCAAAGTTCACCCGCTCCTCCAGCCTTTTCGCCTCCAGCAGCAGCTTATCCCCGATCAGCTGGTTTTTGCGCACTTCCAGTTCCTCCTGGATTCCCCAGATCGAAGAATTGAAGCGGTCCTTGGGTGTCACGAACAAATTGGCCGGATAGATCGCCATGTCCTCCATCTTCTCCAGCGTCTTACCCGTCACCGGGTCGATCACGCTGAGTTCCTCCACGTCGTCCCCGAAAAAAGAAACCCGGTAAGCCGTATCGAGATACGCAGGAAAAATATCGACCGTATCTCCCTTGACCCTGAAAGTACCCCTTTTAAAATCATTGGTCGTCCTGGCATACAGGATCTCCACCAGGCTGTGCAGGAAAGCATTCCTGGAAATGCGTGTACCCACCGAAAAACGGAACACCGATCTGGAAAAATCCTCCGGGTTGCCCATACCATAGATGCACGAAATAGAAGACACGACGATCACGTCCCTGCGGCCCGACATCAGGGCAGAAGTCGTCCTGAGCCGCAGCTTCTCGATCTCCTCGTTAATGCTCAGGTCCTTCTCAATATAGGTATTGCTGCTGGCAATGAAAGCCTCCGGCTGATAATAATCATAATAAGACACAAAATAATTGACCGCATTCTCCGGAAAGAACTGTTTGAACTCCCCGTACAGCTGTGCAGCAAGCGTCTTGTTATGGCTCAGGATGAGCGTAGGTTTCTGGGTCTGCTCGATCACATTGGCCACGGTAAAAGTCTTTCCGGAGCCCGTAACCCCCAGCAAGGTCTGGTAATGCTCCCCGGCGTTCACCCCCTGGACAAGCTGCCCGATCGCATTGGGCTGGTCCCCGGTAGGCCTGTATTCTGACGCAAGTTTAAATCTCATAACCTCAAATTTACGGAAACTATTGCTAAATTCAGGCACCGGCCGCCGATCCTGGCAAAAAGCGTATATTGCACCCGCATGATCAAGCACCTATTCTTCGACCTCGACCACACCATCTGGGATTTTGACAAGAACGCAGAAGAAACCCTCCGGGAACTTTATGCGCACTACCAGCTGCACAAGCTCGGGCTCAGCTCCTGCGAAGACTTCATCGCCGCATACACCCATAACAACCACCAGCTCTGGGCAGCATACCATATCGGGAAGATCAGCAAGGAAACCCTGCGCGCGCAGCGCTTTAGCAAGACCTTCACACAACTGGGCGTACACCCCGACCACATCCCGCAGCAGTTTGAAGCAGACTATGTGCGGATCACCCCGACCAAGACCAACCTCTTTTCAGGCTCAGAAAAAGTACTGGCCTATCTTCAGGAAAAATATACCCTGCACATCATCAGCAACGGCTTCAAAGAATCCACGCTGGTCAAAATGGAAATGTCCGGGCTCAACCCCTACTTCAGGAACGTGATCATTTCCGAGGACGTCGGCGTCAACAAGCCGGACAAAGCCATCTTCGAATACGCCCTGGACAAAGCCAAGGCGCTGAAGCACGAAAGCATCATGATCGGGGACAGCATAGAAGCCGACATCCGGGGCGCACAGGGATTCGGCATGAAGGCCATCTATTTCAACCCGCTCAGCAAAGAAATCCCGGAAGACGTCAACTGGCAGATCAGCCACCTGGAAGAATTGCTGCAGCACTTTTAAATTCACATCTTTGCCCCATGAAGCTCCCCGGCATCAAAGGCTTTGACGAAGCCGCATTTAACAAATACCTGAAGAACACCGGCTGGCTCATGGTCGCGCGGGTCGGCAGCCTGGGCATCAAGATCTGTGTCAACATCGCGGTCAGCAACTACCTGGGCAAGCACAGCTTCGGGATGCTCAACTATACTTCCGCCTTCGTCACCTTCTTCATCGCCGCCGCCGCCCTGGGACTGGACGGCTTTGTCACACGTGAACTGCTGCGCAAGCCAAACAGGCAAGACCAGTTGCTCGGCACCGCTTTCTTTTTAAAACTGGCAGGAGGCATTGCCGTGATCCCGCTCATGTATGCCGTCTATATGGCCATCAGCAGCTCAAAACCCATAGAAACGCCGGTATCCTATATCATGATCGTCAGCATCGCGGGCCTGCTCCAGGCCTTCAGCATCATCGACAGCTTCTTCCAGTTCAGGACACAGGGAAAATTCATCATGCGGGTACAAGTCACCGCAAACCTGCTCTCAGCAGCGCTGAAGCTGGCGCTGATCCTCAGCCACTGTCCGCTCATCTGGTTCATCATCGCCCTGCTGGCCGACTTCCTGTTCATCGCCATCGGATACATCTACCTGTACAGGCAGAAGGAAGGCCCGCTTTTGAAGTGGCGGTTTGACGGCAATACTGCAGCCTACCTGTTCCGGAACTCCTGGCCGCTGGCTTTTTCGGCAATACTGGTATCGATCTACCTGAACATTGACCAGCTCATGATCGAATACTACCGCGGCGCAGGAGACGTCGGCATCTATTCCAACGTGGTATCCCTGGCCGGCTCCTGGTACTTCATCCCCGTAGCCATCGTCACCTCCGTATTCCCTGCCATCATGAACGCGCGGAGAGACGATCCGGAAAGGTATTTAAAAAGGATGCAGAACCTGTATGACCTGATGGTCTGGATCAGCCTGTTCCTCGCCATCACGATCAGCTTTGCCTCCCCGCTGATCTTTAAAGTGTTCAAGCCCGAATACCAGCCGGGGGCACCGGTGCTCTCCATCCATATCTGGGCGGGCATCTTCGTATTCCTTGGCACTGCCAGCGGACAGTTCCTCATTGCCGAAGGCTATGTGAAAATGTCCATGATCCGGACCGCGGCAGGCGCAGCGATCAATATCCTGCTCAACATCTTCTGGATCCCGCGCTACGGCATCTCCGGTGCAGCTTTCGCCACCCTGATCGCCTACGCCACATCCGCATTCTGGCTCCTGCTGGTGCCCGCAACGAGGCAGCAGGGTATGATGATGCTCAAATCCCTGCTGCTCATTACGCTGGTACAAAAGCTCCGCAGGCGATAAACAAGCCATAGCTCAATTATTCCACTGATAAATTAGCTTTTTGCATTTAACCTTTTAACTTTGAACCTGCTAAAAAAACAGAACAACTGCGAATGGCCTTCCTAAAACCCTTAAGGGCGAAAATCAGATCGATCCTATACCAGCCAAAATACCTGCTGGACCGAGCCCGCCTCAGGTCAGCGATCAAAAACAGCAGCGGAAAGCTGCAGATCATCATTGGTGCGCACAATACCGACTATGCAAACTGGCTGCCTACTAATATTGAAAACCTGAACCTGCTGGAAGAAACATCCTTTCAGCACCTCTTCGGAGACAAAAAAGCAAGCCGTTTCCTGGCCGAGCATGTATTTGAGCACCTGACCTATGAACAGGCGCTGACCGCACTCCAAAACTGCAACCATTACCTGGAAAAAGGCGGTACCGTGCGGATCGCTGTGCCGGACGGCTTCCACCCCAACCCGGAATACATCGCCATGGTCAGGCCGGGCGGTCATGGCGAAGGCGCGCACGACCACAAGATCCTCTATGATTATAAGAAACTAAGCGAAGTCTTTGAAAAAACAGGCTTCCGCCCCGAACCCCTGGAATACTATGACGAGCAAGGACAATTCCACTACAAAGACTGGAAAGTCGAAGAGGGCTTCATCCTGCGCTCCAGGCGCTTCGACAAGCGCTTCCACGAGCCGCTGGGCTATTCATCACTTATCATAGACGGGATCAAGATCTGACAAGAGATGGCTAACGTAACAGAGAACCTGGTCGACGCGTACAATGAATTCTATGACGGCAGTCAGGCCGAATGGCGCATGCTGGGCGCCAGGACCAAGGCCGAAAACATCCTGCAGGTCTGTCAGGGCTTCCGGCCCCTAAAAGTGCTGGAAGTAGGCGCGGGAGACGGCAGTATCCTCCATTACCTCAGCGAGCAGGACTTTGCCGATGAGCTGTATGCCCTCGAGATAGCTGAAAGCGGCGTCAAAAGCATACAAAACCGCGGACTCGCCAGACTGAAGGAAGCAAAAAGCTTCGACGGCTACAACATCCCCTACCCCGACGAAAGCTTCGACCTGGTGATCCTTTCGCACGTACTGGAGCACGTAGAACATGAGCGGCTGCTGATCCGGGAGCTCAGGCGCGTGGGAAAGCGCATCCTGGTAGAAGTACCGCTGGACTACCGCTACGGCGTAGACAAGCGCATGAAGCATTTCCTCGACTATGGCCATATCAACATGTACACCCCCACGCTCATCCGCTTCCTCCTGCAAAGCGAGGGCCTGTCCATCCTCGCCGACAAGACCGCCCAGACACCACTGGCAACCACAAAATTCTGCGAATTCATCGTGCTGAACAAACCAAGGACACTCCGCCGCATCCTGAAAATAGAACTGGAATACCGGATCAAACACCTGCTGGGCAAAATACTCGGCAAAAAAAAGAAAGAACAATTTGCCAATACCTATACCGTTCTTACTAAAAAGTCGAACCAGAACCTGCAAATATTCTAAGCATGCAAAATTTTGCACCCATTGCACTTTTTGTCTACAACCGGCCCCTGCATACCGAGCGTACGCTAAAATTCCTGCGGCAGAACGAACTGGCCCCGGAAAGCAGGCTGTTCATCTTTTCAGACGGGCCGGGATCTCCGGCAGACGAAGCTGCCGTAGGCGAAGTAAGGGCACTCATCAGGGCGCTCAGGGACAGCACAGACTTCAGGTCGGTAGAACTCATAGAACGCAGCCAGAACATGGGCCTGGCAGCATCCATCATTTCAGGAGTGACACGGCTCGTCAAAGATTACAAACAGGTCATCGTCCTTGAAGACGACCTGATCACCTCACCCTATACACTGACCTATTTCAACGAAGCTCTGGAACGCTACCGGCAGCAGGAGCAGGTCATGCATATCGGGGCCTATATGTACCCGCTCAAAGACCGGGAGCTGCCCGAGACATTCTTCTACCGCGCAGCGACCAGCTGGGGCTGGGCTACCTGGGAAAGAGCCTGGAACCACTTTGAACCCGATATTGACCAACTGATCAGCCAGTTCGACGCCAGGAAGAAGCATGAATTTTCCATAGAAGGCACCATGAACTTCTGGAAGCAGATGACCGGCTTCAAAAACGGGAAGAACAACTCCTGGGCGATCCGCTGGTATGCATCCATCTTTCTCCGCCAGGGGCTGACACTCAACCCCTCGCAGTCCCTGGTCAACAATATCGGGCATGACGGCAGCGGCACCCATTCAGGGATCAGCGACATCTACAACGTCATCATCCATCCAAAAAGGATCAGTCAGTTCCCGGACACCCTTGCAGAAAACCCGCAGGCCTATGCAGCGATCAAAAGCTTCCTCGCAGGAAGAAAAGGCAATTTATGGGAGCGCATCCGGCGCTATATCCTGCAGCGCCTCAAAAGCTAATGCTCCATATCTCTTAACTTTCCCGCCAGCTCGATCTTCAATTGATTGAGGCCATTGACCAGGTCCTGGATCTCCGTTTTATGGATACTTTTACCAGATTTAATATCCTTGTACATCAGCATTGCCGCCCGGTATTCCTTTTCGGCGACCTGCTTGCGGTACCCTAGGTCGAGTTTGTCCCGGCCGGTAAGTACCAACTGCTTCATTTCACGGGTGATCTTCAGGTTCCGTTCCGACATGCCAATGCCATAACGCCTGACCAACTCCAGCTGCTCGGATCTGGACATGGTAACACTGAGGTTATAAACCTGGTAAAAATCACTGTCATTCTGGTTGAACTCAGCCTTGAGCTTCGCGTATTCCTTCATCTGGTATCTCGGTGAGCTCAGATAAACCAGCACAAACAGGCCGGCCACCAGGAAAAGCGAGAGCGCGGCGCGGTAAACCATTGCAACACGGACACCAAACAAGCGCGCATTGAACAACAGGTAGCCCGTCACGAACCCCGAAACGATCCCGCCAAAATGCGCGGCGTTGTCCACCCCCTTCGTGGCCAGTCCGTTCAGCAGCATATACGTCACCAGGATAACCGTGCTGATCAGCAAAGCCTTATTGGCACTCTTCTCAAACGCATTGCTGATCAGCAAAGCCAGAAAAGCACCGAACATGCCCATGATCGCTCCCGATGCCCCCACCATAATACCCACATGATGCGTATATACACTCAATATGCTCCCGCAGATCCCGCTCAGGAGGTAAACCGCAGCAAAGGCCGCAGGCCCCAGTTTATTCTCGATCATCAGCCCGATATAGACCAGGGCATACATATTGAAAAACAAATGCGCCAGGGAAAAGTGCATGAACATGCCGGAGATCAATCTCCATAACTCTCCGGACAATACCTTGTCCCGGGAATTGGCCCCAAATTTCAGGTAGAAATCCGTCAGCTTCTCCACGAGCTCAGCAGGCTGGGCCGCGCCTTGCGAAAAGAACACCGCGGCACCAGCCACCATGACCAGGAAATACAGCAAACACAAATTGACCAGGAGCGGCGTCACCCAGTAGTTCCGCTGCGGATAGCACAGGTACAGCACATTTTTGATCTTATCCTTGGTGATCAGCGGCGCCCGGTCCAGGTAACTGTCATCCTGCGAGGCAATGTATTCATGAAAATCCGCCAGGCGCGCCTCCCAGGAATCCTTAAAATGAAACTCGATATACTCAAATTCATGAAAGAACTTCTCCAGGTTCAGATCGTTCTTGCCATAGTCATTGAACAAAAGCTGCACACCGATACACTCACTTTTAAAAATGGCAAAATTCGACTTAATGGTGATGGAAACCTCCTCACTGTACGATTGCAGGGAGATGCCCGTATAAGCAATGATGCCCGAGCCCGATAAATGGCTGAGCTTCCAGCCCAGGTTCTCTATCGCCTGCCGCGCAATGACCAGGTACCGGTCTGCCGGGAAATCCCCAAGCGGGATGAACCGCTGCACTTTCGGAGAATAGCCCCAGTTGACTGCCATGCCTAACGTTTCTTTGCTTCAAGTACAATATAAGGAGAAAGCTGCCTGGAATTAAAGGCAAAGACCTTCGTAAAAATCTTACCGCCAAGCCACAACGCCCGCTTCAGGCCCCGTACCCACCAGGGCTTCAGCGCTTCGTTCTCCAGCCAGAGGCTGAAATGCCCGTAATAGCGGGACTGCAAAACTTCCAGCCCGGCCCGCTCACAGATCCCCCTCAGCAGCACCGGGTCCATACAATCAATGTTGTGCTTGTCATAATTCTCCCTGTCAAACCGCTTCTGGAACCAGCCGTTCAGCGCGCGGAAATTGGGCAGGGTAATGAACAAAGTGCCACCCTCCTTCATAAAGCCAATGTGCCGGCCAATGATGTCGGCCGTATCCTTGAAATGCTCGATCAGCCCGCAGGACAACACCAGGTCATATCGCTGTTGCGGAACAAAGCTGAAAAGATCTGCCTCGATGATGCGGATATCGCCGGTCTCCAGCCCATTGGCCTTCAGCAGCCCGGCGATCACCGGAGGATGCACAAAATAATCCAGCAAGGTAACCTCCAGGCCAAAATACTTTTTCAGGAACACGGCATAATAACCCGGGAAGCCGCCCAGCTCAATGGCGTTATGCACACCCTCACGCCCGATCAGCGCCGCCAGTTCCCGGTGAAACAGGTAACGCTCAGGAACAGGCACAGACAACCCGGTCTTGCTTTCCCAGTAATCTACCCAGAACTGTCTATCGGTTAAAAGGTTACCCATATGATATGTGCTTTATTCCGGCAAAGACCGGCTTCCGGCGAAAATACACAACAAAAGACAAACGCACAATACCCCTCAATTCAGCGCTTTCAGTAACTCGGCAACCGCACGCTCCAGCTGCGGGTCCCTGCCGGCCAGGCGGTCTTCAAAAGTATTTTTCACATAAATGTCCGGAGAGACCCCCTCCTTTTCAATATTCTTTCCATCCAGGGTATAGCAGCCCCAGGCAGGAAGCCGGTAAGAAGAACCGTCTACCAGACCCTTTGCAGAAGTAAAGATGATCCAGCGGTAAGTCTCCGTACCGATGATCTTGCCCAGCTTAAGCGCCTTAAAACCCGCAGCCGTCATTTCCGCATCGCTCAGGGACTGCTCATTGACCAGCAGCACGATCGGCTTGGCCGCCGGGGCAAAATTACTTTGCGGTGCCAGTTTACCACCCCTGTACTTCCATTGCAGGTAAGGGCGCTGGGCCAGGAACTTCAGCACCTCATCGTGCACATTACCACCGGTATTGTAGCGCAGGTCCAGGATGATCGCCTCCTTGTTGTTCTCCTGTGCCACCATGTCCAGCAGGAACCGCTCCAGCTCAGCACCGCCCATGTTCTTCATATAACTGTAAGCGATCCGGTCCTTGCCCAACTGCTTCACCCGCTCGCGGTTACCTGCGATCCATTCATCATAGAGATTGCCGCGCAGCGCCCCGCTGTTCTGCGGATGCACTTTAGCAGTCACCTCCTTGCCGTCCCGCTTCAATTTAAGGAGCAGTTCAGGCTCGAGCGAAGGCCGGGTAAAATAAAGATCCCTGTCTGTCTTCGGGTCCACTTTTTGGCCGTTCACTTCCAGCAGCAGGTCACCAGGTCTGATATTGACTCCTTTATGCACTCCGTTGCTCCTGGCCACCACATGGTCCACCTTGAGCGGGTCATCCTCAGAAAAAACGATACCCGTCTCATTGGTCACATAATTCAGGTTCTTGCGCTCCTCATTGCCATAACTGCTGAAACCCATGTGCGAAGAATTCAGCTCACCCAGCATGTCGTTGAGCAGGACACGCAGGTCAGCCCTGCTGTTCACAAAAGGCAGCCAGGCCGCATAGCGCTGCTGCATCTTCAGCCAATCCACGCCATGAAAGTGCTCATCATAAAAATTCTCCTCCAGTCCGGCCCAGGTCTCGTAAAACATCTGCCTGAACTCCCCCTCCAGGTTCCGGCTGAATTTGAAGCTCATGTCCAGGGGCTCCAGCTTATTGCCATCCAGGTTATATTTATGGATCGCCCCCCTGGTCAGGGTATAGATCTTGCCACCGCCCTCGACCAGGCCACCGCCGCCGCCATCGGCCACCTTCTCCGTTTTACTGGCCTCAAAAGGCTCGATCACCGTGCGGTAAAAAGACATGCTGCCTTCATGGTTAGAACGGTAAAAAACATAGGTCTTCTCCCCTTTAGCCAGCACATCCGAGCCAAACTGCGAACCAAAATCAGGGCTGATCCGCTCTACCCTGTCCATCAGGCCGGCCATGTTGATCGTGATCACATCAGCAGGCTCTACCGGTTTTTCTTCCTTTTTCTTATCTGCCTGCTTTTTGGCCGTATCAGCCTTCCCTTTCTTATCCGCAGTCTTTTCCTCTTTTTTATCAGCCGGTTTGTCTTCTTTAAACAGCGCTTCAAACTTATCACTGCGGTAAGGATCATCATAATCATCCAGGGCCAGGCGGTACACCCGGCTGTCCTGCATACCCGTAGGATAAGAAGGCCGTGTCCTGGAGCTGGTGAAGAAAATATATTTGCCATCGGGAGACCAGACCGGTCCCGCCTCGGTCACGCCAGTATTGGTGAGGTTGACCGTTTTGTTGTTCCTGATATGATGTACAAAAATATCCTGTTCAAAATTGCGGTAGGCCGTAAAGAGCACATACTCCCCGTTGGGAGAAAAAGAAGGCCCCGAATTCTGGAAAGCCCAGATCTCGTCCTTCACCACCGTCTTGCTCTCCAGCGATTTAAGATCGAGCAGGCGCAGCTCGTTCCGGCCGCTCAGGTAAACCGCCTGCGTCCGGGCCTTATTGAAAGCAATGTCCCGGTTGTTGGCCGCATCACTGGTCAGCTGCCTCAGCTTTGCCTTGCCATCAGCCCCGATGGTGAACCAGTTCTGGTAACCCTTGAAAGTCTGGCTGAACAGCAGCGTCCTGTTGTCATTCAGCCACTTCACCTCCATTGCCCGCTCGGCAAAGCCTCCGGCTTCATCTCTTACGATCTTCCGGATGTACTTGCCATCGGCATCACTCACAAACAGCTCTCCCCTGGAAATGAAAGCCAGTTTCTTTCCGTCAGGAGAAAGGTCAAAATTGGAAATAGCCCCTTTAATGTCAAACTCCTGCTCTTTGGAAAGGATGTTGTTCCTGACAATATCCACTTTGATCAGCGAAGAATTGCCAGAGGCCACATCATATAGATAGATCTGATAATCTTTCTCAAACACAATAGCATTTCCTGATGAAGCCACAAAAGGACGTTTTAAAGAGGTATCAAAATTGGTGAGCCTGGTCTTTTTACCAGCATTAAAAGTATACAGGTTATACTCCTCATTGCCTTCATCAGAAACAAAATAAACCTTTCCGTTCCTATCTATCGTAGCCCAGAAATCCTTGCCCTTATAATCGGTGTACCGCTTATAGGCTTTGGTCCTGGGGTTATAAGACTGGATGTCAGGATTGAAAGCACCCTTGTAGCGCTTGCGGTTCGCAAAATTCTTGCTCTCCCAGGTATCATTAAAGAACAGCTCCCCGTCCGGCGCCTCCGCAACCCCATGCACGGTGTTGAAATAATTGCCAAACAGCCGCTTTGCCGTTCCGCCATTCACATCCACGGTATAAGCGGTATACATGTTATACCTGCCGGAGGTAAAATAGATCGTCTTAGAATCCCAGCCCCAGTTCTCCACCTCATCGGCTGCATCATTGTACGTCAGCTGCCTGATCTCTCCGCCGCCCAGCGGCATCACATACACATCATAATTGCCAAACTGGTCAGAAGAAAAAGCCAGCCATTTGCCGTCCGGCGAAACCCTTGCGCCGGTCTCATTGCCGGGCATCGCCGTGATCCTTGCTGCTTCGCCGCCCGAAGCAGGGACTTTCCAGAGGTCACCCTCATAGCTAAAGATGACGGTTTTGCCATCAGGTGTCAAGGTAGGGTAAGCGGTAAACCTCGTGCCGGTCTGTGCCATGGCGGCACCACTGCAAAGCGCAGCAACAGCAAGCATACTGAATAGTTTTTTTAGCTGAAAAATCATGATGATCTCATCTTTGTGGTGATCGGTTAGCTGGTTCCAGGCATCAGGACATAAAGGCCTCAGATCCTGTGGTTAGCGACGAAAATACGCAAGAGTTTCAATAAAGATCAAAATATATGTAATTTTCTGCCAGAAATAAATACACCATAATGCACCGCATTACAGGAAGAGATTAAAACAGAAGCCGGAAACATTAGCTACTTTTGACAGGATTGAAAATACTGCACATCAATACATACGAAGGAAACGGCGGGGCAGGGCGCGCCTGCCTCCGGCTCAGCGATGCGCTCAGGGCAGCAGGGGCAAACTCCAACGTCATGACCTATTTCCATTTCAAGCCCGGCAGCAACAAAACCATACCTTTCGCAAAAACAGCCCTTCAGCGGGGCAAAGCTGTATTCAACATCCTTTCCGAGCGCTACCTGTCCAAAGCCGTCACCCGGCCCGAAGAGAAAACCCCCTTTTCCCTTTCCTGGTTCGGCAGTTCCCTGATCCGGCATCCGGCCGTTCAGGCCGCCGACATCCTGCACCTGCACTGGATCAACCACGGCTTTCTGTCACCCCGGTTCCTGGCCCAGCTCGACGAGCTGGAGAAACCCATTGTCTGGACCTTTCATGACAGCAACGCCTTTACCGGGGGCTGCCATGTGCGCTATGGCTGCGAGCACTTCCATAAAGCATGCGGCAACTGCCCCCTGCTGCGGAGCAGCGGAAAAAACGACCAGTCGCACAAAACCTGGCTCCGCAAAAAGAAAGCTTACTCCGAGCTCAACTGCCACCTCATCGCCCCGAGCAACTGGATGGCGTCATCCATCAAGCTGAGCAGCCTCATGGGTTTCAGGGAAGTAACGGTCATCCCCAACACCATAGAGACCAATGTGTTCAAGCCCTATGTAAAAGCAGAAGCCAAAAAGGTCCTCAAGATCAGTCCGGACAAATTTGTGCTGATGAGCGGCTTCATGCCCTCCAAAAACGACAAGCACAAAGGTACCCCCTACCTTATTGAAGCGCTCCATGACCTCGCCAGTCGTCCGGGCATAGACAAAACACGCATAGAGCTCCTCATCTTCGGCAACAAGCCCTCCGCCGAAATGCCGGAATTCCCGTTCAAGACCACCTTCCTGGGCACCATCAGCAATGACGAGCACCTGGCCAAATGTTATTCCGCAGCCGATGCCTTCATTGCCCCCTCGCTGGAAGACAACCTGCCCAATACCGTCATGGAAAGCCTGGCCTGCGCCACACCCGTGGTCGCCTTCAGGACCGGCGGCATCCCCGACATGGTCCGCCACCTGGAAAACGGCTATCTGGCCGAATACCGCTCCTCAGAAGACCTTGCCACAGGGCTGGAATGGCTTTACCATGAAGATAACGGCCCGGATATCCAAAAAGAAGCAAGAAAGACAATATTATCACAATTCTCTGAAGGGATTATTGCCGAAAAACACTTATTATTGTATCAGACCCTGCTGGATCTACAGCCCAAATAAATATACCACCGAATACAGACCCAAGCCGCATGCAGCCAAAGCTAAGTGTCATTACTATCGTCTATAATAATGCAAAGGACATTGAACGCACCATGCTTTCCGTGCTGGACCAGACCTATCCCCACATAGAATACATTCTCATCGACGGAGCGTCCACAGACGGCACCCGGGAGATCATCGGCAAATACCGGGACCGGCTGGCACAATTCATCTCCGAACCCGACCAAGGCATCTACGATGCCATGAACAAAGGCCTGGCACTCGCCACCGGCGACTATGTGCTGTTCATGAACTCAGGCGACGAGATCTATGCCCCTGAAACCGTCACCGAAGTATTTGGCACAGAATCCTCAGCAGACATCTATTACGGAGAAACCGAAATGTACGACCAGAACTGGAAGAGCCTGGGCCAGCGCAGGCACTGTGCACCCGAAGTGTTCAACTGGAAAAGTTTCCGTTATGGCATGAGCGTAAGCCATCAGGCCATTTACGTAAAGCGCAGCCTGGCCCAGCCCTACGACCTCAGGTACAAATACAGTTCAGACATCGACTGGGTCATCAAAGCCGCCAAAAACGCCTCCAGTATTGTCAATACCCACATGTACGTCGCCAAATACCTGGTCGGCGGCATCTCCAAGCAAAAACATTTTGAAAGCCTGAAAGAACGCTTCCGCATCTTTACCAAATACTACGGCCTGATCCCCAACCTGATCAACCACATCTTTATTGCCGCCAATCTCATCGGCTATGCCCTGCGGCACCGCCGCACCAACGACTGACCGAATACCTTTCCTCTGCTGTTCCCGGCACTGTTCATCTACTATTCCGTCCACTGGTCTACTAATTTTCCGGTAATCCGCCATTCCTCATACCATTGCTTTGAAAATGGAAATAAATCCAGATTTCAAACCAGTCAATTATGAGATCAGCAACATTCAATTCAGTGTTCATCAAGGCATTTACACTGATCACCATTTGCTTTACCGCGTTTGGTTTCACCATCAACTCAACTACCTCTTCAGGCAAAACACCTGCCGCTGCCGGCAGATTTGGGCTTGACAGCTATGAGATCTACCTGAACAGTAAGCTTATGCTCAAACAAACGGTCAACCAGCCCTTAAATCTGAGGGTCCTGCAACTGCCCGAAGCAAAAGACAACGATCAGCTGCGCATCCGGTACAAACATTGTACATTACAAGGAGCAGGGACCAGCAGGAACATTACACTAAAGGACGAGCAGGGAAACACCGTAAAGAAATGGACCTTTGCAGACACCTCCGGCTCAGACCTCACCATGGCAATACCGCTAAAAGAACTTCAGCAGTTGGAAAAGAACAATGCCCGGCATGAACTCAGCCTGCATTACAGCGCAAAAGAACTGCCCAAAGGAGAAATGCTTGCGCTTGTCCGCCTGAAATGATCAACCCGCAGAGCCAATCTTAAATATCAGATACAAAAAATGGTTCCCATAAAGCGCTGCCTTTTTTTCCTGCTGCTGGCCTGTTTCAGTATTGAAGCAGTCCGGGCACAGCATACGAACAAGTATCGAACCGACTCCCTCAAAGCCGACTCCCTCAAAGCAGCCGCACTCCGGGCAGACAGCCTCAAAACCGACGCTTTAAAAAAGAAACCAGCAATAAAGCTACAGACAGTAACCATACGCGGACAACGGCCACTGATCGAGCAGCGCATTGACGGGATCGTGTTCAATACCGGCGCCCTGTCATCTGTAGCCGGCTCCGATGCTTCAGATGTGCTGCGGAAAGTCCCCATGCTCAGTGTTGACGGCAATGGCGGGCTTTCCGTTCGCGGGAACCCAAATGTCAAAGTGCTCATTGACGGAAAGCCCTCTGAGATCTATGCATCCTCCCTGGCAGATGCCCTAAGGGCGATCAGGGGAGAAAACATTGTCAAAGTAGCCGTGATCACCAGTCCCTCCTCGCGCTATGACGCCCAGGGCACCGATGCAGTGGTCAACATCATGACCAGGAAGATCAAAAATGACGCCACCAGCGGGAGCCTTGGCATTTCAGCAGGCAACCGCAGCGAAAACCTCATGGGCGACGTGCACCGCAAGCAAGGGGACTTCCTGTTCAATGCAGAAGCCCTGTATCAGAAATACTGGAACCGCAACGGTTCTGTATTACAGCGAAAAGCAGACCAGCAGCAGCTCTTCCAGGAAAACGAAACCAGGCAGTCCGGTGATTACTTTAACGGAGGGCTTAACCTGCTTTACAGCCCGGATTCCCTGAATACCATTAGCCTGGGCTACCGGGCAAGGTGGTCACCCAATACCACCACCCTCATTTCAGACAACTATAGCGCAGCAGGCCAGGACAGGGAACTATTGTTCCAAAGGAACATGGAAACGCCGGCCCGGAACAAGGGATACAATTACACGGCCGGCTTTGAAGGCAAATCGAAAGACCAGCAGACAGCATATGCAATATTGGGCATGTACGCCACCTTCGTTGGCAGGAACGACTATACCCTGTCCCAGCAAAGCCCGGACAGCAGCCCGTACCGGGAAAATTTCTTTGGCAGTAACCTATACCAGGATTACCTGGCACAGGGAGACTACACCAGATCATTCACAAACAGCTGGAAACTGGAAGCCGGAGCTAAGATCACGGCAAGAAATGCCCGGAACGACAGCCGGTTTGAGGTTTATGACCCCGCAACCGGCAATTATCAGCATGACCCTGCCCGCTCTGCCGGTTTTACCTACCAGAACAGGATCTATGCCGGCTATGTGAATACAAGCCTTCAACTGGGCAAATGGGGACTGAGCGGAGGGTTAAGATATGAGCAGACCGTACTTAAGGCCGTTTTTAAAAGCCAGGAAGTAACGATCCCTTCATTTGACAACCTGGTGCCGCAACTCTTGTTCAGCAGGACACTGGATGATAAAACAATCCTCAAAATAAGCTATGCAGTGAGACTCCAGCGCCCGGATCTTTCGTCCCTCGACCCGACAGTCAATACCAGCGACTCCCTCACCCTCCAATACGGCAATCCAAAGCTGGACCCCGAGCTGACCAGGCGCTATGAATTCAGCTACTCGGTCAATGACCCCAAACTGTTCAGGGACTTCTCCCTGTTCTTTAACGACAACCGGAATTCCATCGAGAACATACGCCTGCCGCTCAGCAATGGGCGTTTTGAAAGCACCTGGAAAAACGTCGGCAAAAAACAGCAACTGGGCCTGTCTGCCGCGCTGAACTGGAAACCGGCAGCAGCACTGACCCTGAGCGGCACACTGACCGGGCAGTATAGCTGGCTGGAAAGCAACGCACTCGGCATCAGCAATAAAGGCCTGATGCAGCAGCTTACCGTCAATGCCGGCTACAAATTTCCCAAAGGCTATAGCCTGGATTTTTACGGCTTCTTTGGATCTAAGAACCTGAGGCTCCAGGGATACCGTACCGGCTGGAAATTCTACAACATGACCATCAGCAAAAAATCCAGAAATGAGCGGCTAAACCTGAGCCTGCGCGTAGAGACCTTTCTGACACCGCACACTTATATCGATGAGGTCATTGCCTCCCCGGAGTATGCACAACGGCTCTCCTACCGTTACCAGAACCAGCACATCAGGTTAAGCCTATCCTACAAGATCGGCAAGGAGATCAAAAGCCCTCAGGCCCAGGAACATTGACCTTTAAGCGATAAGAACCAGTATTGGTGCATCTACCCGTTTGCCGTGCCGGCAAACCTTGCAAACACATCTTGCTGTCCAGCCTCCGGGGATTTAAGCAGCCGGTGCCGCAGCTGAACTGTAAGGACAGCAACAGGACCGGCCTGGAACAGGCGACGGACCGGCCCGCAAGCCGTTTTAAAAATCTGACAAACAATCCCCGGCTTCTGTTGTAATAAATAGTAACCGATCTATTTTATACTCATATGATTATTCACCAAAAGCAAATATTATGGGACAGTTGAGCAATAAGACCGTAGCAGTATTATCAGATACCGGATTTGAAGAATCAGAACTGACCAGCCCGGTAGCAAGGCTAAAGGAAGAAGGCGCGATCGTACACATCATATCATCCAAAGCCGGAAAGATCAGGGGCATGAAGGGAGACCACGAATGGGGCGCTGAAGTACAGGTAGACAAAGTGGTAGCCGATGCAAATGCAGAAGATTACCAGGGACTGGTCATACCGGGCGGCGTACTTAATCCGGATTCCGTACGCAAGAACGAAGACGCACTGCGTTTTGTAAAGGCGTTCTTTGAAGCAGGAAAACCAGTAGCCGCCATTTGTCATGGCCCGCAGGTACTCATCAGCGCAGAAGTAGTGGAAGGCCGTACCATGACCTCGACCAAGACCGTTAAGATAGACCTGATCAACGCAGGCGCAAAGTGGGTAGACGAGGAGGTGGTCGTTGACCAGGGACTGGTGACCAGCCGCAGTCCAGCCGACCTGCCCGCCTTTAACGACAAGCTGGTAGAAGAACTGTCAGAAGGCGTCCATGAAGGCCAGCATGCATAACCCGGGATAAAAGTAAGTTCAGTATTTATTGCTGCTGGTTAAACGGCTGAAATTAAAAACTCACGAATGTGCAAATGTTGCACGCCCTGGTAAGAACTGCCCGTAAAATGGTCTTCCGAGATCACCAGTTTTGGATAATTGTCGGCTATCTTTAACAAGTTACCGAACTCCCTTTCAATGGTCGCCTCGCTTTCCAGCCTCAAAGCGACCTGGACATACAGTACCTCGCCATGCCGCTCAGCAATAAAATCGATTTCCAGCGAATGTAAAATGCCAATTTTTACACTATAGCCCAGATAAAGCAAATGGTTACAAACGATATTTTCAAGCAGTTTGCCCCTGTCATTGACCCGGTAGCCAATGATTGCATTGCGGATACCAGTATTTTCAAAATAAAACTTGCTGCCTATTTCAAAAATACGGCGTCCCGTGATATCGTAACGGTTGATTTCGTGAATGATATAGGCACTAGTCAGGTATCCGACATACTGTTGTACCACGTTTGGTGCAGTGCCGATTTGTTGTGATTTCAGAAAATCACTAATTTTCTTCGCCGAAAACAAACTGCCAGTATTATCAGCCAGGAACTGCACCAGCTTTTCCAGAAAACGACTGTTCCTTAAGTTATAACGACTGACCACATCCCTGAAGATGATCGTTGCATAAATGCTATTCAGGTATTCAAAGACCAGGTCGTTCAACGGCAGGTTGATCAGGTAAGGCAAGCCGCCATATTTCACATAATGCGCTAAGCTTGCTTCATTGTCTTCCAGGTGATGAAACTGTAGAAATTCAGGGTAGGAAAGGCTATATACATTAAATTCCATGTACCTGCCGCTGAGGTAGGTTGCCAATTCACCGGACAGCATTTTAGCATTGCTTCCCGTGATATACAGATCATTACATTCATCCAGCAGCAACGAACGCAACGCTTTTTCAAATCCGTCAATGTCTTGTATCTCATCAATAAAAATGTAATTCCTGCCACCGGGTTTACTGTGCTGCCGGACATAGGCATCCAAGTCTCCTGCCGTTTTAATAAAATCGTATGCAAGATCTTCTTTATTAATATAAATAATATGTGCATCAGGCTCCTGCTGCCGGATGGTATCCATCAGCTGAAAAAGTAAATAGCTTTTGCCAACTCTTCGCTGACCCGATAGTACTTTGATCAGGTTTTTTCCAATAAATGGCTTGATTTTAACTAAATAAGCAGGCCGTTCAATAATTTCTGAAGGGATCTTCATGAACTTTTATTATAATTATAACTACGACGATGTATCAAATTTAGCAAAATTATAGTTATAAATATAATTTTTATTAAAGCCCTGCTTATCCACCGAATCTTTAACGACAAGCTGGTAGAAGAACTGGCAGAAGGCGTCCATGAAGGCCAGCATGCATCATAAAAATGCCCCGCATGCGGGGCATTTTTATGATGCAGAATGAATTATACCGAATCTATTCCCTTTAACTCTGGAACTTCTTCGCATTGATCTTGCGCTCATTTTCCGTCAGGTAGATCTTGCGCAGGCGCATGCTCTGCGGCGTCACCTCGATATACTCATCAGCCTGGATGTACTCCATGGCCTCTTCCAGGGAAAACTTAATGGCCGGTGCGATCCGGGTATTGTCATCACTGCCCGAGGCACGCATATTGGTCAAAGCCTTGCCCTTCACGACATTGATCACCAGGTCATTGTCCCTGATGTGCTCGCCCAGGATCTGTCCTTCATAAATATCCACACCCGGATCGATGAAGAAACGGCCCCTGTCCTGCAGCTTGTCAATGGAATAAGCCGTAGTAGTACCTTTTTCCATAGAGACCAGCACTCCGTTCAGACGGCCCGGGATCACACCCTTCCAGGGCTCATAAGCCTTGAAGCGGTGTGCCATGATCGCCTCACCGGCAGTTGCGGTCAGTACGTTGTTCCTCAGGCCGATGATCCCGCGTGAAGGAATCTCGAACTCCAGGTGCTGCAAGTCGCCCTTAGGCTCCATGATCAGCAGCTCACCCTTACGCTGGGTCACCAGTTCGATCACCTTGCCTGCTACCTCGCCCGGCACGTCCACGATCAGCGTCTCTACCGGCTCACATTTGACCCCGTCAATTTCCTTGATAATGACCTGCGGCTGTCCGACCTGGATCTCGTAACCCTCGCGGCGCATGGTCTCGATCAGCACAGACAAGTGAAGGATCCCCCTGCCATACACCAGGTAAGCATCCGGAGACTCGGTCTCCACCACCTTCAGCGCCAGGTTCTTCTCCATTTCCTTATACAGACGCTCCTTCACACGCTGTGAAGTCACAAATTTTCCTTCCTTACCAAAGAACGGCGAATTATTGATGGTGAACAGCATGTTCATCGTCGGCTCGTCGATCTTGATCACCGGCAGTTGTTCCGGTGCATCAAAGTCCGCAATGGTATCGCCGATCTCAAAGCCTTCGATCCCGACCACGGCGCAAATATCGCCCGACCTTACTTCTGTAGCCCGTACTTTGCCCAGTCCTTCAAAAGTGTACAGCTCCTTCACCCTTGATTTGACCATCTTGCCGTCACGCTTGATCAGCGTTACCGGCTGGTTCTCTTTAATGCTGCCCCTGTGTACACGGCCGATCGCGATACGGCCCACAAAAGAAGAATAATCCAGGGAAGTGATCTGCATCTGCAACGTTCCGTCATTGACAGGCGCAGGCGGGATATTGGCCACTACTGCATCCAGCAATGGGAAAATATCGGTGGTAGGCACTTTCCAGTCGGTGCTCATCCAGCCCTGCTTTGAGGAACCATAGATCACCGGGAAATCCAGCTGCTCCTCGGTCGCTTCCAGGTTGAAGAACAGCTCAAAGATCTGCTCATACACCTCTTCCGGACGACAGTTCTCCTTGTCTACCTTGTTGACCACCACAATCGGCTTCAGGCCGAGGGAAAGCGCCTTCTGGGTCACGAAACGGGTCTGCGGCATGGCCCCTTCAAAGGCATCGCACAGCAGCAATACCCCATCGGCCATTTTCAGCACGCGCTCCACCTCGCCGCCAAAATCGGCGTGGCCCGGTGTGTCAATAATGTTGATCTTTACATCCTTATATCTTACCGAAACGTTCTTAGAAACGATGGTGATCCCGCGCTCGCGTTCCAGGTCATTGTTGTCCAGTATCAGCTCACCCGTCTGCTCATTGTCCCTGAAGATCGAGCAGGAGTGTAAAATCTTGTCAACCAAGGTAGTTTTGCCATGGTCAACGTGTGCTATAATAGCGATGTTCCTTATTTTCTGCATGAAATGCTTCTCAATTTTGGCGCAAAGATACGCTTTAATTTTTACAAATCAATCGGTTAGCAAAAGGCTTCATGCAAGATTAACAGGCGTGCGAAAGATCTTCTAACCTGCAGTTCATGCACTGCTGCTTTTGTACTGCGGCCTTACCTGAATTGTACTGCACCCACGTTCCACCCACAATGAACCCACAGTGAACCCACGTTTTTCCAGAAAAAAGGCGGGTTCATGCTGTGTGGAAAACTAATTGACCGCGGGTACAGTACAAGCCAGGTACAGCTTCAGTATATTTACAATAACTTAACTTATTATTAAAACATAGCAAAATTTGATGGAAAATACCTGACCGGTCTTATCGGGCATGTGGTATCCCGGAGAGGCCCGAACGGACAGATCGTCCAGAGCGTACCCTACGGCAAGAAAAGAACTAAGAAAGAGAAGGAATCTTCAGGCATCTTTGGTGATGCAAGCGGCCTGTCAAAGCTCATCCGCGAAGACCTGCGTGCTGTCTACGGGCCGTATGCAGACGGGCGGATGGTCAACCGCATGACAACAGAAAACCGGGCGGTGCTGGACCATGGCTTTGACCGGGAGACCAAAACCTATCATTTCATTGAAAACAGTTTTGAAAGGCTGCAAGGCTTTGAGTTCAATATGAAGTCCCCGCTGATCAACAGCCTGTGGCTGCGGCCGGAGCTTACCTTGCAGGATGGACAGGTGCTGGTCAGCCTGCCGGAGCTGACCCCCGGCACTCAACTGGTCTTCCCGAGCGATACGGATTTCTGTACACTGCGGATCACGGTGGCAATGTTTGCATTGTTTGCCGGTTTTGAGTGGTATCCGGCCTACCTGGAAGTGGAAGTGGAAAAAAGGCAGGACACCATCCCTGCGCAGCAATGGGTGTTTGACCTGCCGGAAGGCTGTCTCTGCACCGCAGCGCTGGGCTTGTCCTTTTATGTCAGCAAAGGAAACGTCAGGACGGTTTACAGTCATGCCGGCTTTCATCCGGCAGGTATCTTCGGGGCCGTTTTCAGGCCGGGCGATTTTCCGGAGCCGGACCTCCGGTACTGGCAGCCCATGCACCTGAAGCTGGCCTGAGGACTGCCGGGCTGAAGTTTTACGACCACAGGGAACAGGATTTGTACACTGAAAGGGCTGGTTTGGTCCCTGAAAAGGCCAGATTGGAGACGCGGGAAGGTCAGGACTTGACGACCGGGAAGGCCCAGGCGAGAAAGGCGGGAAATACGGCTGCCCAGGTGGGCAGGTCATGTTTGCCGCCAACCTTTTCATAATAGGTGATCTCTTCGCGGCGGCGGTAGCCTTTATCAAGCAGTTCCTTGATGAGGTCGATGGTATCGTCGATGGAATCGATGATGTAGTTGCGGTTGCGGTCGGCAGTTTCGTCTTCGGTGCCGGTCATGAGCCAGAACCTGAGCCGGGGCTTGCCTTTTGTTTGTTTAATGCGGCGGTGCATAATGCGGTCGTCGTCGGTATAGCCTTCGTGCAGGTCTTTGCTGCGCCACCAGAAGGAACCGGAAAAAATGCCTGCTGCTTCAAAAAAGCGTTCGTTGTTCCAGGCAATGTCGAATGCGCTCAGCCCGCCGAGGGAACATCCTGCTATGGCGCGCCTGCCGCTGAGGGGCTGCGGGATGGTCTTCTCCAGGAAGGGGAGCAGTTCTTTGATGATGAAGTCTGAATAGGCCTGTGCTTTGCTGCCCCTGCCGGCAAAATCGGGTATCCCGGCTACGCCGTACTCTTCCAGCCGGGCTCCCGTGCTTTTGACCGCGGCAATGGCGGTGGCGGCAATGCGATGCTGTCCGTACAGGCTGGCCAGGGTGTCTGCCACCTTCAGGGCTGCGGCATCCTGCCCGTCGTTGAGCAGCAGCAGGCTGAGGGGCAGGTTGCCCGGCAGTCCTGCGGGGATAAACAGCTCCAGCTCGACTTCGCGCCTGAGGTGCAGGGACTTCAGCCAGTAGGTGTGTTTTGAAATTTCCGGAAGGCTCATCGTGGTATGCATCATCTGTGTACTTTTTGGTATCGGTGCCGTATTCTTGCTGTATCAGGATGCAAAGTTACTATTCCATGGAAAAAAAGCCGGCAGTCCTGCGGGGTTTTGCTATGGTTTTATCAAACATATTTTCTTATCTTAAAGCACCTTACTGCTGCTGGTTCTTAAAGTACTTCTGTACTGCTGATAAAGGGATGGTAAGAGGAGGAAGCCACAGGTCTTGCACACGGGCAATATGAAAGAGGAATACAGAAAATGGTACAGCCTGCATACCGGCCGGGATTTTGAGCTGCTGGTGTTCGGGCATGGGGGCATCCCCCTGATCCTGTTCCCTTCGAGCATGGGCAGGTATTATGAGGCAAAGGATTTTGGCCTGATCGGATCGGTAAGCTGGTTTATTGAGCAGGGACGGGTACGGATCTATTGCGTGGACAGCGCCGATGCCTGGAGCTGGTACAATAAGTCGGTGCATCCGGCTGAGCGGGCGGCCAACCATGTCTGCTATGACCGGCTGATCCTGGAAGAGGTATGCGGTATGGCCAGGCAGGAAACGGGACTGGACAGGATTGCGGTTGCTGGTTGCAGCTTTGGGGGTTATCATGCGGTGAATTTTGCGTTCCGGCATCCCTGGATGGTCAGCCATGTGTTCAGTATGAGCGGGGCTTTTGACATCAGGGGGCAGATGGACGGCTTTTACAATGATGAGGTGTATTTCAACAACCCGGTAGATTTCATTCCGGATGACCGCAACCCGGAGCTGTGGCGGCTGAGGATCATCCTGGGTACTTCGGACCGGGACATCTGCCGGGGGGACAATGAGCGGATGTCGGCGATCTTGTCTGCCAAGGGGATCGGGCACTGGCTGGACCTGCGCAGCAATGCAGACCATGACTGGCCGGTATGGCGGGAGATGCTGCCGCATTATTTATCGGAGCTTTGAGCGGACTATGCAGCATGAGGGGGCGCTTAAGTAGCGAATGACGGTGCTTAGACGGCGAATAACGGGATTTTGAACAGAACATTGACAGCAGGAAAACTGTTTGATAATTGATATAACCAAGAAGAATTTGATAACCAAGGATGAATTATGAAGAAAATCGGAATTTTGTTTGGCAGGGAAAGGTCTTTTCCCGAGGCTTTTGTAAGCCGTGTGAACGAGATCGCGGGTAGTGGTATCAGGGCTGAATTTGTCAGTATTGATAAAATATTCCAGGGGGAGCCGCTGGATTATGCGGTGATCATCGACCGCATCTCGCAGGATGTGCCTTTTTACAGGGCGGCCATGAAGAATGCGGCGCTGACGGGTACTGCGGTGATCAACAATCCTTTCTGGTGGAGCGCGGATGAGAAATTTTTTAATAATGCGCTGGCGGTCAAGCTGGGTATCCCGGTGCCGAAAACTGCGCTGATTCCTTCTTACGACAAGCCGGACGATACTTCGGACGATTCTTTCAGCAACCTGGTTTTTCCGCTGGACTGGGAGTCGATCTTTGATTATACGGGTTTCCCGGCTTATATGAAGCCTTTTGACGGCGGCGGATGGAAAGAGGTGTATAAGCTGCGTGACCGGGAGGATTTTTTTGACAAGCACAGCCAGACCGGACAGACGGTGATGATGCTCCAGGAGGAGATCGTTTTCCAGGAGTATTACCGCTGCTATTGTATCGGCGGCAAGTATGTGAAGATCATGCAGTATGAACCGCGCAATCCTTTTCATCTGCGCTACCAGGCTGATTCTCCGCCTTCCAGTGCAGCGCTGCTGGAACTGATGGAGGACTACGTGCTGAAGCTGAACCGCTATCTTGGCTATGATTTCAATACGGTGGAGTTTGCAGTCCGGGACGGTGTGCCTTATGCGATCGATTTTTGTAATCCGGCGCCGGACGCGGATGTGAACAGTGTGGGCCGGGAGAATTTTGAATGGGTGGTGGATACGGCCGCCAGGTATGCGATCGAGCGTGTGGAAGAACTGCTGCCCGGCCGGGACAACCTGACCTGGGGCGGCTATGTGCAGGCTTCTGCTTCGGAAGGTTTTACGGAGGTACTGGACAAGGAGGTCTATGCTTCGGTAAAGGCAGATGCGGTGTCCCTCATGAGTGCGGAGAATGCGCCGGTATTGCCTTTGAAAAAGGCCAGAAAAACAACTGCTAAGAAAAAATAAGATGATGAACGATTTTACGCTGGGGGTCGAGGAGGAATACATGGTACTGGATCCTGTGACCCGTGAGCTGACTTCGCATGAGCAGAAGATCGTCGAGGCGGCGCAGAAGATCCATAAGGACCAGGTCAAGGCGGAGATGCACCAGGCGGTGGTCGAGGTCGGCACGGGGATATGCAGGAATACGGAGCAGGCCCGCAGTGAGATTTCCCAGCTGCGCTATACGGTCTCGCAGCTGGCTGGTGAACAGGGCCTGCGGATCGGTGCGGCCGGGACGCATCCTTTTTCGCACTGGGAGAAGCAACTGATCACGGAGCATCCGAGGTACAACGAGATCGTGAACGAGCTCCAGGAGGCGGCGCGTTCCAACCTGATCTTTGGCCTGCATGTGCATGTGGGCTTCCAGTCGCGGGAGCTGGCGATCCATATTGCCAACCAGGTGCGTTATTTTCTGCCGCATGTGTTTGCGCTGTCGACCAATTCTCCGTTCTGGGAGGGCCGGAACACGGGTTATAAGTCCTTCCGGACCAAGGTGTTTGACAAGTTTCCCAGGACCGGTATCCCGGATATTTTCAACAGCATCGAGGATTATGACAATTATGTCAAGCTGCTGATCAAGACCAATTGTATCGATAATGCCAAGAAGATCTGGTGGGACATCAGGGTGCATCCTTTTTTTGAGACGATCGAGTTCAGGATCTGTGACTGCCCCATGCTCATTGATGAGACGATGGCTTTTGTGGCTTTGTTCCAGGCGCTTTGTGCCAAGCTGTATAAGCTGCGCCTGCAAAACCTGAACTTCATCAGCTATTCCAGGGCTTTGATCAACGAGAACAAATGGCGTGCGGCCAGGTATGGGATCGACGGCAACCTGATCGATTTCGGAAAGGAAATGGAGGTGAACTGCCGCAACCTGGTCCTGGAGCTGCTGGATTTTATTGATGATGTGGTGGACGGACTGGGCTGCCGCCGGGAGATCGATTACGTGCAGCGGATCATGGAGCATGGGACGGGTGCTGACCGGCAATTGGCTGTTTACGAACAAAGTGGTAACTTTGAGTCGGTGGTGGACTATATCACCACTCAGACTTTAATTGGTGCTAAACAGGATTTTTGATTTGGACAGCGTGGATAAAAACAGGATCAGGGTCGCAGTGATCGACATGAACAAGGGGGCGGCCAACCAGGGGATGCGTGGCATCCGGGAGATCTTGCTGCGCTATCGTGAGGATACGGGCATTGACTTGTCTTTTGATGTTTTTGACCTCAGGGCCAAGGGGGAGTGCCCCGGCCTGGATTACGAGGTGTATATCTCGAGCGGAGGGCCGGGAAGCCCTTTTGACGGCGGGGGAGAACAGTGGGAAAGTGATTTCTTTGATCTGCTGGGCAGACTGGCCGGGTATAATTCCGGGCATGAGCTGAAGAAGCATGTGTTCCTGATCTGCCATTCTTTCCAGCTGGCCTGCCGCTGGTTCGGCGTAGGGCAGGTGATCCCGAGGCGTTCTTCGGCTTTTGGCATTTTTCCGGTCTCTCTGACCGCGGAGGGTACCGGTGATGTGGTTTTTGATGGCCTGCCGAATCCTTTTTTTGCGGTGGACAGCAGGGACTGGCAGGTCGTGTGCGCTCAGGATGTGCGGCAAGATAATGAGGCCCGGGTGCTGGCGCTGGAAAAGGAGCGCCCGCATGTGGACCTGGAGCGCTGCGTGATGGCGGTGCGCTTTACCGACGAGATCGTGGGTACGCAGTTCCACCCGGAGGCTGATCCTGCGGGCATGAAAATGTATCTTCTGCAGGAGGACAAGAAGCATGCGGTCATTGCCAGTCATGGCGAACGGAAATACCTGGACATGCTGGCGAGCCTGGATGATCCCGGTAAGCTGCTGCTGACGCAGAGCCAGGTTTTACCGAATTTTTTAAATCAGGCTTTGAACGCTTTTCAGGAGGCTTAGCGATGGTCAGGGATCTCCGTGAATCTTTTAACAGGGTCTTTAAGGAGGATTTGTATGCGGCGTTGCTCGATGGTCTCGCGGAAGGGCTGACGGAGATTCCGTTCAGGGTGGCCGAAACGCCGGTCTTTATTCCGGCGGGTTTGCAAAAGAAGCTGATCAAAGCGGGCAACGAGCTGATTGCCGTGATCAGGAGACCTGATTTTAAGGCGCTGACAGAGGGTGCTGTGCCTGATGTATGGCGTGTGCCGGGAGAAAATGACCATCCGCATTTCCTGACTTTTGATTTTGCGGTGTGCAGGGACATGCAGGGTGAGCTGGTCCCGAAGCTGATCGAACTGCAGGGTTTTCCTTCTTTATATGGTTTTCAGCTGCATCTGGCGGATTGTTTTAAAAGGGTGTATGACCTGGATGCAGGACTGTGCCCTTTTTTTAATGGCTTTGACCTGCACCGATATACGGCGCTGCTGAGGGAGGTGATCGTGGGGGATCTTGATCCGCGGGAGGTGGCGCTGATGGATGTGGAGGTGCAGGGCCAGAAGACTTTGGTGGATTTCCTGCTGACGCAGCGCCTGCTCGGGATCCCCGTGCTCAGCGCGTCGGAGATCTTCAGGGAGGGCCGGGCTTTGTTTTATGTGAATGGGCAGGGTGTCCGGATCCAGCTGAAACGGATCTATAACCGTCTGATCTTTGATGAGCTGGAGGCTTCCGGTGCCGCAACCGGGGATGCTGATGCGGGGGTACCTGCGGGCAGGGGCATTCCTGCTGGGATGGGTTTTGATCCCAGGGAGGAACTGGATGTGGAATGGATCACGCATCCCAACTGGTTCTACCGCATCAGCAAGTATACCATGCCTTTTCTGAAGGGGGAATTTGTACCGGAGACGCATTTCCTGCATGAGTTGAAGTCCATACCTGCCGATCTGGAGCATTTTGTGCTGAAGCCTTTGTTTTCTTTTGCGGGTGCCGGGGTCCGGATCGATGTGACTCCGGAGGATATCCGTGCGGTGCAGGACCCGCAGAACTGGATCCTGCAGCGGAAGGTGGAGTATGCCCCGGCGGTGCATTCGCCGGAGGGCGGTGTGAAGGTGGAGATCAGGCTGATGTACCTCTGGCCTGACGGGGGCGAGCCGCAGTTGTGCCTGAACCTTGCCCGCCTGAGCAGGGGCAAAATGATCGGGGTGAACTATAACAGGGATTTCAACTGGGTGGGCGGCACTGTCGGCCTGATGCAGCGGAGTCATTTGCCTGAGACACATTAATATTACATTTGACAGACCTGTTGTTTGCGGGTCTTTTTTAATTTTGTTTTTATGGACATTCAAACGCTATTGGTCATTCTTCTTTTTGTGGCGGCCCTGTTTTATATCGGGCGGATGGTTTACCGTTCAGTTTCTCCGAAGTCGAAGGGCTGTGGTTCCAATTGTAAGTGTGGTGTTGATTTTTCCGATATCCGTCCTGAAAAAAAATAGATTTCATCTATATTCCCGTTTTATCTTATGCTTGACCTCTTCAAAGACTACCTGCAAAAGAAAGTAGCCCTCACTGATGAGCAGTTTATTCTGATCTCGGACAGGCTGAAGATCAGGTCTTTTGAGAAGGGCGAAATGATCCTGATGAAGGGTGAGGTGTCTTCTCATGTGTATTTTGTACTGGATGGCTTGCTAAGAAGTTATTCCATCGACAGCAAGGGCAAGACACATATCATCCAGTTTGCGCCGGAGCAATGGTGGCTCTCGGAACGCAACGGCATTTTGTTTAATGAGGAGTCTGAGTTTTTCCTGGATGCGATCGAGGCATCAAGGGCGGTGGTGCTGCCCAGGGATTTTATTACGGAGGCCGCCAGGGTGGTGCCCTGCATGTATGAACTGAATGCTTCCATGCTCAATAACGCGATCCGCTTCATGCAAAAGCGCATCAATATGCTGCTCAGCGCTACGGCCGAGGAGCGTTACCTGGATTTTATCAAATTGTACCCTAACCTGACCCTCCGCGTGCCCCAGTGGATGATCGCTTCTTACCTGGGGATCACGCCTGAGTCGTTGAGCAGGGTAAGGAAGGATCTGGCGCACAAACATTTCAAAAAATAATTTCTTGCGTGTTGCCGCGGGCTATTTTTCTTTCTTAACATAGGTCAATGCAGGGGCTTAAACTACTGCTGTATTTTTGTGTTGTTATTAAAGCAATTCATTTAAAAAAATTATATTATGGCAACTACACAATGGACTCTTGATCCAACACACAGCGAACTTCAGTTTAAGGTAAAACATTTGATGATCACTACGGTGACCGGCAGCCTGAAGGTCTTTAATGCGATCATTGTTGCGGATGGCGATGATTTTGAACATGCACAGGTTTCTTTTGAGGCTCAGACCGATTCTATCGATACGGGAAATACAGACAGGGACAACCACCTGAAGAGTGCTGATTTCTTTGATGCGGCCCAGTTCCCGGCGATCATTTTTAAGTCTTCTTCCCTGGAAAAGGATGGTGATGACTTTATTGTCAAGGGCGACCTGACCGTAAAGGGTGTCACTAAGGCGGTAAAGCTGAATGCGGAGTTTGGTGGCATTGCTACTGATCCCTGGGGCAATACCAAGGCTGGTTTCACGCTGAGCGGAAAGATCAACAGGAATGATTTTGGCCTGACCTGGAATGCGGCGCTGGAAACTGGCGGCGTGATGGTGAGCGAGGAGGTTAAGATCGCGGCTGAGCTGCAATTTGTCAAGCAGGCCTGAACTGCCCGATGATGGCGTCCATGGTAGAGAGAGGAGTTTGAAATGGAAGAAAAATTGAAAAGTGTGTCGGCTGTCCTGGATGCGCCGGCACCTCATATGGTTGGTGATGGTTTTAGGGTGCATAATTTTTTCCCCAGTGGCTACCGCCTCAGGATGAGTCCTTTTTTTCTGCTCGATTACAATGCAAAGATCGAGTTTTCGGCCCGCAGGGAGCCGCGCGGCGTGGGTGTGCACCCCCACAGGGGTTTTGAGACCGTTACCATCGCCTACCATGGTGCGGTGGCGCACCATGACAGCGCCGGCCACAGCGGGGTGATCTTCCCAGGGGATGTGCAATGGATGTCTGCTGCGAGGGGAATCTTGCATAAGGAATACCATGAGCAGGAGTATAGCCTGAAGGGCGGCCCTTTCCAGATGGTACAGCTCTGGGTGAACCTGCCCGCGCAATATAAATTATCGGAACCGCGGTATCAGGACATCCGGCAGGCCGATATGCCTAAGTTTGTGCTTGCGGACGGCCTGGGTGTGGTGGAGGTGATCGCGGGTGAGTACCGGGGCATCTCTGGTGCTGCGCATACTTATTCTCCTGTTCATTTATACAATGCCCGTTTGAAAAAGGGTGCCAGGGCGGCTTTTGATCTTCCTTTCAGCTATCACACCGGGCTGCTTGTCGTCGAGGGCGCTGTTAAGGTGAACGGTGCGGATGTTGCTGCTGCCGATCAGTTTGTGCATTTCAGCCAGGATGGGGCGGAGTTCTTTGTGGAGGCTCTGGAGGATTGCGTAGTACTGGTGCTTGGCGGTGAGCCGATCAATGAGCCCGTCGCGCATTATGGTCCTTTCCTGATGAATACCCCCGAGGAGATCCGGCAGGCGATCAGTGATTATAATGAGGGGAAGTTCGGGTATCTGGAAGAGTAGGAAAAGGGAAAATGACCATTCTCTTCGAAGACTGAGCCAGCTAAGGCCCTTCGGGCCAAACCTGTCAAGGTCTTCTCTGAGAAGGTAATTTTCCGTCCGGCATAACGCAGAGGGACAGTGTGAAGGGATGGCGCAAAAGAATGGTCGTGCATTTGCTTATGCGATTTGCTTAGGGAAAATCAGTTGCTCAGAGAAGACCTTGACAGGTTTGGCCCGAAGGGCCTTAGCTGGCTCAGTCTTCGAAGAGCAGACTTATTTTCCCCTTTTATATTCACCTCTACCTTTTATGCTTAATATTTAAGCTAACCGCTATTTTAATACCTTCGCCTATAGGTATAGTTTCTGCGGCTTGTTTTGAACGCTGGCGGTATGCAGTCCGGTCAGGCTTTTTCGATCAAACAGACGGCATAAGCTACGACGCCTTCTTCCCTGCCGATAAAACCCATCTGCTCGTTGGTCGTGGCTTTGATGGAGATGTCTTCTTCAGAAATGCCTGCGGCTCCGGCGATATGCTGCTGCATGGCCGGGATGTGCGGGTTGATCTTTGGTGCTTCCAGGCATAGCATCGCATCTATGTTGCCGATCTCGTAGCCCTTTTCTTTCAGCAGCTTTACGGTTTCTTTCAGCAGGACCAAACTGCTGATGCCTTTCCAGCGGGGATCGGTGTTCTTAAAGTGAAAGCCAATGTCGCGAAGGTTGGCTGCGCCCAACAGGGCGTCGCAGATGGCATGGACGAGTACATCGGCATCGGAATGTCCGTAAGCGCCTCTATGATGTTCGAGATTGATCCCGCCTACAATAAAGGGATGGTCTGTTTTTAGCTGATGGACATCAAATCCGAATCCTACTTTTATTTTCATGTTGGTTATTTCTGGTGTTTTTTTGCTGCGCTGCTGGTTACGTTATCCGGCCTTTCAGCTGTTTTTGCTTGTTCTTCTTATACCTGTCTTTGCTTCTTTTGACACTATTTTCCTGTAGTCATGTCTCCTGCGTTCATTTTATGCGTTCATGGTGCGGCTTCCCCAAAGTTAAACAGTAGCGTGAAACGAAGGGTATTGGCCAGGGCACTTTTTTGCGGGTTTGCCATCAGGTAGGAAAAGTCGATGCTGAATACCTGATACTTTAAGCCGGCTCCGGCGGTAAGGTACCTGCGGTCGCCCTTACGGGGACTTTCAAAAAAATAACCGGCCCGTAGGGAGAATTGCTGTTTGTACCAGTATTCTATTCCTGTGGCAATGCTGATTTCCCTGAGTTCTTCTCTGAGTCCTCCAGGCGCGTCGGCAAAGGAGCCGAATATTCCGGAGGGTACTGACCTGTCCGGGTCTTTGCCTGCAATGAGCTGGCCGTTGGTATCGTATATGGGCTGTGTGGGCACCAGCAGTTTGTTGAGGTCAAGGGCAAAAGTGAATTGGTTGTAGTTGTCGGCGAGGAGGGTTGCGGCAGTTCCCAGTTTGAGGTTGGCCGGAAGAAAGTTCCTGTTGCTGCCTCCGCTCAGATAGCTGATCTTGGTACCGATATTGGAAATGTTCAGGCCGCCTGCAACAATGGCATCGGTACCGAAAAGTATGGCCGGCTTTCTGTAATAGGCTGAAATGTCTACCGCCAGGGCCGATCCGGCCCGTGTTTCCTGCCCTGCTGCAAATTGTCCGGAGGACAGATTGGAATAGATGTACCTGACCGTAGTCCCCAGGCTGAAGTCTTCACCGAAGCGTTTGGCATAGGTTATATCAAATGCAAGCTCGCCGGGGCTGTACATTCCCATGTCCTGCTGGTTGTTGTCCAGATATTGTATTTCTCCGAGTGAAAAGAACCTGAGCGAGCTGCCTATAGTGTTCCGGTCATCGATCTTGTAATACCCGCTGAGGTAAGCCAGGTTGATGTCTGGCACCAGGGCCTTGAGCCAGGGGCTGCAGGATGCGGAAAAGCCATAGCTGCGATCCAGGAAGGCAAGTTTGGCGGGGTTGGTGCCGGCTGAGCTGGCATCGGGCGGCACGGCGGCTCCGGCTTCTCCCATGCCGCCTGTTCTGGCGTCTGGTGTGATGAGCAGGAACGGCACTGCTGTAATGATGTTGCTGGAACGGCTTCCGTTGGTCTGCGTGCCCGGCTGAACTACCTGGGCTTGCAGGGTTGCGGAAATTGCCATCTGCAGGAGAATGCTCATGCCGGCCTTCTGGTACCTGGAACTCATTTGTTTTTTTTATGAAGGGCGCAAGTTAGTATAGTATGTGATAAAATCAAAGGAAGAGTTATTTTCTGTAACTGGCGTATTACATTGTAAAAGTTTTTTTTGGAGCGTACTCGTTTTTTTGCGTATTTTTAACAGTTAGAGTAACTATGTGCATGAACCAATGAAAAAATCATACTTATATTCACTTGCATCCCTCATGGTTGTGGCGTTCCTGGTGTCTTGCAAGACCAAGTCTGCAAGGTCTGAAAAAACAGGGCTGGCTTACAACAAAAAAGAATATGGGGGTTTTCAGGTAAACAATAAATTTAAGCGCGGCCCGGGTCCGGGCCTGGTGGAGATCGAAGGGGGTGTTTTTGTAATGAGCGGCAGTGCGATCAATATTCCGGGCCAGGAACTGAGTGAATATAACCATAAGCGGGAAACTACGGTTTCTTCTTTTTATATGGACGAGACCGAGGTTTCCAATACGAACTGGCTGGAATACCTGAACTGGATCAGGACCAATTACCCTGCGGATTACGAGTATTACTACAATGAGCTGCCAGACACACTGGTCTGGCGCAGACCGCTTTCCTATAATGAGCCTTATGTGGACAATTACCTGAGGCACCCTGCCTACCAGGATTATCCGGTAGTGGGCGTGACCTGGGAACAGGCGGAACGGTATTGTTCCTGGAGAACAGACCGTGTAAACGAGTTGCTGCTTCGCGAAAAGGGATATATGACTGCTTTTAAGGACGTTAATGGCACCAATAAGGCTGCTGCACCGGCAAATGCCAATGCGGCAAGACCTACGGAGCCTTTTAATACGGATATTTACCTGAACGGACAATATGATGATAAGGGCAAAAGGGCTATGAAGGACCTGAACCCTTCTGCTGCCGCGACCGGTACTGCAGCCAATGGCAACAATGGCGCGACAAGAAATGTAAGGCTGGAGGACGGTATCCTGAAACAGCCTTACCGGTTGCCGACCGAGGCGGAATGGGAGTATGCTGCCCTGGGCCTGATCGGCAATACGGAGTATGAGAACATCTATGACAATAAGATCTATCCCTGGACCGGGCTCGGCGTAAGCTCTGCCAAGAAGAGGACCCGCGGCCTGATCCTGGCCAACTTTAAGCGGACCAAGGGGGATTATATGGGTGTCGGCGGTTCCCTGAACGATAAGGGTGGGCTTACCGTGCCGGTAAGGTCTTATATGCCCAATGATTTTGGCTTGTATAATATGGCGGGCAATGTCAACGAATGGGTTGCTGATGTGTACAGGTCGAAGACGTTTGAGGCCGCGGATGCGTTTAACCCTTACCGCGGTAATTTTTACATGGACAAGAAGATGGCGGATGTGACCACCGGCAGAATTGAGAAGGACAAGCATAACCAGCCGGTGATGGTTCCTGCTGTTACGCCGAGAAAGCAGACCTGGGCAGAGAAACAGGCTGCGGCGGCGGCTCCTGCTGCGGCTGATTCGCTTGTTGCCGGGAACAGCTATGCTGATCAGCGGGGTTACCGCGATCCGGCCAATGAGCTTTATGGGGAAACTACGCTGATCACGGATAAATCCAGGGTGTACAAGGGCGGTTCCTGGGAGGACCAGGCCATGTGGCTGAATCCGGCTACGCGCAGGTTCCTGCAACAGGATGAGTCTACGGCGGATATCGGATTCAGGTGTGCAATGACTATGCTGGGCGCTTCGGAGATCAGGTCCACCGGCAAGCCGCAGTTTAAACCTAAACCGGCCAGGGCATTTAAATCGAGATAATTTCCCCTTTCTAATGTATTCCCCTTTTCCAGGGGCTTAAATGAAGAAGCTGTGCCGGTCAGGACAGCTTTTTCATTTAAGCCAGTTCTATAAGGATCTGGTTCTTCTCTACTTTGTCTCCCTGGTGTACGGTGATCTTCCTGACCGTTCCTTTGGATGGTGATTTGATGATGTTCTCCATTTTCATGGCTTCGAGCACCAGCAGGCTGTCTCCTTTGTCTATTTCTGCACCTTCCTCCGCAATGATGCTGAGTACCAGCCCCGGCATTGGTGCCTTTACTTCTTTTATAATATTGTTGCTGCCGGTATCCATTCCCAGCTGTTTTAGCAGCACATCATACCGGTCCTCGATCTTCAGGTCATAAAGGTTGCCGTTGACCTTGATCTGACAGGTTTTCTGTGTCTTGTCTGCCGCGACGATCGCTATGGTATAGGAGCGGTGATTAAAGATAATATGGCTATGGTCTTTGGACAATTCCCTCCGGTCTATGGCGATCTCTTTTCCGTTTACCGTTATTTTTTCTCCTATGACCTCTACGTCAAAATCTTCCTGCCCGTCTACTTTTACTTTCATATTATTGCGTTAATGCATACTGGATTAGATTTGCACCCATTTTTAGTGCGCTCTGGCGCTTTTCAGGGGTATCATCGGGATAGGTCCCGGCATCTTCCCATCCGTTGCCCAGATCGCATTCGTAAGTGTAATAGCAAACGATCCTTCCTTCCCATATCAGCGCAAAGCCCTGAGGCCGCTTGCCGTCGTGTTCATGGATCTTTGGCAGTCCTCCCGGGAATTTGAACTTCTGATTGTAAATTTCATGATTGGCCGGCAGTTCTTTGAAATCGAGCTCGGGGAAGACTTTCTTCATCTCTTTACGGATGAATTTGTCCAGCCCGTAGTTGTCATCGATATGGAGGAAGCCGCCTCCTGTCAGGTATTTTCTCAGGTTGGCTGCTTCTGCGCTGCTGAAAACCACGTTGCCATGCCCGGTTAAATAGACAAAAGGATAGTTGAACAGCTCCTGGCTGCCTACTTCTACAATGGATTCCTGAAGCACAAAGCTGGTCTTCAGGTTGCTGTTGCAGAAACTGATGAGATTGGGCAGTGCTGTCCTGTTGGCATACCAGTCCCCACCCCCGCTGTATTTTAGCTTTGCCATTTTATAGGTGGGTATCTGGAAGCTCCATTGCAGGCAGGCCAGTGCAATTATGATGATGGTTCTTAACTTCATCTGTTCAGGTAATTGATTTCAAAACAGGCGGACAGGGCGGCTGTTTCTGTACGCAGCCTGGTATTGCCTAAAGTTAAGGGTTTATATCCGTTGCGCAAAGCGCCCGCTATTTCCTGGGGTGTGAAGTCGCCTTCCGGACCGATCAGGATGATATAGTGCTGCCCGGGGCTTGCTACCTGGCTGATGTATTGTTTTGGCTCGTTTTCGAGACAGTGGGCGATCATTTTGGTTCCGGACCTTTCTTGCCTGATGAATTCATTTAAATCGGCCGGAGGGTGTAATATAGGGTGATAGGCCTGCAATGATTGCTTGACCGCTGAGGTGATGATCTTGTTCAGTCGGTCTTCTTTGATGGTTTTTCTTTCTGACCTGTCACAAATGAGCGGCGTGATCTCTTCGATGCCTGCTTCTGTTGCTTTTTCCAGGAACCATTCAAAGCGGTCTATATTTTTGGTCGGGGCTACCGCAAGGTGCAGGTGGTGCCTGCGCTGCCCATAGTCCCGGATGACCGTAATGACTTTCAGGCTGACGTTTTTCCGGGTTTCTGAGGTGATCTCTGCGGTATAAAGCCCGCCTCTTCCGTCTATGAGGTGTACCTTTGCTCCTGTACCGAGCCGCAGGACTTTGGTGCAATGCCTGCTTTCTTCTTCATTCAGGACATAGTCGCTGGAACTGATGTCTGGTGTGTAAAAAACATGCATCGGGATGGGTTTTAGTGGTTGTCTACCATATCGTCTTTATGGATGACCAGTTCCAGCTTGATGGTCTCGATATTTTGTTCTGTCTTTTTGAGAATGGTAAACAGGTAGCCATAGCATTCTTCACTGTCTCCTACTTCGGGAATTTTCCCGAAAGCATGGGATACGAGCCCGCCTACGGTATCAAAGTCTTCATCTTCAGGAAGATCATGCGGCAGGTGCTCATTGACGTCGTATACGGTTGCAAATGCGTTTACGATGAATTCTGTTTCAGAGACTTTTTCAACGATTGGCTTTTCTTCATCATATTCGTCCTGGATCTCGCCTACGATCTCTTCTACAATGTCTTCCAGGGTGACCATTCCGGCCGTTCCGCCAAATTCATCCAGTACAATGGCGATCTGTATCCGTTTTTGCTGCAGTTCGCTGAGCAGGTCATTGATCTTTTTGGTCTCGGGAACAAAATAGGGTTTCCTGATGATGTCATTTAAGGTCCAGTCCTTATGGCTGGCGAGCAGGGGCAGAATATCTTTGGCGTGCACGATCCCGATGATCTTATCGATCACGTCATCGTACACCGGCATCCTGGAATATCCTTCACCTATGATCGTATCGATCACCTCCTGCTTCTCGGAGGAGAGTTCTATACCGGATATTTTGGTGCGGGGTACCATGATGTTCTTGACCACACGTTCATTGAAATCGAACACATTTTTGATGAGCTCATGCTCGTTGGTGTCCAGGGCCCCGCTTTCTTTTCCCTGATCCAGCAGGTAATAGAGCTCTTCTGTACTGTGTACTGCCTCGTGTCCTCCTACATTGGAGATACCGAATATTTTAAGAATGATATTGGCAAAACCGTTCAGGATCCAGATGAATGGACGGAAGACCACATAAAATCCCTGCAGGGGAAGGGAAACGAACAGTGTGGTGGCTACCGGTCTCTGGATGGCGATGGACTTGGGGGCCAGCTCTCCGAATACGATGTGCATCACGGTGATGAACAGGAATGCGATAAAGGTCGAGATGGAGGTGATGTAAACTTCTGAAAGGTTGAAATTGATCAGCAGGTCGTGTATGATGGTATGCATCACAGATTCACCGACCCAACCCAGGCCAAGGGAGGCCAGTGTTATGCCCAGCTGTGTTGCAGCCAGGTAACCATCCAGATGCTGGGTGATAAATTTTGCGATATTGGCTACCCTGCTGCCTGATTTTGCCTTGATCTCGATCTGGGAGGCCCTTACCTTGACAATTGCAAATTCTGCCGCTACAAAAAAGCCGTTGAGCGCAACTAAGAAAAATGTTAAAAATATCTTAAAGCCTTCCATCAGGGGTGATTATTTCTAAACTTCTTGTCATAAAGCTCAATACTTTCCTGTATGACTTTATGGGCATAGCGCACACCAAGCAAATGCTCGATGGTCACTTTCTTTTCTTCCAGCGCTTTATAATCCTGGAAGAATTTGACGATCTCTTTCATCGTATGCGGCGGCAGGTCTGCCAGATCGTTGATATAATTGACAGACATGTCATTTTTGGCTACGGCAATGATCTTGTCATCCTGCTCGCCATTGTCTACCATGTGCATGACTCCGATCACTTTTGCTTCGATAATGGAGAGCGGATAGACGTCTACTGAACACAGCACCAAAATATCGAGCGGATCGTTGTCGTCGCAGTAGGTCTGCGGGATAAAGCCGTAATTGGCCGGGTACATGACCGAGGAGAAAAGTACCCTGTCCAGTTTGATCAGGTTGGAATCCTTATCGATCTCGTATTTTGCTTTTGAGCCTTTCGGGATCTCAATGATCGCGTTTACTGTTTCAGGCAGGTTATCACCGGGAGATACGCTGTGCCATGGGTGATGATCGTATTTACTCATTTTATTGTTCAACGTTTGTTTTTCCTTCATCATTGATCTTTATTACCCTGTTCTTTACGAAGGTGTAGACCAGCGGAATAGTGGTAATGGCAATGAATCCTATAATTATAAATAATAAATAATCGTTAATTTCCTTCTCAAACCTTCTGCCGAGAAAATATCCAAGCAAAGTTAATGAAGCGATCCATAATAAGGCGCCTGCAATGTTATATAATGCAAATTTTTTAAAATCCAATTTGACCACTCCTGCAAAAATCGGGGCAAATGTCCTGACTATAGGTACAAAACGGCCCATGATAAGCGCAAAGGCGCCTTGCTTGTGATAATAGTCTTCTGCGGCTTTAAGGTAACGTTTTTTAAAAAAGAAGGAGTCCTTTCTATGGTACAGCACAGGGCCTGTTTTCCGGCCAAACCAGTAACCGGTAAAATTTCCAAGGATAGCAGCTGCGCATAATCCAACGATCAGCAGATAGATATTGACGTCCAGCTTGCCGGTGGCAACAAACATCCCCGCAAGAAAAAGGAGATAATCTCCGGGAAGGAAGAATCCGAAGAATAAACCTGTTTCAGCAAATATTACGAAAAGTACAACGTAAAAACCACCTTCTCGGAGTAATTTTTCGGGGTCTATAAATTGCTGTAACGAGGACCAGAAATCTTGCATAGTTCAATTATTCGTAAAACTACAAATAATTATCAACTCCGTGCTTTATATTAAATTTAAAATTACCGCAGGATATATCCCCAAAAACAGGGTGATAATGCCTGAAAATAACAGTGCCGCCCGGTACTGAAGGGGTGTCTCCAGCACAATTTCATGACCTTCTTTAAAATACATGGCAATGATCACCCTGAAATAATAATAGAAGCCGACCAGGGCATTTAGTATTGCAAAAGCAACCAGGTAAACCTGGTAGCCCTGCATTACGTTCAGAAACATCAGGTACTTGCCGATAAAACCAGCGGTCAAAGGGATACCTGCAAGTGACAGCATCGCTACGGTAAGCACAAAAGCGATCAGCGGGTTTTTTTTGCCCAGGCCGTTGAAACTGTCAAAATGATCGCTTCCTGTTTTTTGCTTTACCAGGATCAATACCGCGAACGCAATAATCGTCGCAAAGGTGTATGCGGCGGCATATACCAGTACACTATTGGATGAGCCGCCTGTCAGGGCGACCAGGGAGAACAGCAGGTAGCCTGCATGGGAGATGCTGGAATAGGCCAGCATTCTTTTGAAGTTTTTCTGGAAAAGCGCGGTCACGTTGCCTACAAACAGGGTCAGACAGATGATGACGATAAGCGGTGATACCCAGAAATCGTGCAATGGGCCCAATGTACCTGCAAACAGGCGGATGAATGCTGCGAAGCCTGCTGTTTTTACTACCGTTGACATGAATGTGGTGATCAGGGTCGGTGCGCCTTCATAGACGTCTGGTGTCCAGAAATGAAATGGCGCTGCCCCTATTTTAAAGCTCAGGCCGATCATCACCAGGATGATGCCCGGATAAAGCATCGGCGAAACTGTTCTGAAATTTTCTACCAGGTAACGGTTGATCACCTCCAGGTCAAACGAACCTGTTGCACCATAGATCAGTGTGATCCCGAATAGAAGGAACCCGGTGGAAAAGGCGCCCATCAGGAAATATTTAAGCGAGGCTTCATTGGAGGCAAAATCGCTTTTGCGTATCCCTGCCAAGATGTACAGGCTCACCGACATGATCTCTACGCCTATAAAGAGCATAGACATGTTCTTATAGGAAAGCATGATGATAATCCCCGCTAACGAGAAAAGGATCAGTGTAAAATATTCGGCGATGTTTTCACTGCTGGCCGAGAAATAATTTTGGGTAAGCAAGAAGATGACCAGTGTACCGAGTATGGTCAGAACAGAGAATGCAAGTGCGAAATTGTCCATTTGCATCATGCCGTAATGGGTCTCGCTGGTGTTCCAGGAGGTGACGGCAAAGGCCAGCGAGGTAAGCAAACCAATCATTATAATGGGCAATAATGCTTTCCTGGCTTTAAACAAACCTGCATAAAGCACTACCAAAGCGGTAACAGTAATTGTTATGATGATATTCATTTGCTTAATTTACCGATGTTAATTTTTGTGTTACTTGTTCAATTAAATGTTGTACCGAAGCTTCTGAGAGGGTTAGTACCGGCTTTGGATATATTCCTAACACTATGATGAGCCCACAGATCGTATAGAGCATGACCTTTTCGATGCCGGCGAGGTCTGTCATCTTGATCGTGAGGTCATTGGTCTTGCCCAGCATCATGTTTTGGTACATGCGGAGCATATATACCGCGCCAAAAATAATCGTAAGCCCCGCAAATACTGCCAGCCAGAGATTGTACTGATAAACACCCATCAGCAACAGGAACTCCCCGATGAAACCGTTCGTTCCCGGCAATGCAACGGTACCGAGCACAATGATCAACGCGGTAATGGCCAGCTGAGGGGCCTGTTTTGCGATCCCACCTAATTCTGCAATGGTATTTGTTTTTAAGCGGGAGGAGATGACATCCAGCACAAAAAACAACCCGATCACATTGATCCCGTGACTGAGCATCTGGATCATTGCTCCCTGCATTCCCTGGGTATTGAGGACAAAAATACCTGCACTGATCAGACCGACGTGCGCGATAGAGGAATAGGCGACCAGTCTTTTCGCATTTTTCTGTGTAAAGGCGATCAGGGATGCGTATACTATTCCAATTACGGAAAGGATGATCGCCGTATGGCCCCAGTCCTGTACGCCTGCCGGAACTATGGGAAGTAACCACCTGATCACTCCGTATATTCCCATTTTAAGCATAATACCTGATAACAACATGGTGCCCACTGCCGGCGCTTCGGTGTAGGTGCTTGGCTGCCAGGTATGAAAAGGAAATACCGGCATTTTAATCGCAAATGCGATGAAGAAGGACCAGAATATCCAGCTTTGCTGAGCTGAATCCAATTGCAGGGCATAAAATGCCTGTATATCAAAATTCTTTGCCGGGTTCTGGAGATAGAGATAAATAATGCCCAGCAGCATAAAAAGAGATCCGGCGATCGTGTAGACAAAGAACTTCATGTTGACCTTGATCCTGTCTTTTCCTCCCCACACTGCACAAATAAAATATACCGGTATCAGGGCTGCTTCCCATCCGATATAAAAAAGAAAGGCATCAAGCGCTGTAAATACCAGGATCAGGCCCGCCTGCATGAAGAGGATCAGTGCATAAAGCGCATGTCCGCTCTTATAGTCATGCCTGTATCCTGCCAGGATGATCAGAGGGATCAGGGCATTGGTCAGCAACACGGTTATGATACTGATGCCGTCTATTCCTGCATGAAAACTGATCCCCAACTCTTGTATCCAGGGATAGTTGATGACAAATTGCATGTTAGCATCCGGAGTAAAGCTGCATATTGCCGCCAGTGTCAGGGACAGTGAGCCTATGGAGAACACGAGAGCGACATGCTTTGCAGCTTTGCCCGAAAAGACGGTTGCCAAAGCACCTGCCAGTGGTAGAAATATAAGAAGTAGTAAAAGTTGTTCCATTATCTTCTGTTGAACGATCTTTTATATGGATAAATAAGTATACAATAGCAACGAGATGATGCCGACCACCATCATAAAGATGTAAAAGCCTACATTTCCGGATTGTACCAGCCGTATTCCTTTACTGGCTTCCGAGGTGCTCCATCCCAGGCCGTTTACAATTCCATCGACCAGTTTTTTATCAATAATCTTATAGAAGAACCCTGAAATAACATCCAGTGGTCTTCTGATCACGGCATCATAAATCTCATCCAGATAGAATTTGTTGAATGAAATATTTGCCAGCAATGACCGCTTTGCCTCATCAGGAGCAGGCACATGGCTTTTCCCGATGTATTTTGCATAGGCAATTGCGATGGATACCAGCACGCCTGCAACAGAGATTCCCATTAGGATGTATTCCGTAGCATGGTCCGGGGCTTCTCCTGCATGATGAATGACCGGAGACAGCCAGTGGGACAGCCAGTGATCGCCACCCAGTACTTCTGGTATGCCAATGATCCCGCCGATGGCGGACAATATGGCCAGTATGATCAGCGGAGTCGTCATTGATGCAGGCGATTCGTGGATTTTTTCGGCGGCATGATGGGTTCCGCGATAATTGCCATAGAAGGTAAGGAACAGCATCCGGAACATATAAAATGCGGTAAGGAATGCGCCAAAAGTGGCGATACTCCACATGATCTTGTCATAGGCGTATACGTGGGCAAGGATCTCGTCTTTTGAGAAAAAGCCGGAAAAAGGAGGTAACCCTGAGATTGCGATCGTACCAATGAGCATGGTCAGAAAGGTAACCGGCAGTTTTTTCCGCAATCCGCCCATATGGCGCATATCTTGTTCATGATGCAATGCATGGATCACAGATCCTGCGCAAAGGAACAGCAGTGCTTTAAAAAACGCATGGGTGATCACGTGAAAGAAGGCTCCGTTATAGGCTCCTACACCCAGCCCTAAGAACATGTACCCCAACTGGGATACTGTAGAATAAGCAAGGACTTTCTTTATGTCTGTTTGCGTAAGGGCGATAATGGCGGCCATCAGCGCGGTTGCAAGACCCACAATGGCAATGACATGCTGGATGACCGGAGCAAGATCGAAAAGCAGGTTGGATCTGGCGATCATATAAATGCCCGCAGTCACCATCGTGGCGGCATGTATCAGCGCAGAGACGGGAGTCGGACCTGCCATGGCATCCGGCAGCCAGGTAAATAAGGGCAGTTGTGCCGATTTACCGCAGGCCCCGATAAATAACATCAGGGCGATCAGCGCAATGGTGGTATTGCCCGGCAGCATATCGGCTGCCTGTGGAAATATCTCTGAGAATTCTACACTTCCAAATGTGGTAAAGATGAGAAAGACCCCCAGTAAAAACCCGAGGTCACCGATCCGGTTCATTACAAATGCTTTTTTTGCCGCTGAAGCATAGCTGCTGTTGGTATACCAGAAGCCGATCAGCAGGTATGAGCAAAGACCCACTCCTTCCCAGCCGATGAACATCACAATGTAATTGGAACCCAATACCAGCAACAGCATGAAAAAGATGAAAAGATTCAGGTAACTGAAGAATTTACCAAAACCCTCATCGTCATGCATATAACCGACAGAGTAAATATGGATCAGGAAGCCTACTCCCGTAACGATCAGCAGCATGATCGCGCTCAGCGGATCTACAAGAAATGACAGCGGGATGTGCAGGCTGCCGGCGCTGATCCAGTCAAACAGGAATACCTCATGCGATTTGACCGAAGCCGAACTCAGCGCAAAGAAGATAACGACACTTATGGCAAATGAAACGAATATTGCGCCGCTTCCAATAAAGCCTGTCAATCCTTTCGAAAATGAGTTTCTGCCCAGTCCGTTAATGACAAAACCTATCAGGGGAATTAAAGGGACCAGCCAAACTAAATCTATGATCATCTTACAATTTATACTTAATTACCACTTAAGGCGGTTTAATACATTGATATCTGTGGATTGTGTATTGCGGTATACCATCACGATGATACTCAGCCCCACTGCCACTTCTGCGGCGGCGAGCGCCATAATGAAGAATACAAAGACCTGTCCGGAAGGGTCATTGTTATGCACGGAAAATGCAGTAAGCAAAAGATTCACGGCATTGAGCATGAGCTCGACGGACATAAAGATCACTATGGCGTTCCTGCGCGTGAGCACTCCGATGACGCCGATAGAGAAAATGATCGCACTTAACCAGATATAATGGTTGAGCGGCACTCCCTGCAATTGATGCGTAATGTTTTCCACTATACTTTTTCTTTTTTAGTTAATAATACTGCACCCACCATCGCAGAAAGCAACAGGATAGAAGACAGTTCAAACGGAAGCATAAAAGGCCCGAACAGCTCCCTGCCCAGGTTCTTCAGCAAGCCAAGCTCAGGATTTTTCAAGATTACCGGACCGGAAACTGCCGTCGCTTTCAGGGATCCGACCAAAGTCACGACCAGGCAGCATCCGGCGATCAGTCCGACGATCTTGACCAGATTTGATTTCAGCGGCTCATTGTCCTTATTCAAATTGAGCAACATCAGCACAAACAGGAAAAGTACCATGATCGCTCCCATGTAAACGATAAAATTCACGACAGCCAGAAACTGCGCATTCAGCAGCACATAGTGAACAGTGAACGTAAAGAAAGTCAGGATGAGATAAAGCACACTATGCACCGGATTCTTTGAAAAGATCACCATCAGTGAAAAGATCACGCTCAATGTTGCTACAAAATAGAATACTGAAGTACCCATTATTTATATTTAAAACTGTTTGATATTAAAGCCCAAAAGTACGCGCATTATTTTTTATCCAATGGTTGTTCCACGAGTTTGTCCTTGCCATAAATAAAATCCTTGCGCAAGTAATCTGCCGGAACGATAGGCCCGTCGAGATAGATCGCCTCCTTAGGGCAGGCTTCCTCGCATAATCCGCAAAAAATACACCTCAGCATATTGATCTCATATACGGAAGCGTATTTCTCTTCCCGGTAAAGGTCCTTCTCTTCCGGTTTCCGCTCCGCGGCGATCATGGTAATGGCTTCTGCCGGACAAGACAACGCACACAATCCGCAGGCGGTGCAGCGCTCTCTTCCCTCTTCATCACGTTTCAGGGAATGCATTCCCCTGAAATTGGTGGAAAACTCCCGTTCCTGCTCAGGGTACCTGATGGTTGCCTCCTTCTTAAACAGGTGGCTTATTGTTACAGACAAGCCTTTTGCGATCGCAGGCAGGTACATGCGTTCCGCCAATGATAAAGGCTTCTGTTCTAATACTTTCTTTTTACTGGTCAATGGTTCCATTAAACCTCCTCGTTAACCGCATAGCGGCTGGTTAAAACTTTTCAATTATAGCGATCACAACTCCGGTGATGATGATGTTTGCAATGGCCAGCGGGATCAGCCCCTTCCAGCCCAGGTGCATCAGCTGGTCGTACCGGAAGCGGGGGATGGTCCACCTCACCCACATAAAGAAAAATATGAATGCAAATATCTTCACAAAGAAAACGACCGTTCCGATCAGCGGACCGATCACAGGTCCGGTATGCTGCAATACCCAGTCCATGCCGGGATAATTATAGCCCCCAAAATAGAGCGTGGCCATCACCGCCGAAGAAACAAACATGTTAATGTATTCCGCAAAGAGGTAAAAACCGAGCTTCATAGATGAATATTCCGTATGATAACCGCCGATCAGCTCAGTTTCACATTCAGGCAGATCAAACGGGGCCCTGTTGGTTTCAGCAAAGGCACAGACCATAAAGATCAGGAAGCCCAGCGGCTGGTACAGTACATTCCAGTGCCAGCCGTGCTGCTGCTCTACAATCTCCTTCAAACTCATCGTATTGGTCACCAGCAGCAGTGCAATGATCGACAGGCCCATCGCGATCTCATAGCTGATGTTCTGCGAAGCAGCACGTATGGCGCTTAATAATGAATACTTATTATTGGAAGCCCATCCTCCGATCATTACTCCATATACCCCCAGTGAAACAACGCCGAAAATATAGAGGATCCCCACATTGATGTCCGTGACCTGCAAAGGAACAATTCTGTCTCCGATTGCTATCGAACTGCCCCAGGGTATCACAGCAGTACCAATACAGGCCGTCAGCATGGCCAGGCCAGGGCCAACCATGAACAACCATTTATTTGAATTGGAAGGAATGATCTCTTCCTTCATGAACATCTTGACCCCATCCGCCAATGGTTGCAGGATACCAAAAGGGCCGGCACGGTCCGGACCAAGCCTGTCTTGCAAAAAAGCCGCCACTTTACGCTCTGCATAGGTAGAATACATGGCGATCAGTAAACTGATCGCAAAAATGATCGTTACCAGTACAAATTTTTCAATTACAAATGCTATATCCATTAGAATTTGGTGGTTTTTTCAAGTTCAATTTTATTGGCCAGGCGCAGCTTAGGGTTGTCCTGGATCACAGGAAGCGGTTTTAGCGTCTCATAATGATTTGAAGCGATCACGGAAGCATCACTGATGTGGGTAGGATGTTCGATCACCCAATCAGCAGTCTTTTTCTTATCAAACCGGCAAGTGTTGCAGATAAAACTTTCCACCTCACCATAAATGTCCTTACGGGCCGTAACCCTCAAGACATCCTCACCCTTATACCACAAGGTCACTTTTCCACTGCAGGAAGGGCAGTCACGATGTGCATCAATCGGCTTGGTAAACCACACCCGGTTCTTGAACCGGAAGGTCTTATCGGTCAGGGCGCCAACCGGGCAAACGTCAATGACATTCCCCGAGAAATCGTTGTCAACAGCAGTCTGGATATAAGTAGAGATCTCTGAGTGGTCACCCCTGTTCAATATACCATGAACACGCTTATTGGTAATCTGATCTGCAGTAAAAACGCAACGGTAACATAAAATACAGCGGTTCATGTGCAGCTGGATCTTATCGCCAATGTCAATACGCTCAAAGGTCCTCCGCTCAAATTCATATCTTGTTTTCTGAAGCCCGTGCTCATAGCTTAGGTTCTGAAGGTCGCACTCTCCGGCCTGGTCGCAAACCGGGCAATCCAGCGGGTGATTGATCAAAAGGATCTCTACCACGCCACTTCTGGCCTCAAGTACTTCCGGAGAGGTGATGTTCATGACCTCCATTCCATCCATGACCGTAGTACGGCAGGAAGCCACCAGCTTCGGCATCGGACGCGGATCCTTTTCCGAACCCTTGCTTACTTTTACAATACAAGTGCGGCATTTACCCCCGCTACCCTCCAGCTTGGAATAATAACACATGGCAGGCGGAACAATATCGCCCCCGATCTGTCTGGCAGCATTTAAAATCGTTGTACCGGGCGCTACCTCTACTGTTATCCCGTCAATGGTTACCTTAACTTTATCACTCATGATCGTTAATCTCCTGTCGTAACTTCTGCTTTTGCGATCGGCTCAGCATAATTTGCAAGGCCGTAATTGGTATCAAGACATCTGACCGGCTCATTCACATGCCATTCAAACTCATCCCTGAAATGCCTGATGGCACTGGCCACAGGCCATGCCGCTGCATCTCCCAACGGACAGATCGTATTTCCTTCAATCTTTTTAGAAACATCGACCAAAAGGTCAATATCACTCATCTTGCCATGGCCATATTCGATCCTGTGCAGCACTTTCTCCATCCATCCGGTGCCCTCCCTGCATGGAGAACACTGCCCGCAACTTTCATGGTGGTAAAAACGTGCAAAGTTCCAGGTATTGCGAACGATGCACTGATCTTCATCAAAAGCAATGAACCCACCCGACCCCAGCATGGTGCCGGTAGCAAAACCACCCTCAGACAGCGATTCATAGCTCATCAGCCTTGGTTCGCCATTGGCCAGCTTCAGCGTAAGATTAGCCGGAAGGACCGGAACAGAAGACCCACCTGCAACAGTAGCCTTCAGCCTCTTGCCATTGGCGATCCCGCCGCAATATTCATCTGAATAAATAAATTCCTCAACAGGCAGTCCCAGCTCAATCTCATAAACGCCAGGCCGGACAAGGTTTCCGGAAGCAGAGATCAGTTTGGTCCCGGTGCTCCTGCCGATACCGATCTTGGCGTACTCTTCTCCACCATCATTGATGATAGGAACCGTAGCCGCGATAGACTCCACATTATTCACCACCGTAGGGCAACCATACAACCCCGCAATTGCAGGAAAAGGAGGCTTGATCCTTGGATTTCCCCGCTTGCCCTCCAGGGACTCCAAAAGCGCAGTCTCTTCACCACAAATATAAGCACCCCCACCGGGCTGCACATACAATTCAAGACTATAACCTGTGCCCAGGATATCCTGACCTAAAAAGCCGGCATTCCTAGCTTCAGCAATAGCTTTTTCAAGAATACGGATCTGAGGCATCATTTCACCCCGCACATAAATATAAGAAACACTGGCCCCGAGCGCATAACTGGAAACGATCATCCCCTCGATCAGCGCATGAGGAATATAA